>Ga0080064_1001136_pt1 | contig 58377 bp, 54 predicted proteins | sample Subgrocontami54m_FD_69260 | JGI IMG/M metagenome (GOLD analysis project Ga0080064, IMG submission 69260) | Subsurface groundwater microbial communities from S. Glens Falls, New York, USA - GMW46 contaminated, 5.4 m (SPADES assembly) (version 2) ... | reverse complement strand
CAGACCCCGCTGCCGCGGCAGATCGAGTTCTCCCGCCTCAACCTGACGCACGGGGGGCTCTCCAAGCGCCAATTTATGCGGCCGGGGGGGGGGGGGGAGGTGGGGCGGGGGGGGGGGCCCCCCCCGCCCCCCCCCCGCCGGAGGCGCGGGCAACGCGCGCCTGCCGGTGGCCGGCGCCGCGGCCCGCGCCTCGGGCAATCATCCATCGCATTTCATGCGTTGGGAAAAGTGTGTTTCAGCTCCCCTCTCCCCTCAACGCAAGGGGAGAGGGGTTCAATGGGGGTGAGGGGTTTCATGTTCCCCCTCGGCCTGCCCCTGAAGAGGCGTCCTTCTCCTCGGGGTCCGGGGAGAGGAGGAGGTGGCCGCCCAGGGGCGGGATGAGGGGGTCAGGGGGTGAAGTGGGGTCGGGGGGTGGAGGAGAGGGGAAGACGGAGGTCCACAGGAAACCTCCGTCGGGGCTGATTCCTGAACAGGCGCCCTTCAGCTTCGCAGCTTCGGACGGAGGAGGCTTCGAACGACGTCGGCTTCGGTGCACTCGATGACGACGTCGACCGCCGCGTCGACGCCAATCCAGGCTTCCGTCCACGTCTGCTCCGAGACGGCCGCGTAGGCGTGGCCGAAGGGGATCTCGAACTCGGCGATGCCGTCGCGTCCCGAGACGGCGAATCTGGCGCCTCAGCCGTGCTTCTGCGCGCAAGGCAGGTCGTCATCGACGGCAACGCGGACACCGGGCACGGGGTTCCCGGTCGCAGCGTTCACGACGTGGACGCGGAGACGCCCGAGGAGGATGGGCTCGTAGTCGTCGTTCTCCCAGGTGCCCATGATGATCAGGATGCTACTGGGTTGGCTTGGTCGCCGGCAAGGGCGAGGGTGTGCGGGCTCTGGCCGTTGGTGTTGGGGAGGCCAGAGTTGAGGGCGTGAAGGTGAGGGGGACAGTCCATTCCGCTCGACACGTCACTGGAGCGGCAGGATCTCAGCGATGAGCGGCGGCGATGTGACCGCCTCGGCCCGTTCCCTGAGATGGGGGTCGAGGACGAGCTCGTCGCCCTCCGCGACCTCGGCGAGGTAGTCGATCCACTCGCGGCCGATTCGCGTTCGAAGACGGCGTCGACCACCGCATCGACGCCGATTCAGGACTCTGCGCGGAGAGGTGGCGTATACGCTGCCGGATGCGATCTCGGACTCGGCACTGCCGTCAGGATCCGTGACGGCAGGTGGACGACGAAGGAGGGCCCGATGGAGTGTCGCGTGCAAGGAGCAGGAGGGAAGACGGGGGTCGGCATCGGACGGTAGAAGAAGGATCCGACTCCTCGTGACTTTCCTCTCGCGCCGTCGAAGGCGCAGCGTCTATGCTGTCGTTTCTCCTGCATGAGGTCCCGGGGCACCTAGAGGGTCAAGATGCCGAAAGGGTCGAGGCGAAGTGCGAATGCCGGCATTGCGCGGGATGGGATGGTGCAGGTAATCCGGTCATGGGCGACCGAGTCCCTCGGTGCCGGAATTCTCGGTCGTGTGCTTTTGTTTGGCAGCATTCGTGAGGCAGGAAATCCCGAGTTCGACCCCAGGCTGAGTGACATAGACTTGATCCTGGGGCTTCCCCGGACCGCCCGAACTCCTGCTGATCTTGCGATCGCCTCAGCGCGTATCGCCGACAGCATCCGAAATCTTGAGGTTGCGCTCACAAACGTCGCCTCACACCGATCGGCGCATCGATTCCTCGTGAGCGCCCTGCCCCTTTCGGACTTCGAGATGCGCCACTCACTCAAGAAAGGCTGGCGCCCAGATTTCTTTGAGACGACGAGCTTCGTGGACGCTTCGGACTGGACGGAATGGCGACCGATGATGGACACCGAAGCGTGTCGGCAGTTCTCACAGCGCTACGCCGCGTTGATGACGTTGTTCGACGGCGGCATCCAGTACCGGTACGACTTCATTCATGCCGCGGCCCGAGGGAAGCTCGATGACTTGACGTGGCCAACTCGAGAACTCAAGACCGGGATGACCGCAACGGAACGACGCGGCGTGTGTGAGCAAGTGATGCCGAAGAGCTTGGAGCGGGCCGCGGCGCAGCTCGACGTGAGGTCGGGCTTTGAAGCAAGACTCGGCCCCGGCGCAGCCAAGGTGATTGCGCTGGTGAGCGCCCGTGCAGAAGAGGGGGGGGCCTACAAGGAGCTGTCGGACTGGCTCACTCCGCGCTACATGCAGAGAGGGGAGCGGGTGAATCTGTCTCCCCGCCTCGAACTCCTGCTGTGGGAACTGCTTCTGGGAGTCGCAGCACGAAGGGTGCTGGCCAGCGAAGGACTCTCCGGACCGTCAAACTCCGGAAGGGGACGGCGCATAGGCGGCGCAAGCTCGGAGGGAGCCCCAACATTAGACACGTCGGGTGATGAGGTCGCCTTCATCAAGGCGTGCCTGGACCCCTCCCTTCGAATTGGCGGGCTCGACCTGCGCTGCAAGGCCCTGCCGATCGACCTGCTTGACCTCCCAGCAGAACGACGCGCGTTCTTCGACGCCCCCGAGGAGGACTCGCGTATTGCCCTCGAGTGGATCGACTCTCCCTTACCGCTCGATATCCTCTCTCGACTCACGGACGAGATTGAGCAGCGGCTGCGTAATGTGAACCTGGACGGCGATGAGTTTGATCGGTTGACCTTCGTCAAATCTGAGCTTCGGAGGGGGGGGTCCAATCCGTATCCGCGCATTGTCGGGCTGCCCAAGATCGTTGGTGGATTGGACGCGGCGACCCGGGGGCTGACGCTACTCGTCCCGGTGTCGCGCAGTCGCTATGGCGTGGCGCTCGTGCAGGAGAAGAAGCTGGACCTTCCTACGGCGAGAGTGCTCCGCGACACGCGAGTCCTGAATAGCCTTGCCGTGCGAGTCGCCTACACGTTTCGTCGAGGCTCAGAATGGTGGTGTGAATTTCACCAGCGGCGCGCAGGAAGGAACGCAACGTATCAAGAGGCGTGGGACATCGGCGCCGCTGGTTACATCAACCAGCTCTCCGAGAAGCACCGCGATCCGGAGGCTCCAGACATCACGAGTCCATGGCGCGCAGCAGCCTCAGAGATTGCCGAGGAACTTGGACTGCCTCCGGAGGAACTACCGAATCGAGAGCACTACGTGTTCTTCGGCTTGGGGCGGAATGATCCAACAGGGCAGCTAGACCTCCTGGGGCTGTGCCGCGGGATCTACGTGCCTCCGACGGATCGTGCGACGACTGCTCGCGTCATGGCATTCGACCGATGTCCGCTGACCCCGGCTGCTGCTGCTGCGTTCCTTGAGGAGAAGGGGAGATGGGTGCCGACGGCAATCTTGACCCTCATTCTGACCTTGGAGCACATTGGTTTCGCCCGCCACGAGATAGACGCTCGGTTCGGCGCTCTTGGGGGGAAGCTGGTGCTAGAGCCTTGAGGGTCGCTGATCCGGGATTTGCATTGACCGCTCCCAAGCTTCGCCCGGCACCCACCCTGAAGCACCTGGAGGCCTTGCTGGAACTCATGAAGGCCCCGTAGTCGGGCGACCCCGCGGTGAGGAGGGCCGCACCAGCCCTATCCCTTCACCGGCTCCTCGTCGACCTGGTCGCCCCTCTGCTCGTGGAAGCGCTTGAGCTGAACCGCGAGGTGGTCGAGGCCGGCGAGGTTTCGGCAGATGGCGCACCAATCGTAGTAGACGGGGCTGCCGGACTCCTGGCCCTTCAGTGCGCGCGGGCGCGATCGGCATGCGCCGCAAAGTGGGGGAGTGGACATGGTGAACCTCCGGTGAACCGAGGCCAGGCGACACCGCGTCCGTTCGCGCGGGCCGACTCGCGATCGCGGCGCTGGGGACGGGCGTCGAAGTGGAGGACGTCAGGGCCTCGCGGTGGAGGCCTCGGCCGGGTGGGCCCGGCCACGTGGGGCTCGGAACCCGCGGGGCGGAGGTCCTCGCGCGAGGGGCGCGAGGCGACCTGATCAACGGGGAGGATCGTGACGACTCTTCCTCTATAGAGGAGAGCCGCGCGATCGACGGCCTGCGCGGGTTCGATGCTCGCGAGGATCTTCTCGAGCTCGTTCCCGCACGTGGCGCGGGCCGCGGAGCCGACCGCGGCGGCCGCGCGGCCCGCGTCGGCGATCGCCCAGAGGGCGATCAGGCGGTAGTTCCGCCGGCGTCCTCGACGTCGGCGAGTGGACGGAAGCCCCTCATAGGGGACCGGCTTGGGCGGCGCGGGGGTCTTCGGCCCCTCCGGCGGCTTCGCCGGCGCGAGCAGCTCCTCCCACGAGGACGACCGGGCGTAGATGGACTCCCGCTCCGGCTTCGGCCAGGGGTAGCGGTTGCGCTCCTCGACGGGACGGAGCTGGTCCTCGGCCTGCATCAGCATGCCGCGCTCGCCGCGGTAGGCGGGGAGGCCGAGAACGGAGCGCCGCGCGCGGTCGCACGGTCCGCAGAAGCGGAAGTAGCGCCGTCGACCGCGGCGCGTCCCCTTGGAGATGCGGGGCCGATGCCAGCACGAGTGGCAGAGCGGCGCGGGCGGATCGAGGTCGATGAAGTGGAACCTGAGGGCGCACCGGTCCCAGTGGCGGATCCTGAGCATCCGCTGGCAGGGGCCGCAGAGCGCCCTTTCGATCCGCTCGCCGGTCTTCTTGTCGTGGCCGTTCATCTGTCGTTTTCGCTTCCGGCAGAGGGGACAGCGCCGCGGAAACGGGTCGCGAGGGGGAGGGGGGGTGTCATTTGTGGGGCGAAACGCCACACTTTCGACGCCAGATCGTGCATTCCGAAATTGACCCCCCTCACCCCAGCCCGGAGAGGTACGGTCCCTGCCCTGCCGGAGTCTCGCCTGAGCCTCAGGCCAGCCCTTCCGGAGTCTTTGGCTTGCCCTCCCAGAGTCTTTGCCAGGACTTTGGTCTGCTCTGCCAGAGTCTTTGGGCTGCCGTGCCAGAGTCCTCGCAGAGACTCTGGTCTGCTCTGCCTGAGTCCTTGGTCTGCCGGTGGCCTCCGAGTGGTCTGCGAGTAGCCGGTCCGCACCCCTGGCGGACTTCGCGGTCTTCCTTCGTCCGCGCTTCGATCCCGATCCGATGATCTCGGGTTCGCGCGGGATCGAGATGGCCGGGGGAGCGGGGAGGAGGTCGAGGACGGCGCGTCGGCAGAGCTCGGCGATCGCCTCCTGCGCGGACCGCGACGCGATTCCCTCCTCGGGCTCCATCGGATGCCCGCGCTCGTCCCATCGGTCGTAATCGAGTCCGCTCGACTCCATCGCTACTCGCTCCTCGGGGGTGCCGTGGGCGGCTCGAAGTCGGGCCCATCGACGTCGGTGTCGGTGACACGACGGGCGGTCTGCTTCTCGGTCTCGGAGAGCTGGTCCACGGGGACGTCGTTCGTGTTGAGCAGGACCTCTCCGAGGACGCCCTGCCCCTCGGGCTGGATGATCCAGATCCCGGTGGTGCGGGTGGCGTCGGAGAGGCCGGGGAGGAATACCGCGGCCTTGCGGGCCTTGAGGCGCCGCATGCGGTCACGGATGGGGCCGAAGAGGGCGTGTTCCAGCGGGAGGCGCAGGACGATGCGGCCATCCGCGAGGAGGTAGACGCGAACGGCGGGACCCGTGTTCTCGATCCCGGGCCGCCCCGCGGCGCCCTGGGCGCGGGCCCGCGCGGGCCATGCGAAGCCCGTGTCGTCCCAGAGGAGGCGCGAGCCGTTCTTGAAGAACTCGGAGTACTCCTCGAGGAGGAGGGTCTCGCGGTTCTCGTTCTCGACGAGGACGATCGCACGTCGCTCGCCCATCGAGATCGGGACCACGGCCGCGCTCGTGGCCTTTGGCGGGGGAGGGGTCTTCGTCTTCCCGCCGGGGACCACGCCCGGCCCGGTCGGCTCGGGGCGGATCGGCTCCTTCGCGCGATCGGGGCGGCCAACGCCGTTGAAGGCGCGCACCTGGCCGGCGGTCTGGCGGAAGACGTCCGCCGCGAAGTGCTGCGCGGCGAAGAACTCCGAGAAGGCCACCCACAGGTTGTAGCCGGGGATCCACGGCGCGGGCCCCTTCGCGGTCCGCGAGATGGCGTCGAGGCGGCGGGTGGCCTCCTGGACCAGGTCGGGGTTCTTGGAGCGGGAGGCCTGGTACGCCGCCATCCCCGAGGACTGCGAGGACTCCTCGAGGATGAAGGCGGAGAAGGGGATGGTCCCGGCGACCGCGGTCGCGCCGCCGGCGAGCTTGAGCATGCGGATCCCGCGCTCGGTCATGGCGGCGTTGCCGAGCTGCTGGACCGTGCCGACGGCTCCCTGCACCGCGCCAGCGGCACCAGCACCGGGCCCGACGAGCGGGAGGCCCGCGCCCGTCTGGCCGACGTTGATGACGGTCCCGACCGCGTCCTGGGCCGCGCGGCCCGCGGAGGAGGAGACGGTGTCGATCGACCTCGCGATCGCCGACGAGACCTGGCCAGGGATCCCGGCCTTCGTCGCGGCCTCATTGGCGAGGACGGAGTGACGGATCTCGCGGAGGCCGGGCTCGGACTCGCGGATGAGCGTCTCCCACTCGACGCGGCCGCCCTTGCGGTAGCGCCACCAGTCGCGCATGGAGCGGAAGGGGGCGGTGAAGAAGCCCCACGCGCCGCCCGCGCTGGAGCGGACGGCCTGGATCCAGGTCCGTCCCGAGCCGTCGCTGCGGGCGATGTACTTCAGGCCGGTCGGTAGGGCCGCCCCCTCGACGCCGTAGAGCGCGCCGATGAGGGCCGCGACCGAGGTCAGCTCGGGGGCGCGGACGATGGCCGTGGTCTTCGCGGTCCCGAAGAGACGGGGGAGGGAGGCGCTTGCCGTGTACATCCCTCCCGAGAGGACGAGGCCCTGGAGCCAGACCTCCTCGGCGTCGGCCGTGTCCGGCGCGAGGGCCCAGCGAGGCCCGAGGACTCCCTGCTCGCGGAGCCAGGCGCCGTTGCGGCGGGAGTAGTCGCCGATCGACGCCATCCAGTCGCGGACGCCTGGGAGGAACATCTCGGCGGTGTAGGTAGGGGAGTGGGGGAAGGGAGGCTTCCCGCCGATGGCGACGAAGGTCTCGTTGGGGATCCTGACGAGGAGGTTCCGCAGGTCGGCGACGCGACCGGCGAGGCGCTTCTCCCCCTCGACGCCCCAGGCCTCGACGAACTGGTAGTCGAAAAGCGTTTCGCGGGGCTCAAGGACCTGGTCGACGTCGTACGTGCGGTTCGCCCAGTACTGCGAGGCCACCTGGAGCGTCTTCCAGGACATCGACGCGAACTCTCCGGCGCCGACGAGCAGCTCGTACCAGTAGGAGGTCTCGTCGGTGGGATGAGGATTCGGGGGGCGAGGGAAGTTGAACCCGGGCCGGAGGACGAGGGCGACGCTTCGATAGCGGAGACCCCAAGCGTACTGGGCGTCACGGAAGGCCGAGGCCCACGGGTCGGCCAGCTCGCGCGCGAGGAGGACGGACTGGTAGAGCGTGGTGGGGGAGAGGGACGTGAGGTGGTCGAGCCAGGCGCGCATGTGCTCGCGGGCGATCCCGTAGACGGAGGGGAGCAGCTTCGGCGCGAGCGAGCCGAACGTGATCCGCGTCGCGGAGTAGACGTCCGCGAGGGAGAGGCGGGTCCACCACCAGCACCAGGCGAGGATCTCCTCCTTCACCGCCGCGGCGTCGTTCGGATCGCCGACAGGGAGGCGCTCCCCCCAGAGGGAGAGCATCCACTGGAGCCAGCGGCGAAGCGGATACTCGCGCACCAGGTCGCGGACCTCGGGATCGCCGTCCGCGACGCGCAGCTCCTCCTCGGAGTACGGCGCGGCGATGAGGCTCACGAGGGCGTCCGCGTCCTGCAGGTTGGTCGGCATGATCACTTCCTTGCTGGGGCAACAGATGGGCGCTGCGTACGCGTCTCTCGTCGGGACTCGCGCGCGCGCCGTTCGCGCATGACGTCGTCCCACCACCTCGCGAGCCCGTAGGCGACGAGGAGGCTCTCGACGTCGTGGGGCTCTCCGGCCGGCATCGCCGGGTTGGAGGAGGGGAGGAATACGGTCACGCTTGCCAGGCGGCGCTTGAACTTGTCGCGAGCCTCTCCCTGGAGCTCGACGTCGCGTCCGAGGACGAGCGTCTCGAGGAACGCCACGCCCGCGAACGCGACTTCGCGGACACGGGGATTGCGCGAGTCAAGCTCGGGCGCAGTGACGCGGACGAGCCGGACGCGCTCGAAGGGGTAGGTCCCCGTCGGGTCCTCTCGATCCAGCTCGATCGTGTCCGCGTCGATGATGCGCCGCACTCGGACGGTCTCCGACATGGGGTCCTTCTACTGTTAATGGGCGGCCGAAACGGCCGTCTTGGTGGCCGGCTCCGAGTACCCCCGATCCGCGGCCAGGGCACGGCCCTGGGCCTCGGTCAGGCGACCTTCGTCGAGGTCTCCCCGCTCCGAGGGCGTGAGGTACTCGGTCCACGGGGGGACGCGGCCCTTCGCCCTTTCCGCGGCGAGGTCCTCGCGGATTCCGAGTCGCTGATTGTGGGCGAGAACCCGTGCCAGCGCCGCCCCCGACAGGTCCTTGAGGATCTCCCACGGCACGGGGCGCTCTTCGAGCATGAGGCCGAAGGCGACGTCGGCGGGCTTGGTGATCGGGATGCTCGCGATCCCGTTCGTCGTGCCGTTCTGACCCGTAGTCCCGGCGACAAGGACGCCCTTTCCTGAGGCGGCCACGCCGCCCTTCACCCTCGCGGGGTCCTCCTCGTCGTCCGAGAAGCCCGGCACGGGGGCGACCCTGGTCAGGCGGACCGGGTAGGGCGCGCCGGTCCTGAGCCGCCCCGCGTTCACGGCCGCCATCGCGCGCCGCCACCAGGTCGTGATTGCGGCGTCGTGGACGCGGGGGGCGAGGAGGGACCCGCAGAAGAACCACCTGGTGAACGGGTCGAGGAGCGCGCGGCCCCAGCGCCGCGCGTCCTCGATGAGCCGCATGGGGCCCGTTCCGACCCGCGGCGGCTCCATGGGGCAGTTCTTCGAGGAGTCCCACTGATCCCCGAAGCGGCGGAGGTCGTTGTAGAGGGGCCAGCGGCCGAGGGAGGCCTCGCGGAGGGCCTCCGCGGCCTGGACGGCGGCGTCCACCTCGGAGGCGCCGTGCTGCGTCCACCGGCCGCGGAGGAGGTGCCATGCGTACCCGACCAGGATGAGGCTCCCCCTGGCGGTGCCGAGGCCGATCGCGGCGAGCGCCGCGGCGAGGGGCCAGCCCTCGCGCCGCTGGGCGCGGCCCAGGAACTCGCTGGTCCGTCGGCGCGCGCCGTCCTCGGGAAAGCGCGGCAGGATGCGCTCGATCGAGCCGACTTTGTCGAACTCCCCCGCGAGGCACTCGTGGAGGAGGTCCATCTCCATCGCGCGGAGACGCTGCAGCTCGCCGCGGAGGTACTCCTCCTGCATGAGCCGGTCGCCGTTCGTCACGCCGTAGTCGAAGTCCCAGGCGCCCGCTCCCTCCTCGTCGACGTTGGGAACCGTCGAGCGGGACGGGTCGTCGAGCCAGGCTTCGACGTCCCAGCTCGTCGTGGCGCCGTCGCCGTCCACGTCGAAGGCGGGGTGGTCCGCCGAGAAGCCGGCCTTGCGCGCGATCCCCTTGGCCTTCTCGAGGCTCTCCCGCGTGTTCCCGCACATGATCCCGAGGTCGGTGAGGTCGACCCCGCCGTACTCGGACGGCAGGAAGTAGAGGACCAGGTCGTAGAGGGACCTGCGCCATGCCTGGACCTTCCGTCGCAGGTTCCTTTCCAGGGCCACCGCGGCATTCCCGTTCGACATGGGCTCCTCCTCACTCCGTTTGCCTTATAGGAATATCCTATCCTCCCCATTGACAAAGTCAAGTCCGTCCTATACTATATATAGTGGTTTCCGAAGGCGGCACCCCCTACCGGCTGTGGTGGCATGGCCACCCTCGTTGGGCCGGTCGAGGGCGCCTCCTTCCACGGGCGACCGTCGCGTCGAGCGACCCAGCCGCCCCTTGTGGAGGAGTCGCGAATGAAGTCCGGTTCGATCGTCAGGCTGGTCGGCAAGGGGCAGCGTTTCTGGGCGGAGAAGTTCCCCGAGTTCCCCCAGGAGCAGCGCGACCTCAACGTCCAGCGCAACCGCCTCTACATGGAGGCGGGCCACCTCATCGACGCGATCGTGAGCGACATCCTGGGGTCGTTCGGTCTCGGTCCCCTCTACTCGATGCTCCTCCGCCGGGAGGGGCTGAAGATGACGAAGGCGACGGAGAAGCGGACCGGGAACAAGGACGCCTTCCTTGTGCAGGCCGCGGCGTTCAAGGTCGGCTTCCTGGCCGCCCTGACGCCGGCCCCGGCCGTGATGCCTGCGGCGTACGACGAGCTGATCACGCGCGTCTTCGCCCAGGTCCTCCCGCTCCTCACGATCGAGGCGGGTGCGACGAGCGTGCCCTCGTAGGGGGCCGGGGGCCCCTTCATCAAGGGGTGGCAGGGCCACCCTCACCGGGGCGGCAGGGCCGCCCTCTCTGGCAGTGGCAAGGCGCCCCCATCGTGGGGGCGCCACGCCTGGATCAGTCCGGCATCCTCTTCTTCCTGTGAGGTCATCCCATGCCCGACGTCACCACGAACAAGGTCGTCCTGGACATCGGCTACGCGGTCACGCTCGACAGCGTGGCGCAGCCGCAGGTGAAGGTCCTCGACAGCGCGAGCGGGCGGACGTTCACCGCACGCCACGAGCTGTCGAAGCATCTCATCATCGGCGGGCCCTTCGAGCTCATGCCCGTCCCCATCTCCGCGAAGATCGTCGCGCTCCGGTTCGACCGGAACGTGAGGGTCCGGCTCGGCGACGGGATCGGGACCATCGAGATCCCGCTCAAGGTCGGGCCCACCACCGCGAGCGGCCACGGTCTCTACGTCCTCCCCGGCACGGTCGTCACCTTCGAGGTGAAGAACGACGACCCGGACGAGGGCGCGGAGATCGACTACGCCGTGTTCGCGTAACTGCCCCCGCGCCTTTCGTAGAGGTCCTTTACGAGGCATGCGCGGGGGAGGAAGGCGGAAACTCCTGTCTCCCCTCTGCCGCCTCCTCCTCCGCCCGGAGGTGGGGTCGTGAGCACTCTGTCCGTCATCGACGGGGCCATCAGCGGCTCGCAGGTCCGGGTCTTCCAGGGGAACTCGAACCTGGCCTCGAGCGTCGCGAACCTTGACCGTGTCGAGCTCTGCATGGGCGAGGCCGGCACGGTGAAGAAGTTCTGCGTCGAGGTCATCGCGAACGCGTTCCCCGGCCCGACGCTCTACGAGGTGCTGAAGAACGGCGCGCCGGTCCTGTCGGTGGTGGCCCCGCCGCTCTTCGTGGGCTCTCTGGGGCCGGTCGGCTCGGTCCCCGTCGTGGCGGGGGACGAGATTGCCTTCCGGGCGATGGCGCCGGCCGTCGTCCCGGCCCTGGGGGCAAGATTCACGGCGAGCGTGGAGTTCACCGTCCCGTAGGCCGCAACGCGGCTTCCAACAGGAGCGTCCCATGTCGTTCCAAGTCGCAGAAGGGAAGTACGTCGGGAACGCGGCGGTCGGGCGGCTCATCCCCACGGGCCTCGCAGGGTCGATCCTCGTGGCGTTCATCGCCGAGCGGACAAGCGGCGGCCCGTGGTTCCTGAAGGTCGCGAGCGCGCCGGGCAACCAGCACGCGACCGACGCGAGCACGGCGGCCGTGGGGATCAGCTTCTCGGGGCCGAACTTCCTCGTGAACGACTCCGCCCCCGACGCGATCGAGGGGGCGAACGACTCGGGGAGGGAGTACCTGTGGTTCGCTCTCGGCGTATAGGGGGGCGGCGCCCCGATCGGCTCATGCGCCTCGTTCTCTTGACCCTGGTCGTGGGAATGTGCGGCGCTGCCGCCGGCTGCTGGAGTGGAGGGCACAACCGTGAAGAGGTCTCCGTCGGACTTGACTTCCTCGGCTTCGACGTCGTCACCGTCGCGCGGGTGGAGCACGAGAGCGCGAGCGTGGATGCTCTTCGCGCTGGTGCCCGGGTGGCTTCTCGGGACGACGGCGCTCGCGGGCTGCTACTCGGGCGGCCAGAGCGCAGCCCGGGGGGCCTTTGACGAGGGGCGCGACGCCCTTGGCGAGCTCCGCACCTGGTGGGACGGGGAGGGGAAGGGCGAGGCGAAGGACCTCGCTGTCGAGGCCTCCGATGCTGCCATCACCGCGGCCGCCGCGGCGTTCCAGAAGAAGGTCGACGATGCGCGTGAACGCCTGCAGGCGGAGTGGAAGGGCCGCGTCGAGGACCTCGAACGCAAGGTGGCCGAGGGGAGGGCGACTCCGATCGAGCTCGCCCTCTGGGTCCTCCTCGGAGGCCTCGGGGCTGGTGGAACCAAGACCGTCCTGGAACGGCTGTTGATCGGGAAGCGCGCTGGCGCTGCTTCCCCCAGTACGAATGGGGGCCTGTGATGGACGAGTTCCTCCTGCGCCTCGCGAAGGACTTCGGCTTCCCCGCGCTCGTCGCGGCCTACGTCCTCATCCGCCTCGACCGCCGCCTGGCTCACGTCGAGACCTGCCTCGTGCGCATCTGCGCGATCCTCTCGGCGACCACGGGGGTCCGCGTCGAGGACCCGGAGGGTCCCTCACTCGACGAGCCTTCCACGCCGGAACCGGTTTCACGGGGAGACGGCATCGCCGCTGCCGGGAACGGCGGCGTTGCCGCGGAGGGGGGCGTTGCCCCTGCCGGGCAACTGAAGAAGGGGGGATGACCGAATGGTGAAGACCCGCAGGAAACCCGCCGCGCAGGTCCTGGCCCTTCGCAAGACGAAGCTCGCGGTGCGAGAGCAGTTCGAGCGGGCCGTCGAGGACCTCGGGGGCGTCGAGGGGCTGGCCCAGAGCTTCCCCGCGGTCCGCGGCGCCGTGATGGAGGCGATCGACGGCGCGTTGCCCTCGGACGCCGAGGAGGTCTTCCGCCCGCGCGTGGAACGGCGGCTGGCGCCGCTCTTCCGCCTCGCGGGCCTCGACCCGACGGCGCGGCTCGGCCTGGTGACCTTCGCGATCCTGCACAAGAGCTGGGAGGCGCAGCGGCTCTACCTTGAGGCCGTGGGGCAGGAGCTGCAGCACGCGAGGAAAGCGGCCGCGCGGAGGAGGTGATCATGCTGCTCATGCCGATGGTCGTCCGCCCAGCAAGCTGGCTCTGCCAGTTTGCCCGGTTCCTCCGCTGTGGGCTCTGCGGTCGTCTCCTCCAGGTCTGGCTCGTCGGCGAGGAGCCGACGGACCGAGAGAACCCCGAGTGGTACGCGGCGGAGGCGGAGGAGAGGCTACCGCCGGCGGTGGGGGAGATGGTGGTCCTGTTCGAGCACGAGGTGATGGATCGGACTGGCAGGGCCAGCTTGCTGGTCGACCCGATGCAGACGCATTGACCTGGTGGTGCCAAGTTTTCGTGGGCCCCGCGCGGGGCCTCTTCCAACCTGCCTCGCCTGGTGCCGGAGGAGGCGGAGCTTCCCTCCCCCGGAGCAGGCGGGGATGTGCGTGGGTGGCGACGTCGCATGTGGCGACGCCACCATGGGAGGGGCCCCGCGCGGGGCCCTTGGCCGAACCAGCTTGCTGGCCTGGAGAGTTCCCGGTGGGACGAATCGCGATCAAGGTCGTGGACGAAGACGGCCGCCCGGTCGAGTCCGCGCGGGTGGCCTTCTCCGCGCGCGTCATCACGCCGAGGTTCATCCTCGACGAGGCGGAGGTCCTCCGCCTCTCGGGCGTCGATGTCCGCATGACGGAGCTCGCCGTCCGCACCGACGGGAACGGCTTCGCGGAGATCAGCGACCGCCCGGCCCCGAAGGTCCTGGGACCGCTGGGGCCACTCTACGTCCTCGGCCGCGCCGCGAACATGCGGGCCCCGACGCCCTACGTCGACTGGCTCCTGACGGGGGGAAAGCTCATGGTCCGCGTGGAGCGGACGGGGTACGCGCCGGTCAACGTCCTCGTGGCCCCTGGCGCGCGCGTCGAGATCCCCCTCCGCAGCATCCAGGGGCCGAGCGTGCGCGGGCGGGTCATCGACTCCGCCGGCCGCCTGGTCTGGGGAGCGTTCGTCGAGGTCCTCGAGGAGGAACGCGGCCCCGTCCTCGGGACGGGGTACTCCGACACGGAGGGGAGGTTCGAGATCCCCGTGCGTCGCCCGGGCAGCCTCACCGTGAGGGTGTTCCCGCCGGAGGAGGCCCGCAGGAGCGGAGAGCTGGCAGTCAGCGTCCGGATGGTCGCGGACCTGGAGCAGGAGGTCCGCACGCTTGCGTCACCCCTGCCGACCGTTTCGAGCGGCGTTGCCGCCGGCGGGTCGGTGACCAAGAAGGAGGAGTAGATGAGCGAGACACTTGATCGGGCCCTCCTCTTCCTCGAGGAGCGGGCGGGGATCTCCTTCGGGGAAGGGTGGCCGGAGACGCGGCACGACTTCGACCGGACCGCGAAGGACCTCGGAGACGCGCTGCAGCGCGAGTTCCCCAAGATCCGCCTTCGGGAGGCCCGCGCGGCCGCGCGGTTCATCGGGTTCGTCTCGATGGGCCCCGCGGGCACGCCGTGGGCCTCCGACCGGGAGCGGCAGATCGCGCGCGTGAACGCCCTCGAAGCGATGCGCGGCTTGCTCGCGCGGCTCCCGAAGGGGTCCGCCGACGCGCTCGCGGCCGAGCACTGGATCGCCTTCTACGCGGGCCAGGCGAAGAGGGCCCGCGACCTCGCCGAGGACCTGCGCACGCGGAGCGCGGCCCGGGTCGAGGAGACGGAGCGGACCCCCGAGCAGGCGGGGATGATCGTGACGCCGGCCGGCGACGTCGTCCCGCGCGAGGCGCTCGAGCGGTTCCTCCGGTCCGCGGGCATCGCTCCCGCGCTTGGAGAGCCCCGCTCGCTCCCTTTCCGGAGGCCTCCTCCCCGGAAGTAGGGGAGGGGGCGTCGCCCGACTTGGTTGGGCGCGCGATCGAGGACCTCCGCGCGCGCCTCCGCGTCCACGTGGACGGCCCGCTCCTCACGAGCCACGACGCCGCGCGGAAGGTCGCCCTCGTCGAGGCGGGGCGTCTCGTGGACGCGACCCTCGGACGGATCGGGCCCCTCGACGCGCTCGCGATCGCGCGGGGGGAGCTGTACGCGCTCGTCGTCTCCAGCCGCCACTGGCGCTGGGCGCAGGGGAAGACCTCGGACGCCGCGGTGCGCGATGGGGGAGAGGCGCTCCGCCGCCTCCTGCAAAAGCCCTCCGCGTCCGCGGAGCCCGTCCCCACGCGCGCCGGCCTGGAGACGCTCCTCATCCAGATCGCCCACCAGATCAAGGACGAGGTCCCCAGGGGGGAGGGGACCGACGAGGACGTGGACCGCATCGCGCGCCTCTGGCGCTACGCTCTGACGCCGTTCCTGCGGCCCTACGTTGCGCGCGAGCGCTCCGACGAGGGGTCCCTCGCTGGGGGCACCGACGAGCTGCGCGGGCCCTTCGACTCGCTCGTCCACGACCTCGTCGAACTCGCCTTCCGCGAGCTCGGGCACGCGCGCATCACCGCGCCGCCCTTCGGCGGCCGCCCCGCCGCGGCGTGGGTCCGGGAGCTGCGGAGGAGGAGGGAGGGGGCGGCGAGGGCGATTGGAAACCGAGCAACGGCATCGGTTCCAAATGGGCCCTGAAACCCTCATGGCATGGAGATTACCTGACCCCGACTTCGGAGTAGAGGAAGGGGCCCGAGCGCGATGTCTGTGATGTCCATGTGGATCGCCACCCCGTACAGGGATGCAAGCCGCTCGAGCCGATCGGGTCGATACCGTGGGCGGTTGAAGAAGTTGAGCCCTCGCAGAGCGACGCTCGCGAGGTAGTCGGCCAAGTAGCGGCCGACGCCCCGACTCTCGAATTGGACCTCCACGGGGATCGAGTTCAACTCCAGGGCGCTTGCGACAGTGGTCTGACATCCAACGAGGCTCATCCGAGGCGAGAGGATTACCTTGCGAACGGCTTCGCGAGTCCTCCTCTCCATGTTGATTTGGCACTGGTCCGGCATCGCCCAGCGATCGAACAGGACCCTCGCGCCATCGAAGTGCCGACCACGGTTCCACGCCAGGAGGGCGGCGATCCCTACGCTCATTGGAACCGCGTAGTACCACATGGCCTGATTGATGTTGAGGCCCCTTTCGGGAAAGTACTCGCGGTTCTCGCCGGTGGTGATCAAGTTCCAGTGAGCGAGACGATTCAAGTCGCTGATCTTGTAGCGAAAGCGCTGGGAGAAGCGCCGATGGTGATGCCGAACGAAGCACACGGCAGGGTACAGGCCGTTCTTGCGGAGCCACTCAACGAAGCGATCGAGCTCCTCGTCGGTCGCCTTCCGTCCCTCGGCTCCCTGGCGGAGCGCTCCGGTCAACCACAGCCTCCGTAGGTCGCTCTCGGCGTTCGCGAAGGTCTCCGCGTCCGGTGCGAGGACGGACGCCCCCAGGAAGATTGAATGATCGGGGTTCCCTGGAACGCTCGATCCCGCTTCGTCCGCGAACACGACAGCTTCAACCATGCTCGACAGCGCCTTTCAGATGGAGTCCTGGAATCTAACCACGCCGCGCCCAGGACGTTCAAAGAGTTCCACGCACCGACTTGCTCTCGGAGTTGTCCATGAGCTGGGCCGTGTTCGTGCCGCCGCGTGGCCTCGCGGTCGAAGAAGCGCAGGTTCCTGCTGATCGTGGTTGCTGTTGACGGCTTTCCCGTCGTTGCCGTATAAGGCCGTCCTCTGGCGATCGTTGCCGGATTTTCTGTTCCCCCAGGTGGGAGCGACATGAGCCAGGTTGAGATCCTGACCATTCCGGATGTAGCGAAGCTGCTCAGGGTAGCGGAGAAGACTCTCTACGGGCTCGCCCAGCAACGGCTCATCCCGGGGTTCAAGGTCGGCGGCCAGTGGCGTTTCAGCCGGGCCGCGATCGACGAATGGATCAAGGCCCGTACGCATTCTGGGGAACAGAACCCGGCGACGAACGGTCGACGCGAAACGGCTCCAGCGTCCCGTCGGCCCCGGAAGGGAAGGTAGCCGCATGCTTGGTCTGACGCTGCGCAAGGAGTTCCAGGGCAAGCGCCTGAGGGGCACGGCCATCGAGCTGGCCAACGAGAAGAAAACTGGCGCCACCCAGGTCCCGGCAGCCGAGTTCCTCGAGATCACCTACCCGTCGGGCGACCTGCTGAAGGCCATCGAGGCGATCGGTCCGGACCAGGGCAGGCCGCTCGCCTTCATCGGCGAACGTGGTCAGGGCAAATCGCACCTCATGGCGGCCCTCTACCACGCCCTCACCGACGCGGGCGCAACCGGCGCCTGGCTGCGCGCCTGGGGCGACCGGCTGGGGAACCCCAAGATCGCGGCCCTGCCGCTGCGCAACGGGATGCACGTCGTCGCCGAGAGCTTGCACCGCCAGCGGTACAAGTTCCTGTGGGATCTGCTGTTCGAGTGCCACCCCCACGGAGAATTCATCCGCGGCAAGTGGGAGGGGCAAGGAGACAAGAAGACCGACGTACCTCCCGACACGCTGATCTTGGAACTGCTCAGGAAGAAGCCGACGGCCCTGCTGCTCGACGAGTTCCAGACCTGGTTCGACGGGCTGACGAACACCAAGCAGTACCCGTGGAAGAACTGGGCCTACAACTTCATCCAGATCCTCTCCGAGATCGCGAAGGAGCATCCCGACCTTCTCGTGCTCGTCGTCTCCGTACGCAACGGCACCAGCGATGCGTACCAGCAGATCCATCGCGTCAACCCCGCCCAGGTCGACTTCAAGGGTCCGAATGCGGAGCGCGATCGTCGCCGGCTCCTCCTTCACCGGCTCTTCGAGAACCGGCTGCAGGTATCGTCCGCGGACATCGAGAAGCTGTGCGCGCCGCACGTCTCGGAATACCTCCGACTCTGCGAGGTCGCGCCGGCGGAGCACGACCGCAAGAAGCGCGCCTTCACGGATACCTGGCCGTTTGCCCCGCATCTCATGCAGCTCCTGGAGGACCAGGTCCTCGTCGCTACCGATGCGCAGGAGACCCGCGATCTGATCCGCATTCTCGCTGACCTCTTCAAGAGCCGCGGCGACGTGGCACCGGTGCTTACGGCTGGGGACTTCCAACTCGATGACGAGCAAAGCGGCATCGCGGCGCTCCTCGACTCCGTCGCCAACCAGCACCACGCATCACTGCGGGAGAAGGCGCTCCGCAACCTGACCGCGGTCAAGGACGCGGTGCCGGCGGCCGCAGCGACGGCGCCCCACCTCTCCGAGCTCGTTGGCGCGCTGTGGCTGCGGTCCCTGGCAGTGGGGAATCTGGCCGGCGCCGAGCCCCGCACGCTGCACGTCGACATCACACGCGACCGGCCCGTCGACGACAATGCCTTCCAGGTCGAGCTCGCGACCATCGTGGACAACAGCTTCAACATCCATCAGGACGGCGACCGGCTGGTCTTCCGCGAGGAGGAGAACCCCCAGGCTAAGCTCATGGCCTTCGCGCGGAACGACCGGCTCTTCACCGACGGCGCGGACCACACGCAGCTCCAGCGCGAGATCCGCTACGTGATCGCTGGCAGTGAGGAAGTCGCGAAGGCATTCCGCGCTATCGTGCTCCCCAAGGACTGGCTTTCCGCACCGTGGGTTGGCCTCGACGAGTTGGAACACCCGGACCGGTGGGACGACCGGCTTCCCATCGTGGTCCTGCCCGAGGAACCGGATCGGCTCGACGAGCGCCTCGGCCGCTGGCTCAAGGACCACGTGGCTCGGCGTCGCAACACGATCCGCTTCCTGATTCCGCGGTCGGGGACTACGGGCGCCTACCTCGACCGCGACCTCATCGTGCTTGCTCGTGCGATCTTGAAGGCACAGGAGTGGCGCGCTCAGAGCCCAGAGTACGGCAAGCTCCAGACCAAGTACCAGCACGAGCTGCGGGGCATGCTCAAGTTGCGTTTCGACCGCTTCGCCGTGGTTCGGAAGTGGAACTTCGCCGATCCGAGCCGCTGCAAGTTCCAGATCGAGAACCTCAGCGCGCAGGGAAGTCAGATCCCCGAGGCCATCGAGGAGTGCCTGAAGACCGACGTCTTCGTTCCTGAGGACTTCGAGGCGCTCGTCCTCGAGTCGGCAAAGAACAACGACCCCGTCGGAAAGCTTCTTCGTGAGTTCCAGGAGCCGCGACCCAACGCGGAAGACTGCGTGCCGTGGCTCGGCGAGACGGTCATGAAGGAGAAGATCATCCGCCTCTGCGCGCGCGGTCAGATCGCGATCAACCTTCGCGGCATGGAGTACCTCCAGGCGACGCCCGGCGAGGAGGAAGAGGCAGCCTGGAAACGAATGCGCGGACGTCTCGGAACGGGCAAGCACCTCGACGAGACGTACGTGCTGCTGCCCGACGCGGTGCCCGTAGCGCACGGAGTGACTGCCACCGGCGCAACCGGCAAGACTCCGCCCGTGCCGTCCCCCGAGCTGTTTCCGCCGCCTCCCGGTGACGGAGCAACGGGAGGAGGCGCGGAGGGCGTAGCGCCGCGACCGACCGTCTCGATCTTCGGTGAGTCGCATGCTGCGACCGTGGTCAAGCACTCGGGTCCGCCGACCTCGCCTCTGAACCTCATCGGCAAGGTGGAGGCCTGGGCCATCGGGCCGGCAACCACGCTGCGAGAGGTCAGTGTGAAGGTCACCGGCGTGACGGGTGCCCAGCTCCAGAAGCTGCTGCGCGGGCTTCCCGACGGGCTCACCTACGAGTTGAGCGTCGAAAAGGAAGAGGGCTGATGTCGCTCCCGCTGCCGCTCGTCCGGTCCCTCGGCACGAATGCCCCGGCGCAGGCGTGGGCGGCGATCTTCGAGCACGCCCAGCAGATCTGCGCCACCCCGCTCCCGTCGTCGGGCGTGGCGGGCGAGGTCACACGTCGTGATCGCGAGGTGGGGTCACTGGACCTCTTCCTCGCGGCGGCCGGATGGGACCTCTGGCGGCACTACCAGGCGAACGTGGAGCGAACCTCCGATGCGCTCGCGACCTGGTGGTCGTCTCGGGCCGGCGGACGCGCGGTGCTCCTGCTCGACGGCCTCTCGCTGCGCGAACTACCGTGGCTTCTCCAGGGGGCGGCCGAGCGCGGATACGAAGTGCATTCGGCCCGCGTCACCGGAGCGGAACTACCTGCCGAAACCACGCCGTTCGCAAACGCGCTCGGTTTCTCGGCCCGCGCGGCCCTGGAGAACAACGGCGCGAGCGCCGGTCACCGGCTGGCCGGCGCCCGAACGGAGACCGTCGGCGTACCGTGGACGGACGCGGCGAAACTGATCGGTGCGGAGCCGAGCTGGGTGCTCTGGCACCACTGGCCGGATCACCGCGTTCACGACCTCGACAAGGCCGGACATGGCCTGGAGAAGCTCACGAGCGAGGCGCAGCGGGAGTTGACCTCCGACGCCTTCTGGTCGCTCGTCGAGCGCCTCACGACTGGCCGGCGGCTCGTCATCACGTCCGACCACGGCTACGCGGCCAGCGGCCTCTTCGCGGACACGCCCGACGAGCAGCAGGCCAAGCACCTGAAGGAGTTGTTCAAGAGCGGGCGCTCGGCGCCCGGTGCAGGAGACGCACCTGACATCTGGGTGCCGCCGGTGGACCTCGCGGTGACCTCTGCGCACGGCGCGCGGCGCTACGCGCTGGGGCGACGCAAGTGGAAGAGCCAGGGTGGCTATCCGACGCTGACGCACGGGGGTCTGTCGGTACTCGAGGTCGCGTCGCCGTTCATCGAGCTCTCCAGGAAGGAGTGATCGTCCCCAATGGCGCGTGTGAACCAAGCGAAGAGTACGAAGAAACAAGACCTCGCGGACGAGATCGCTCGTGCGGTCGGGGCGGCGCGTCCCGTGTCCGTCGAGACCGTTGACTTCAGCGACCCGGGCCGCCCCAAGACGTGCCTGGAGGTGGATTTCCCCATCGTCCCCATCAACCAGATCGCCGCCATCGAGGGAAACGCCGGGAAGCCGATCTACCAGATGTCCAAGTGGTGGGCGCGGCGCCGCTCGAGCGTGTTTCGCTCGACCCTGCTGGCTGCCAGCATGAAGGCGCCCGCCGACCCCGCCCAGGCGGCGAAGGCCGTGTGGGACGTCTACTACGCCAACCACCAGAAGAAGGGGGCACTCCGAAACCTCAAGGTCGCCGACATCTTCATGGGCGGCGGCACCACGCTCGTCGAAGCCGCGCGGCTGGGCATGAAGGCGTGGGGAACTGACCTGAATCCCGTCGCGTGGTTCGTCGTGAAGAACGAGCTCGCGCAGATGAACGCGGACGACGTGAAGGCGCTGCTCGCGGACGTGGAGGCCGAGGTCAAGCCGCAGATCATGCCGTTCTACGCGTGCGACTGTCCGCGCGGCCACAAGGGGACTTGGACGCACGCTCCGAGCGGTCGCGTCATGGACAAGGCTTTCGACCAGCTCGCCCTCACGGCCGAGGAGCGACGGCAGCACCGCTACGAGGGGCCGGAGATCATCTACGTCTTCTGGGCAAAGCACGGGCCTTGTCAGGTCACCGGCTGCGGGCACCGTACGCCGGTGATGCGCAGCCCGGTGATGGCCGTGAAGACGCTCTCGGTAAAGGCGTGGGATTACGGCTGCCGTTCGTGCAGCAAGCACTTCGACGTCGAAGAAGACGAGGCGCGCATGGCGCCCGAGGTGCCGCTGGTCGTCGCCGAGACCGAGCGACCCTTCGCTGTTGTCGACAAGAGGGGCGGTGTCGTCTGCCCCCACTGCGGCCACGCGGAGTTGGTGCACCTCGTCAAGGGCAAGAACAAGAGTATCGAACTGTCGTTGCTTGTGCATCCGGAGTGGCTGGCCGGCGCGCCCAAGCTCGGACCCGACGGTCACGAATATGGCGGCAGCGCGACAGACACGGCCGAGGCCACGGCGGCATGGAACCGCGAGCGCGCGAAGCGGATGCGCCTCGTCGAGGTCCGCGGCGCCCTGCCGGCCGAGGTCACCTGCCCGATGACGAAGGTCACCTTCTCGACGGCGAAAGGGACCGTGCCGAAGAAGTCCACATTCACATGTCAGGCGGCGACGTGCGGCCGAGAGCAGGATGTTCTCGGGGCAGTCAAGGCGTCGGGCAAGACCGGTCCGGTCGCCGCCTACGCGATCCAGGGGTACTGCCCCACCTGCGACCGCGATGGACGGCCCTATGGCGGTCGCTTCTTCATGCCCGTCACGAACGCGGCCGCATTCGACGCCGCCGGGCGCGAGTGGGCCCTGCGCCGGGACGTGGACCTCAAGGAGCACTGGCCGCAGAGCGAGCTGCCGTACGGCTTCATGACCTCGATGAACAATGGGGGCCTGCCGAACCACGGCTACACGCACTGGTGGAAGATGTTCAACCCGCGGCAACTCCTCGTTCACGCGCAGCTCCTGCGAGCGATCACGCGGACGGGAGAACACCGATGGGATGTGCGGGAGTACGTGCTGGGGGCGTTCCAGCAGTACCTGCGAAACCAGAACATGTTCGCGTTTTGGCATTTGACCTACGACAAACTTGCACCGGCGCTTTCCAACGCGAACTTCCACCCAAAATCCACGGTGGTCGAGGTCGGCGTTTTCAGCCCGATGGGCTACGGGCCGTGGTCGTCAACCTACCCGGTCCTGTTGAAGGGCCTGCAGTGGTGCATCGAACCCTGGGAGCTCGTCAGCACGGAATGGCTCAAGGCCACCTCTCCGGCCGCCGCCAACGGAGTGACCGGCAAGAGCGAAAAGGTCTTGTGCGGCGACCCGGTCATGAACGGCGCAGAGATCGCGAGCATCTCCGCGACCGACCTCACCTCGCTCACGAGCGATTCCTTCGACCTGGTCATCACAGATCCGCCCTTCGGAGGCCTTCTCCATTACGCCGAGCTCGCGGACTTCTTCCACGTCTGGATGAGGTTGGTGCTGAAGGACCGGTACCCCGACTCCTTCGGCCCCGAGTACACCCCGAAGGCGCTTGAGGTGGTATCGAACCGCGCCCGGGAGCCCGAGGATCCGGAAGGATTCTACAAGCGGCTCCTCACGCAGTGCTGGAGCGAAGCGTACCGGATCCTCAAGCCCGGCGGCATCCTCTCCTTCACGTTCCACCACAGCGAGGATGAGCCGTGGGTGGCCGTGCTGGAGAGCCTATTCGACGCCGGCTTCTACCTCGAAGCCACGTACCCGATCCGATCAGACGAGACGAAGGGCGAGGGAGCGAAGCCGGGGACAATCGGCTCCCAGAAAATCGAGTACGACATCATCCACGTCTGCCGAAAGCGCGTGGAGGAGCCGAAGCCCGTGAGTTGGGGCCGCATGCGCCGCGAGGTCCTCGAGGACATCCGCGGCCTGCGCTCGCTGCTCGAGCACCACGCCAAGGCCGGGCTCGCGGCCGCGGACCTGCAAGTCATCAAGCGCGGCAAGGCGCTGGAGTACTTCTCGCGGCACTACGGCAAGGTCTACGTCGACGAGGAGCGAAAGCTCGAGGTCAAGGACGCCATCGCGGGCATCATCCAGCTCCTCGATGAGGAAGGGAGCAAAGCAGAGCCTCCGCCCGTGGTGGCAGAGCCCTTCACGCGGCAGCTCTTGCGCATCTTCGAGCACCGGACGGAGCAGCCGCGTGATCAAATGCAGAAGTACCTGCGTGGCACCGGGTTCGGCCCAGAGGAGTTCGAGGCGCGCGGCTGGTGTCGCGAGGAGAAGAAGGTGTTCCACCTGGTGGCGCCGCTCGAGATCGCGCGAGCATGGGAGCGCCGACATCGCCGCAACATGGTGTGCGACTACGATCAGGCGATGTTCCTTATCGGGGCGTGCTTCGATGGCAGCGGCATCAACGCCGCGGACACGCTCAAGAACGAGAACTTCAAGCCACATCCCGCCCTTCGCGACCTGCTCGACTGGCACGCGCGTACGGGCGCGAGCCAGGAGATTCGCAATGCGGGGGCTCGGGCGCTCGCAATCTTCCAGACGTGGGTGCGCTTGTATCCGGAGAAGGCGAAGCAGCTTACTCTCTTCGCGGAAGAGGAACGGTGATGCGGCTCGTGCAAGACAGGGTTTGGTATCGCCGCGGCCTCTCGCTTCTCTGGGGCCCCGAACTACTTGCCGAGATCGCGAAGCCGGAGGAAGTGCTCTCCATCCGAGGCTTCTTCGAGCTGGCCCGGAAGTGGCCGGAGGACCTTCCCAGCGGCGGCGGACAGACCCTGGTCGTCGCCGGCGTGGAGGGCTGCCTCGATCTGCTACCGCCTCCCGAGGCCGCAACCTGGCTCGAAGAGGAGCTGCGACCACGCCTGCTCGGTTTCCAGGAGGAGTACGAGAGTCAGACGGCTCTGGTCTTCTGGCTGCCCGCGGGGCGGCAGCGGGTGCGCATGACGCGGGCGGCGGAGAGCTACGTCTGGCACTGCGCGCCACCGCGGCAGGGGGAGACCCTCCCTCTGGGGCGGATCCTCTGGAGCGGGGCGGAGAGCGACGTGGGGCGCATCCTCGATCCCCGCGAGAAGAGCCAGGACTTCGACGGACCGGCGTGGGTGGGCCTCCATCACCCGAGGATCTCATGACGGGGGCCTCGATCAATCTCTCGCCCGGGCAGCGGGTCACTCACCCGGAGTTCGGCGAAGGTGTGGTCGTCGAGGGGCCGCGCGACGGCTACGCGCGAGTGTTCTTTCCGACGGGCGAGCGGCAAGTCGCGCTGGCCACGATCCGCATCGAGGCGTCCCGCGCTGAAAGGCTCCTCGCGAGCGTCTCCGGCGCTCCCGACCGCCCGCGCAAGGCCTGGCTCGCCTACGAAGCCCATGCGCTCCCGCTGATGGAGAGCGCGGCGGCTCTGACCGCCGCGCGGATCGACCTGCTGCCCCACCAGGTGGTCCTCACCCACCGGATCGCAACGGGTGCGCCACGCAGGTTCATGGTCGCCGACGAGGTCGGTCTCGGCAAGACCATCGAGACCGCGCTCATCTTGCGCGAGCTGGCGTCCCGCGGCGAATTGCAGCGAGCGCTCATGGTGGTGCCGGCGGGGCTGGTCAACAACTGGCACCGCGAGCTCAATGAGGTCTTCCACCTCGACTTCGAGGTCTTTGGCAGCGAGGGCGATGTCACGGACCGGAAGTCGAACGCGTTCGCCAAGCACCACCGGCTGATCGCGAGCATCGACACGCTCAAACGCCCGGCGCGAATTCGTCGGCTGCTCGACGCGCCGCCCTGGGACCTGGTGGTCTTCGACGAGGCTCATCACCTGACCGCGTACAAGAGCGGCGGCAAGGTCAAGAAGACCGAGAACTACAAGCTCGCCGAGGCGCTACGCGGGCACGCGCGCGACCTCCTGCTGCTCTCCGCAACGCCACATCAAGGCGATCACTTCCGATTCTGGATGCTCATCCAGCTCTTGAACCCCACGCTGTTCGCGAACCCCGAAGACATGGTGGAGAACCGTCACCGGCTGAACGCGGTCGTCTTTCGCAGGACGAAAGCGGATGCCTGCCGTCCCGACGGCTCTGCCCTCTTTGCCCGTCGCTTCGTGCACACGGAGTCGTTCGTGATGGCCGACGCGGAGCGGCGGTTCTACGACGAGCTGCGTTGCTACCTGGAGGACGGGTTCGCTTTGGCGAAGCGGTCCGGCAACGAAGGCCGCGGCCTGGGTTTCGTCATGGCGATTTTCCAGAAGATCGCCGCGTCGAGCTTTGCCGCCGTGCGCCGCACACTTCGCCGCCGCCTCCTGATGCTCACCCTGTACGAGGCGATCCTCAAGGATCGCGACCTGGACATCGACGGGCGGCAGGCCTTGTACGACCAGGCGCGCCAGATCATTCGCGAGGAGTACCAGCTCGGCGACGACCCGATCGGCAGGAGCGAGGTGGACCGCGTGCTGGCCGACCTGAAGCTCCGGCTCGTCAAGAAGCTCGACGAGGACGAGCTCGAGCGCATCTCCGATCCGTATGCTACCGAGCAGGCGGCCGCGAACGCAGAAGACGTCGCGGCGTCCGCAGTCAGCGTGGCGTTGCCGGAGGAGCGCCTCCGGATTCGCGCGCTGCTGGAGGCGTTTCCGCCGGGAAGCGAGACCAAGATCGAAAAGCTCCTCCGGGCGCTTGGGACTCTCTGGCGGGAGAACCCGAGCGAGAAGATCGTCATCTTCGCGACGTACCTCGGGACCGTCGATCTACTCGGACGGGCCATCGACGCGTCGTATCCGGGCCAGGGTGTCGTCGTGCTGCGGGGCGGCGATCATGGCGCGAAGCTTGCCGCGGAGCGTCGCTTCCGGCAGAAGGACGGCCCCAAGGTGCTCGTGTGCACGGCCGCCGGCCGCGAGGGAATCAACCTGCAAACCGCCCGTGTGCTCTTCAACTTCGACCTCCCGTGGAACCCGATGGACGTGGAGCAGCGCATCGGTCGCATCCACCGGTACGGGCAGCACCACACCGCACAGGTGTACAACCTGGTGCTCTCGGACACCATCGAGGGCCGCATCTTCCTCCTCCTCGACGAGAAGCTCACGGAGATCGCTCGGGCGCTGGGCAAGGTTGACGAATTCGGCAACGTTGCGGAGGATCTGCGATCCCAGATCCTAGGCCAATTGTCGGAGCGGTTGAGCTACGACCGGCTCTACCAGGAGGCGCTGTCCGACCCCGAGCTACGCCGTACTCGCCTGGAACTCGAGGCCGCGCTCGGGAATGCCACGGAGGCACGCAAGGTGGTCTTCGAGCTGTTCCAGGACCTCGAAGGCTTCAGCTTGGAGGAGTACAAGCCGTTCGCCGATGTCTCCGCGGGCATCGATCGTCTTGTTCGCTTCCTCACCGCGGCCGTGGAGGACAAGGGCAAACGTCTGGTCCGCATCGCCGACGATCTATTCGAGCTGCGGGAGGATGGGGACACCCAGGTGATCCGGTTCACGACGCGACGCGAGACCGCGCGAGAGAGCGCGGACGTTGACCTTCTCGGACTGGACCATCCCATCGTCGAGGACGCCTTGAAGCGGTGGCGCGCGTTGCCGCCCGAGGACATCGGCGTGGCGGTCGAGGTGGAGTCGGCGGAGTCGGGGGTGTTGACCTTCTGGATAATCCAGAGCCACGGGAAGAAGGGCGACAAGCGAACACACCTGCAGGCCGTCGGCGTCGGTCTCGACGGCGCGCGGTCGGTGGGGCTGGAACGGCGCGGGGAAGCCGTTCTCCGCGGCGCCGCGGCAACGCCCTTCCTGGCACCGCTGCAGAGGAGAACGCTGTTGGCCCAGCACATTGAGCCGATGCTTCGGCGCGAGCTCCTGCATCGTGGGGTCATCAGCGACGAGAGCGGCTACTCCGCCGACCTCATCGGGTGGGTTGAGGTCATGTCGCGACCCCCCGTTGGAGGTGGTCACGACAACACGAAGTCGCATGGGCGCACAAGGAGCTGAACCATCTTCGGACATCGCTCTACGTACCCGCGGACCTTCCGCGGGTCCCGCCTGGATCGCGTCCTCGTGCAGCGCGTGGTCAGTTCGGACGCGGCCAAGCGGGGAAAGGTGGCGGAGGTGATTGTGAGGGGAGAGCGGTAGTGTACTTCGCCGACCCAGTCCCGCCGAACAACGTGGAAGTCGCCGCCCGCGGCGCGTCAAGAGCGGACGAGATCGCGGCGGGACTCTGTGGCGACGTTCGAGCGGAACTCGAATCCGCCGGGATCACGATCACCCAGGGTCGCCACTTCAGCACGGGCATCCCCGAAGTCCTGATCGCGATCGGCGGAAACGTCGCAGCGCACTACATCATCAAGATCATCGACGCAGCGCTGAAGTACTCGGGTCCCGATGCGGTGATCGAGATCGGGCAGGAGGGGACCGGGCGGGTGTTCCGCCTTCCCGCGGAAGTGAAGGAAGCGAGAGACTACTTCGTCGGCCGAAACCTGGACATCAAGGTGTAGACCGCCTCGACCCCCATTGGGGAGCCAGGAACATGAAGTGGCGTGCTCTTCTCCCGCTGGCGCTCCTCGCCATCTCGTTCTCGTGTTCCGCGCAGGGTCCCGACGAATCCAAGGGGTCACCTGGGTCGGAAACGCAGCGGCCACCCGAGACAGTCTCCGGGTTCTCCATCCCTGACGAGCTCCCCACCGACCTCGAAAAGGTCCAGCCTCCGACCGGGCTCGAGGTGGTGGTGGTCGCGAAGATCGTGGACGGTGATACGTTCGAAGACGAAGGCGGAACGAGGTACCGTACGATCGGGATCGACACCCCTGAGGACGGCGAGCTCGGGGACTTCGAGGCCGCTGAGCGAGTTCGGAGGCTCATTCAGGGCAAGAAGGTCCAGATTGAGGCCGGGAAGAACCCCCGCGATGACTACGGCAGAACTCTGGCCTACGTCTGGATGCAAGACCCATCTGGATCCCCCGTGATGGTCAACCAAGTCCTCGTGCGTGAGGGCTTCGCCAGCTACTTCCCGTTCCGCGACAATCCTCGATATCTCGACGAAATCTGGCGCGAGCAGGAGAAGGCCCGGAAGGAGGGCCTTCGGGTGTGGACCCTCCCGGTCAAGCCAGAACCCTCCGGCCAGTACGTCGCATCCACCGGTAACGGAGCCGAGCTTCGGTTTCATCGACCCGACTGCTCCTCCGCGAAGCTGATCTCCGAGCGCAACCGGAAGGTCTACTCGAGCCGCGACGAGGCGCTCGCGGACAAGCGGAGCCCGTGCAGAAGGTGCAAGCCGTAAGCCATCGCCGCCTGCTCGCGTGCGCTGCAGCGCGTCGAGGTCCTCCGCGCGCTCTTCACGAAGGTCCTCGACCGCGCGAAGCCGGGAGACCTCGTCTATTTCGACCCGCCGTACCACCCGGTTTCGAAGACGACGTCGTTCACCGCGTACGACCGCAACAGCTTCGACGAATGGGACCAGGAGAGCCTCCGCGACGTGTTCGCGGAGCTTGCGCGGCAGGGGGTCCACGTCGTACTCTCGAACTCCGACACCCCGCTCGTCCGGCGGCTCTACCGCGGGTTCCGCGTCGATCGCGTCCTCGCGAAGAGGGCCATCAACTCGAACGCAGCGAGGCGGGGGAAGGTGGCGGAAGTGATCGTGAGGCCTTCATCCGCGCGTCGGAATTCCCCGCATGGGACAACGACCATGCGAAATCTAGGTCTTGAAATCATCCGCAAGTCATTGGGACACAACGCAGAGCACTAATATGGGCCTGGCTGTGCATATTTCTGCGCCTGGTCTATTGACAATCTGCGCCAGGCGCATATAATTGTGCATGCCAGGCGCGAAGTGTAGTAGAGCCCGGCTCCCGACCGACGGGCAGACTTCCTGAAGGAGAATCGTATGCCATCCCCCTCCAGTTCCCCTTCTGCGGCGCATGTCCAGAAGCCGAGCGGCGAGGAGCAGACGCTCGCTGACGTCCTCGACTACGCTGGCAGCAACCGCTACATCGATCTTCGCATGAAGCGAGGGATCAACCTCGGGTCCACTACGATGGTGACCACGATCGACCTCGGGACCTTCCTGACCCAGTCCCAGGTTGGGAATGACCCCCTGAAGGGAGAGGTGACCCAGCGCAAGCTGGACATGAATCACGCGCGCAAGATGGGCGTCTTCATCTTCAAGGGGCTCGTTAGCTACACCATGGCCCTCTGGAAGGAGAAGGGGCGGCCGATCCCTGAGGAAGTGCTCGCCATCGCAAGCTACCTGGGGGAACAGCCGTACTATGCGTGGGCCCCCATCGTGACGTCGATTCGGGACGAGGTTCGCAATATCCGTGTCATCTCAGTCCCGGGCGTCGAGGGGGAGCTGATCCTGAGTCTTCGGTCGAACCAGGTGATTTGGGTGGTCGACGGACAGCACCGCAGGATCGCCTGGAAGATCGTCCTCGACTACCTGAACCAGCTCGTGCGCGATCGGAAATACACCAAGTCAAGCGGGTTGGTCCCGAGCGACCTGAAGAGCATTTCCTCGGAGGAGACGGTCGTCTTCTGGCACGAGGCGCTTGCCTACTACACTGAGCGCTTCTCCATCACGATGGAAGTTCACTTTGGCCTGATCCTCGACCAGGAGCGGCAGCTCTTCCACGACCTCAACAACCTCCAGAAGACTGTGTCCACGAGTCAGGCGCAGGCCTTCGACCAGTCCAACCCCATCAACATCTTCACCCACCGGCTGCGGGAGGATGGGCTCCTGGACGGGATCGAGATCGTCGAGGACGGGCGTGTCGATTGGAACGACAAAGCCTGGATGAGACTTGACGCGCTGAACGCCGTGAACGCGCGCCTCTTCCTCAACAAGACGAGCATCTCAGGTGCCAAGCCCTCGATCGTGAGTGAGCGCGAGGAGGATGCCTGGGCATTTTGGGGCGCCGTGACGAAGATTCCCGGGATCTTCCATCGGGATCGGTCTGTCGCCGCGCAGCCCGCCATGCTGAAGTCGATCGCCCGTGTCTACTTCGAACTCCTGTGGGGGCGGGAGCCCGAGGGGAAGCCGGATGCGGAGAAGTTCCTCGAACGTCTGCCGAAGATCGACTTCTCGCACAAGAATCCTCTCTGGAACCTCCCGAACATCAAAGAGGAGGAGCTGTCGCGCTACGCCGGACTCATGGACCATCTGCCGGACAACTGGCGCGAGAAGGCCCTCGTCGACGTCGTGATCGAGGACAAGATCCACTTCAGCAGTCGCCACAACGAGGTGATCCTCGTGCTGCCGGGCATCATCCGGTACCTTGCGAAGCTGTCGCCCAAGAAATAGGCCATCGGGACCGAACCCAGGGGCCGCGGCTGGACGAGACTCCAACCGCGGCTCTCATGCTCGCTGTACTCGCTGATCTTGGACGCCTCGGGGTCCTCGCGAGGAGGGCGATCAACTCGAACAGCACCAGGCGGGGGAAGGTGGCGGAGGTGATCGTGGGGGCATCGAAGAAGGGGGCCCGAGTGTGAACACTCCAGCGAGACCGACGGGGCCTCGGTTCAACGAACACGAGCTTCGTCAAGCACGCGCCTTGTGCGATCAGGTCGCGCACCCCGAACTCCAGAGGGCGCTCCAGGGCATTCCGGTTGTGCGGCCGGAGGACTTTCGACACCACAAGGAGAAGCTCTCCGCGATTCTCCTTGAGGAGCACCTCAGAAGGCTCGGAGAACACGTGACCTCTGACGCCCAGACCCTACGCGCGTTGGCGCAGAAGGAGGCGCGCGCGATCCGTCAGCAGTTTGACGAAGCTCGCTCTTCCGCGAAGTTGGGCGACCGGTTGACCGAACCGCCAGCTCTCACCGCTGGGCCGGACTCGTCCCGGTCGGCCGTTACACCAAAGATGACATGCGACAGGCTTGCGCTCGCAGCCCTGCGCCAGGAGATCCCGTCCCTTGAGGCGGACCACTCGGGGGAGATGAGCTTCCAGATGGACCGTCTGTCCGTTTGGCTCCTCGAGGCCATGCAGCGGCGCATGCAGGCGGGCCTCCCGGTGGATGATAACACGCTTCGGGTAGTCACGAGGGAGGAGGTCCGCAAACGCTCTCCGGAGATTGAGGGTCGTCTTGGCGGGAGAGCGCCGTCCCTGTCGCCTCCCGCTTCTCCTCGGTCCTCGCAGCCGGAGGTCTTCGTCGTCTACGGCCACGATGATTCGTGGAAGCACCTGGAGAGCCTCCTATATCGGATCGGCGCAAAGCCAGTCGTCTTCTCGAGCATCGCCAAGAAGGGGTCGGAGACCACCATCGAGATCCTCGCGCGAACGCTTCCCGGCGCCGATGCTGTCGTCGTCCTCATGTCTGCGGACGACGAGGGGCGGAAGCGCGGCACGGAAGATCCCCTAAAGCCAAGAGCTCGCGAAAACGTCCTCATCGAGGCGGGTTGCGCGGTCGTCAATCGACGCGATCGCGTGATCCTCGTCGCCCTGGGGGGAGTGAACATCCCGAGCGATTTCGATGGGATCCATCGAGTCCAAGGAGAGAGCTGGACCAACGAGATGGAGAGTCAGGTGGCGCGGCGCCTTTACGACATAGGCCTCAAGGTAGACGTCGCGAAGGCGATCCGCGCGTAGGTAGTCCGGAGGGGCAGCCTGGCGGACTCCCTGATCAAACCCCTCCCCTCCTCGGACCCGTCCGGGTACCATGCCCCCTCTGGTGCAGGAGCCCCCGATGATCCGCGCCCTGATGCAGAAGCTCGGCCTCGACAAGCTCGGCGAGGTCGTCGCCGAAGAGCTCCGGCGCGTCGAGCGCCAGATCCTCGGCGAGGAGCGGGACGTCCTCGCCGCGATGCTTGCGAGGCTCGACGAGCGGATCGCCGGCTTCGGCGGGAAGCGACGGGGCCGCCCGCCGAAGGCCGTTTCGGCGACCGCGGCGCCGGCTCCCGCGACGCGGAAGCCTCGGCGACGCAAGACTCGGATCGCCCCGAAGCCGGGCGAGACGCTGAAGGACTTCGTCGTGAAGGCGCTCGCGAAGGCCGGCGGACCGGTGAAAGTGACGACCCTCGTGGACCTCGTCCTGGAGGCGGGGTACAAGACGAGCGCGAAGCGCTCGACCCTCGTGACGAGCACCTACACCGCGCTCACGGACAAGAAGCTCTTCAGGAAGTTCGGGAAGGGGGTCTTCGGCCTGGTCGCGGCCCCCGCGGCGTCCCGGAAGGCCGCGAAGTCGAAGGGTCGTGCGAACCCGATCGCCCGGAAGCCCGGCGAGACGCTGCAGGTCTTCGTCCTCCGCGCCTTCAGGAAGGCCCGCAAGCCCATGAAGGCGGGCGAGGTTGCCAAGCGCGTCAAGACGCTGGGCTACCAGACGACGTCGACCCCGCAGAACCTCCTCCTCACGATCTACCACGTCCTCGCCGACGACACGCTCTTCAAGAAGCTCGGGAAGGGGGTCTACGCGCTGGCGCTGCCGACGGGGACGCTCGCGTCACTGCGGAAGCGGGGGAAGAGGGCCGCGGCGAAGAAGGCACCGGCCGCCGTGGCGAAGGGGCAGACGATCGAGGCGGCTGAGCAGCCTACAGATGTGGTGCCAAGGTAGAAGGGAAACAGACGGAAGTTGTTCCCAGCGTCCGGAATTCCGGGCGTCCCTATCCTGGAGCAAAGACACCCGGGGCGACCAATCGCGAGAATCCACCTTGACCGAGGCAGGGCACCGCGGGTACTCTGCCCCGAATCAACCTCGAGTCCCCGTGAGGAAAGCCTTGGTGAATCCGCGGATCCTCCGTGACCCGGTGCATGGCTATCTCGAGCTCTCTCCAGTTGAGGAGGCACTCCTGCGAGAGCCGGTGGTTCAGCGGCTCCATTGGATCAGCCAGAATGGGCTCGCGTACTTGACCTATCCATCGAACCGAACGTCGCGATTCTCCCATAGCCTCGGGGCCATGCACGTAGCTGGGGCGATGTTCAGGGGCGCAGTGCTGTCCAGCGATTCGAACGCGGTGAGTTCGCTCGTCAAGAAGATCGATTGCGTCGTGGTGTTGGACGAGGCGAAGCTCAAACCATGCGTGTCCGGTCAGTTTTGGACTGCCCTCGCACTTCCAGAGATCAAGCTCGTTCCAGTATGGCAGGCTTTGCGCCTTGCCGCACTCGTTCACGATCTTGGCCATCTCCCTTTCTCGCACACGATGGAGCACGTCCTCAAGGCCGTTGTGGCCTACCTCGAATTCAAGAAACTCACGCTCACCCCGCTTCCCGCGGGATTGTGGGCGCTCCACAAGTGGGCTGTGGACCAGAAGATGGAGGATGTCCCTGGCGCCGCGACGCACGAGCTTGTTGGCCTGTCGATCTGCACCCGGACGCTGGAACCTGCGGTTCAGGGAACAACCTATCTAGGATTCAAGAGTTTGGCCCTAGCAAAACTGATCCTGAGCGCTGATCCGAAAAACGAGTCGCCGCTCGGCGCTCTCCATAGCCTGATCGACGGCGAGTTCGATGCAGACCGCGCAGACTATGTGCTTCGCGATTCAGTTCAATCTGGGATATCCGACGGTGAAAGCTATGACCTGTATCGGGCAACCAACCATATTGTGCTAGACAGAGAAGGAGACCGCTTCTGGTTCCGTCCCACGCCCAAGGCGGTTCCTGCGCTAGAGAGCTTCTGCCTCGCGCGATTCAAGATGTGGCGGTCGCTCGTCTTTCACAACAACGTAGTTCGATCGGAGCTTGCGCTCTCTCGACTGCTCTACTTGTACTATCGCTTGCTCGCGAACGGTGGGGCCCTGCCCGCAAATGCCCGGGGCGCGCTGTCCTCTTCACCCCTCGCACATGCGTGGACGTTCCTCTCGATGGACCCGGCAGCTCCAGTGGACACGAAGGTCTTTCAGGATCTTGATGAAGGAATGGTCCGGTGGTCAATGCAGGAGTTGCTGCGCAGCCTTCAAGGGTTCGGCGCCGCTGAACACGAGCGCGAGCCCAGCCTCCGCGATTTGAGGGAGATGCTTCTCTACCTCCGCTTCGTTCTCTATCGGGAGAAGAGCCGGATTGCGCCGCTGTGGAAGCGAATCACTGGCTATTCCCAGTTCGCAGGTGAGTACCTCAAGTCTCTCGCCCTTCCCCCAACTCCAACCGCTGTAATCGCGATGAACCGCCACCTGAGGGAGCGGCTCAGAGAGAGCGTCACGAAAAAGGAAGACCCTATCGGCACTGCTGTAGGGATCGAGGGAGAAGTCTCCCAGTCCTCGGGCTGGCCGGCGCACATGGTTGCTCGCCTCTTGTTCCACGCTGACTTCAAGGCCCACCTAGACTGCTGGGTCAGGATCTCTCCAGGGCAGCTCGTAAAGATCGGTGATCTCTCACCGATTATCTCGTCCACCGAGGGAGCATGGGAGTCGGACGTCCATTTCCATGGCTTTGCGATTAACCTGGCCGGCGACCTCTCGAGAGAGAGTGAGATCAAGGAGACGGAGAGACTCGAACTTCGAGGGAGCTTGGCCCCAGCGTTCGGGAAGTGCATCGAGGCACGGAAAACTCAGACTTGATGTCCCAGAAGCCGATGATAGAATACCGGGTGCATTTGGCTCGCGAGGAGGGACACGCATGGGCGCACTCAGCGACAGCAAGATTCCTTCGCTGACCTCGTACGCTCGGCTCCTGCTTCTTTACCATGTACGGGAGTCGCAGGGGAAGGCGGACGAAAGGAGTTCGCGCGAGTTCATCGGCATTCTCCTGGAAAAGAAGGTCCCATTCGTGCTTCCTGAGCGTCAGAGCGTAGAGGGCGCGCTCAACGACCTGAGGAGCCGCGGACTTGTCGAGTGGAGCGAAGACGCTACGTACAAGCTCACTTCCGATGGGCAGCGTCTTCTGTCGGACAATGGTCCTGCGCTGGAGCGGACGGTTCGGACGTTGACGGGGGAGAATGTGGTTCTCGCGTAGACGGAACAACATCCCGCCCACGACCCGGCGTTTCGCAGCGCTTACTCTTCCACTCTGATCGCTGACCTTCCCACCTCTGTAGCGCGGCCTCACACCTCCCCATTATTCTCGTCCCTCCCGAACAGCCTCGCCTGCGCCCTCGCGATGTACGGGAAGGGCATCCGGTCGACGGCCTGGCGCTTCGCGGCGTCGCCGCGGCGGTCGTAGGCGACGGTCGTGTCGCTTCGCGCGTGGCCGGCGAGGCGCTGGACGGTGGCGAGGTCGGCGCCGCTCTCGAGGAGCCACGAGATGAAGGTCCTCCTCGCGTCGTGCGGAGAGAAGGCAGGGACGCCCGCCGCGAGCGCCCGGAGCTCGACGCGCGCGAGGACGGCCTGGGCGGTGATCCGGCGGATGCGGATCGTCCCGCCCTTCGTGACGGGGCAGAGCAGCGCGCCGGCGTCGCGGCCGCGCATGAGAGTCCAGTCCTTCACGTAGGCCTGGGCGCCTGCGGGGAGGGGGACCATGCGATCCTTCCGACCCTTCCCGCGGCGCACCATGATCGAGCCCTCCTTCGCGTCGAAGTCGACCAGGTCGAGGCCGACGGCCTCGGACCGTCGGAGGCCCGCACCGAAGAGGACGGCGAGGAGCGCGGCGTCGCGCGTCCCAGACGGGCGGTCGTCCGCGGCACACACGGCGAAGACGGAGCGCAGCTCGCCCTCCGAGAGGGCGCGGCCAGGCGGGAGCGTGATCCCCGAGACGCTCTCGACGTCGGCGGCTCGCTGGTACTCGTCGGCGTCGACGTACCCGAGGCGCCAGGCCTCCTTGAGGACGCCGCGGAGGGCCGACAGGGCCCGGTTCGCGGTGGCGATCGCGTACCGCTGCGCGAGCACGGCGCGGATCGCCGCGGTGTGCTGGTAGCGGACCTGGTGCCACGGGAGCGTCTCGACGTCGCACGCGCCGTTCGTGAGGAGCTGGGCCATCACCTCGAGGACGTGGCGCTGGACGCGCTGCGCCTCCACCGAGGCGAGGCGGCGGAGGTAGACGAAGGCCGGGTGCCGGTCGGGGGCGATCGCCTGGCCGGGGACCGGCCGGAAGTCCATGGCGATGGCGGCGAGCGACGAGCTCGACGACGGCCCATCGGCCAGCAGGTCGCCACGGACGGAGGCGGGTCGGACCTCGACGGCGTCACCGCCGGCGGGAGGTCTGGCGGGCCCCGAGGGCGGGGTCGAGCTCGGGATTCCCGGGTCAGCTTGGCCGGGGGATTGCTCCACGCACCCTCAGATCAAGGTCCAGGGCTTCGCCCTGGGATTACTTTTGGAAATCGCCATTTCCATAAGTCATTTCGGTAACATCCGGCCCCGGAATCGGCCGCAGCGCGGCCCTGACTTGAGCCATTCCACGCGTATCCCGGAGCCCCGGACCGGGTTGCATCCGAATCCACCCCCAGCGTCCGATAATGTCGAGTACCCCCCGTAGGTATAGCTCCCCGGACCGGGGGTATCCCCATATCGGCAGGATCTTCTGGCTCGGATCCGCGCTCTTCGCGCTCGCGCCGCGAGCCCAGCAAGTCTCGCTCCACCTCGTCGACGGCTTGGGGGTCCGACGAGGTCCTCGGGAACCAGGTGCGCCGGTCGGTCCGCCCAGCAAAGCTGGCCCTGCCAGCCGTAGCCGGCCGGCTTGCGGGATGGACCGCCGGCCCGGGAGTATCGGCTGGTCAGGATGGGACGTTCACTTCGGCCCGTGAACCGCCGGGCTCGTCCGCGGAGGCGCCGCCCCTGCCACTCACGCGTGAGTGGGCGATCCCCGCCGATCCGCCCTCCACGGGTCTCACGGATCAGCGAGTTTGCCCGCTGGACCCGGGGTTCAAGGCCCCCGCGGCGGGTCCGTTGAAGGGTTCGACGCCTGACGGCGTCGAACCCTCGGTGAATGCGGCGTTGCCGCCGCTTGCGCTCGCCGGTGCCGCCCGGTAGGATCCCCGTCGCTGCCGGGAGATCGGAGGGTCTCCCCCGTGAAGAACGATCCCATCGCCTACGAGCGCTTCTGGTCCACGATCCGCTCCGAGGGAAGTGGTTGGGCGAAGCCGCCGCGCTCCCACAAGTGGCACTTCTTCCGCGGTGAAGGCGCCCACGAGGCACGCCTCTGCCGCGACTTCTGCTCCTTCGAGCTCGCGCATACGCACCAGCCCGATCCGCCCTCCCCCTCCGCACGCTGCCCCCTCTGCGTCCAGACGCTCGCCGCGGAGTTCCTCCGCTGGAACGCCACCGCGCCGATCTACATCCTCACGTTCGCGCGCCAGGTCCCCTGCCCGCAGTGCTGCGCCCCCGTCGAATGGTGGACGAGGCCTCCTCGCTGCATCTGGCTCCCGCCCCTCAACCCCTCCCCCGCTCAGCCGCACCAGAAGGGCGACCAGGTCTACCTCGACGAGACGGGCATGGACGCTCTCGCGCCCGAGTTCCATAGGACGACCTGCCCTGACGGATACCTCTACGTCGATCGGAAGCCGTGGATCGCGCGCGTCGAGGACGACGCGCTCGAGCTGAACCAGCGGCGCCTCGACGCGAAGGGAGAGTAGATCTACTTGGTCTCCCTCTCGGATTCGGGGTCCGGCGACCTCGGGAGGTGTCGCGCGCCGGCGGAGCTGGCGCCCCCCGATCAGCGACGCCCGCAGTAGTCCCACCGAACCCCGAACGGCATCTCGGCCTCGCGCTCGACGCGATTCAACGCCCCGAAGCGTTTCTCGATGTACCAGTCGAGGAAGTCCTCCGCGATCACCTTTCCGAGCTCCGCTTCGGAGTCGTCCCCGACCGGCTGGCCCTGCGAGCCGGCGATCATCCCGGAGACATTGCGGGCCTTCTCCGCGCGAAGCGCCTCGGCCTGCTCGGGCGTGCACTCGACGACGAGGATCTCGACCGCGCCTGGCGCCTCGTACTTCGCCGCCCAGGCCTCGCACCGCTCGCGGAGGTCCTGCGTCATCACGGCGAGGAAGACGTGGACGACCTCGCCCCGCGCCTCAAGCCGCTGTTTCGCGTACACGAGGCGCAGGAAGTCGAGCTCGAGCTTCTGTGCCTTCGCGCCGTTCAGGTTGAGGTTGCTCTTCGCCATGCCGAGCACGATCTCCATGCCGCACTCCCCTACTCACGTGAGCACGTCAGATCCCCTGGATCGGGCCTCCACGGGCCTCACGGATCACCGAGTTCGCCCCTTGGACCCGGGGTCAACGACCCCAACGGCGGGTCCGTCAGCGACGGGATTCGCCGCCGTCGGCGATCGCGGCGCCGCACCAGGTGGAGGCGACAACGCCGGCGCTGTCGACGCCGCGGAGGGTGGCGCGGCCGAGGGCGGCGGCCCAGGTGATGCCGACGTTGTCGGCGCCGTTGTCGAGGGTGCCGCTGGCACCTTGGGCTGGACCGAGAGTCCCGCGTCGAGGAGCTCGTAGTTGCCGGTCAATCGCCCCTGGATCAGCACCGTCGCGTTCCCGCTGAACTCGTCGATCGCCTTCACCGCCCGACGGTAGTTTCGGCTGTTGACCTCGGCGCGCATCGTCAGGGGCCGCTTCCCCCCTTCCGCCGCGACCTCGATCACCAGCTCGATCGGGACCGCCGGCGCTCCCTCCCGCGGCAGCACGTCACGCGGGAGCTGCTCAGGCCGAAGTGGGAGCGTGACCTTCACGTACGGGACGGGGATCACCGCGCGACGCCCGCATCGCGGGTCCATGTTGTTCATGGTCTGGGCTCCTTCCGCAGGATCCTCCGCACGAACTTCCGCATGGTCTTCGGCGCGTGCTGAACCCGCGAGTGCTCTTCGGTCACCTTGTGCATCGCGTGGACGAACACGACGACCGTGAACTCCCCGGCGAACGCCGCGGAGGGTGCCAGGATGCCGTCGAAACCAGCGGCCCGAGCCTGGTCGGCGAGCTCCTGGCACCTCGCGTAGTCGTCTCCGGTGAGGTCGCCTCGCTCGATCCCAAGAGCGGCGCACGCGCGCGCATCCGTCAAGTCGAGGACGCGCAGCCCGACGAGCATCGCTCGCCCGACGCGACGACGGATCAGAAGTGGATCGACGCCCCCCAGCGACATGTGGCGGATGTGCTCCGCCCACGCGGCGCGCTCCATCGAGGAGGCGTACCAGGCGCCCCGCTCGCCCTCGCGGTGGTAGCGACCCGAGGTGGCCGCCGGTTCTGAGCAGTACAGGAGGCGCCTGCGGGGTCCTCCCTGCCGCCAGACGCGGCCGTGGAGGATGGAGGTGCTCACCGCCAGCGCCGCCGCCCCCGGAACGGCCGAGGGGGATGGATCTACACGTAGACCCCTTCGACGTACGCGAGCGCCGCCTTCCGGACCCGCTCCGTGTCTCCTTCGCCGAGGACGTCGATGGGGCGACGGTGCTGCAGGATGCGATTCGGCGCGTTCAGCCACTGCCCGACGCCATGAAGGACGAGCGTCTCCTCGAGGATCAGCACGATCCGCTGCAGGTCGCGGAGCCGCTTCTCGTACGTGGGGCCGATGACGGAGGTCCTCTTCCAGTTCCGGACCGAGCGTTCCGCCGCGCCGGTCGCCAGGGCGATCATCCGCTGCTTGACCCCGAAGGGCTGGAGCGCAGAGACGACCTTCGCGATCTCGACGGCCTGCTCCAGGACCTGCGCGGGGGTTGGAGGCTTCCTTCGCGCTGGGCGTGTGGCTGTCTTGGTGCTCACGGGTGACATCCTCTACAGGTACCGTCGGATCCTTGCTATCGACCACCCTCCGGCTCATCCTGGACTCCGATTCCTATTCCGTTGCCTATAGTATTGCCGCCGACGTCTCGGTTGTCAATCGCTGCCGTCACCCCGTCGATTTGCTTCCCTTCTGCGTGCTCGCCGCCACTTGCCGATGCCGATGGCGCCGGGGTATCATTCCCCGTGCTGCCGGGGGATCAGGAGGATCGCCCCCATGCCCAAGGTCCCCTTCGTCGATTGGCGCGACTCGACGCCCAAGCTCTGGGCCCGCTTCACCAGCGTGAAGTTCCGCGACGGCGTCTACCACGCCTTCTACTCCCTCCTCGACGAGCCGATGCCCGAGAACCGCGGCATCATCCCGCAGTCCGTCTGCGGCCTCGTCTACGAGGAGCACGTCGTCCCCGAGAAGGAGGACTTCTGGCCCGAGGTCGGAGTCGCCTGCAGGCGGTGCGTCAACTCCGTCACCAAGCAGAACCGCAGGGCCCTCGACGCCAAGGTCCGAGCCGCCGAGGACGGAAGTTCGGCCGATGCCTCCTCGACCCCGGCCCACGGGAGCGGCGGGCCCCCTACCGCGTAGGAGGGCACGCCCAGCTCCCCGGCGCCGGCCCGAGGTCCTCGCCGCGGCGATAGACCCGCCGCGCGCGGGACACGGCCGCCCGGTCGAAGACGAACCAGGTGGGAATCGTCCGACGGCGTGGGTGACGGTCGTCGTTGCGCGTCGCCTTCGGCCCTCGCCCCGTTGATCATGGTCCAGGGCGTTGCCCAGGTCCCTCCCTGCCGTCGGTCCCCCCCGTCCTCACCGGGATCGACGACGTCGTCACCTGGTGAAGCCTCGCGCGTCCTGGACGGTTCCTTCCAGGCCGTCGGTTGTCCCCCGAGTCGATCCAGAGGGGCCACCGCTCTTCCGGGACCCGATCCGGGAGGTGATATCCCCGATTAGGATGGGATCTCCGGAGAGCTTTCGTAGTTCCCATCCTGATCTGCCCTACCCGATCGGGACAGATCTTCTCTGGGGCCCTTCTCAGGACCAAAATGCGGGATTCCGTCCTTACCCTGGTGGCTGTCTAGTCCCCGTCGACCTCGCTGAAGGGCCTGGACCGGCCCCGAACCAGGTGGCGATGCCACCCCGGCAGGGTTCGGAGCCGGTTTTCGGCCTCGGACAACGCCAGCTTGCTGGCCCGAACCGCGATCGGGACGGAGTCTCCCTGTCCCCCATCGCGGCGCCGGGCCCAGGTTGAAAGACGTCAGATCACTCTCGGGCCTCCCAGCGGGGCATCTCGCTTCCGCTCGACCCACGGCGCTTCGCCGCCATGGTCTTCCTGATCCACTGGAGCGTCGAGTGCACGTCGCTCGTCGCCATCTTGCGGCCCCCGCGGGCCTGCTTGGCGAGCGTGTACGCGAGCCGCCGCGCCACGTGGAACGGCTCCTTCTCCATCACCTCGAGGAAGACCCCCCCTAGCCCGTCGGGGACCACCTTCGTCGCGAGCCCCTGCGTGCGGAGGCGCGTCGCCTGTCCCTTTGCCTGCTCGGCCGCCGCGTCTACGAAGGCCCAGCGGAGCTTCCTGGGGACCATTCCCGCCCTCTGCTTCCCCCACTTCTTCCCGCGGACCGGAATCCCGAGACGCCACCACAGGAGGCCGCCGGGGTTCCAGACGAGCCCGTCGACGTGGAGCCCCCCCACCTCGTTGAACTCGCGGGAGAGGCTGTCGAGCGTGTAGTGCGGGACGACGTCGCGGCATTGGTCGTAGTTCCAGCCGAGCTTCATCAGCTTCGCGCGAAGCTCCCGCTTCTCCTCCAGGAGGAAGAGAGCCTGGACGGGCCCCTCGGCCGTGCCCTGCCGGATCTCGACCAGGTCGTTGATCCAGGCGGTCCCCGCCTTCGTCACGGACCAGACCTTGGCCCCCTTGTCGTCCTCCTGGCGCACGACGTAGCCGCGTTCGAGGAGGGCGAAGAGGCCGGCGCACGCCACCTTCCACGTGAGGCCTGCGGCCACCGCCAGGTCGCATGTCCGCCCGGGCTGGATCGCCAGGCGCGCCAGGAGAATCTGGCGCTGGTGCGTCATGTACGGGTCGCGGAGTGCGCGGCGCTTCCAACGCTTCCCCTCACCTCTTAGGTCCGCGGGCGTGACCAGGCCGAGGTGGCGGGCGATGTTGACCCCGATCACCTCCTCGTCGAGGCCCGCGAGCGCGAGGGACCTCGCAAAGGTCTCCACGCGGTCCCGTCCCTCGGGGGAGAGCGTCGCGAGCGCCTGCTCGATGCGCGCGGGGAGTGCGCGCGCCGCCGGGGAGGTGATCAGGCTGGGCTTGGCGGTCCGCGTCGCTGAAGCGACGGGCGGGAGCGACGCGCCAGGCGTCCTCCGTGCGACGTGCCACGCGAGGAGGTCCTGCGGAGCGCCCTGTCGCGCGAGGTCCTTTACCAGGGCGCGGGTCGACTCGCGGTCGTCGGCAGGGACCCGCGCGAGCGCGGCCTTGAGCTCGGGGGACAGAGGCGATGCCGCGGGGGACCGGACGGCTTCGGCCCGAGATGAGGATGGAGTCCGCCCCGCCTGGGGCTCCGCCCCACCCAAGGGAGACTCCACTCCCCTACCGCGCGGCCGCGCGCGGTCCTCGATCGACCCCCCGCTCCTAGGCACGACCGTCCTTGTGATCAACCCGGCACCCTCATGTTTAGCTCGCCAGACCGTTCCGCGGCTGGGAATTCAGAACCTTTCGGTCAAGTCGAAGTCCCGGCCACCGGCCCGGTTGAGAACGTCGCAAATCATTCCACGCCTAAACGTTCTGTTTCGAGGGATCCACGGCCGAGAGAATTCCGAGAATCCTCGCAGGCCAGTCCTCAGGCCGCTCGCGAGGGCGGCAGTTTTCTCCGTTGGCTCCAGAGCCCGTATGGGGCGCATAGGACGCGTTTCCTGACGACATCGGAATCTCCGATTCCACAGAACCCCATCGCGTACGCTCTCCGATGCGGTACAGCCAGTCACACCGCGAGTCCACGGAGTGTGGATTCCATTCGCGGGGGTACCAGCCGCAGTGCTCTCCCTCGATCGAGGGCACACCACTCCCCCACTCGCGGACGGAGTTCGTCCGCGACCATTGACGAGAATGCGCGTTCTCGGTAGTCGGTGCCCCCGCCGAAGCGTGGGCACACCCTCCCTGGGAACGCTCTCGGAGGAAAAACGGCGGGAAGAAAGACTTGACGCCCCGGCGACTGCCGGGGAAGATGTGGGCGACTGGGGAGCCCCAAGTCTTCCTCGCCGGCCGCGACGGTCTCAACGTCGCGGCCGCGGCCGTTAATGGGCCTCAACGGGTCCGTCGTTCCCGCTGAGGCCACTCCCCCATCAGCTCCTTCGAGCTCCTCACGTCCCTCCTACCGGAGTTCACGAATCCTGAAGCGCCCCACCGGCGCCGTTGAAGTCTTCGGTCCCCACCCTCTCGGTCGCCCCTCGAGGCAGACCTTCTTCGGGGACGATTTCGAGTGGAACGGGAGGATTGAAAGGCTTGACTCCCCAGGGGTCCCCGGGGATGATGTGGGTGTAGACGAAGCCCACAGCATTCGATCCGCGGCCTGCAGCGCGCCAACGCTGCGGGCCGTTTCCGTTCCTGGGCCCCAGCGCGGGTCCGTCATACCCGCGGGAGCCCTGCCCCATCAGCGCTTGCGCGCGGTCGGTGCCCTCCGACTCGATCCTCGCTTTCCCGTTGCTGCAGGCGGCCTCGCGTCGGTCCTCTCGAGGTCCTCGACGGGGACAATGGCGGCGAGTTCCCTCCCGTAGCGGTGCACGATGAACCGGGCCTTCGTGGTCGCCACACGGTGGAGGATCTCCGCGAAGTTGTCGCGGGCCTGAAGAACAGCAAGTCGCTCGGCCGCCATGCGCTCTACTCCGTACGTTGCGTACAGAGTATCGGCCCCGGGCCGGCTCCCGTCAAGGAATCGTAAAGTACGAAATATCCGGGATGAAGTATACCGGTCGGCCAGATCTGTGCGGGAGGGGTCGGGACGACCCGGTCCCCTACCGCAAGGAGGGACTCGGAGCGTGCGCGTACTTACAGTCGGAGGAACGGTGGTGGCTCACTCGGCCCTACTTGCCTGCGCGGCGCAGCTTGTCCGCAAGTCACGGATCCCGAATGGCGACGACGATTACGGGCTTGCCCTGTTGCGACGAGCAGCGACGACGATCGCCACCAGGACGCCAACTACGACCAACGCCAAGGCCAGCATCCGTGCCGTTCCGAGTCCCCCCGTCTCTCTGCGGCTGTCGTGTGCGTCATGGGGTTCTGAGGAAGAGGTCGCCGCGGGAGCATGCCCCACATCCGTGGGTGGATTCCCGTGATGGCCGGCTACAGGAGGCTCTGACGTGCGATTTCCACGCTTCACCTCCTCCACACCCCTGAGCTCCGAGAGGCCCTGTTCGAGACCCGCACGCCACTGCTGATCCTCGCCGACAATGTCAGGTCGCGTGGACAGGACGTTATCGACGGTCGGAATGAACCACGTTTCCTTCGAGTGTGCGATCGCGTCGAGGAGCCACTGGCAGAACCCCTTGTCTTGGGTGGAGAACATTGTCTGAACAATGACGCCATAGAGCGGCTCAATCTTCTCGGCAATCGATGCGCGGACGGCCTCCTGCGCAGCTTGTCGGGCACTTGCCCCCTCGATACCCAGATTTGGACTCTGCTCGATAGCCTCACGTAGGAGCGGGATCGCACGTGGATCGTCTTTTAGATAGCTCAGGGCGGCGGGAACGCTTGACCGCGCCTGATCCAGCTGCCAGTACTGATCGTCACGCGGGTACTTCCCACGAATTAGCGATTCCAGCACGGAGAGTAGATCGTAGTCGCGCTTTCCCGCCAGAACCCGTACCCGCTCCCCCCTGGGCGCCATTGGCGATACGCCGCATCCTGACGTAAGTGCCGTCAGCACTGCCTCCCTGTAGGCGTCGTCCTCCCACCAGGGTCGCTTTGGTGGCTCCTCCGCGAAAACGACGGCTGTCCTGAGAAGGAGGCTTGCGAGAAGGCACGCCAGAGCGATTAGCGTTGGCCTACTGCCTCTCATCTCGCGCGGAGCTGCGCGATGTCCGTGTGTCGGCTGCATCAAGTCGTGCCTTCTTGCGGTTCTCGGTGAACATTAGGTATTCAATGAGGACATTGTTGCCGCCGATGGGACCGCCAGTGCTATCGTAGAGATCCGTACTCCCAAGGATGTGGCCGAGTTCATGGGCGAGAACCGTCGGCTGATCCGCCTGATACCGAACAGCCGCAATGCGCCTGAGCGGAATGTTCAGAGGATCCGCAAGTGGGAATTGCCCTTGCGGGCCCCGCTCAGATGTGACTCTCCCAAAGAGGTCACCCGACCGATCGCTTACGCCGTCGACGAACCACACGTTGAACTTCCGGTCGGCAACATCGAGTGCGGCGCGAAACCTGCTCTCAGTGGCGTCGCCAAACTCTCGAAAGAGTGGATCGGCGTGGAAGGAGAGGTCAGCATCGAACTTGATTCCTGCCTGCTTCCAAACCATGTTGGCCCGAGCGAGGTCGCGCTGTATTTCTTGACGCTTGCGTTCTCGGTCGGCAGGGGCACTGTATGCCCGTATGAGCAAGGGCACGGTGACTAGTGGCGGCGACACATGCACGGCGAGGCGGACGTGTCCCTTGTCGGGCTTGGCCGCGGTACCCTTCATCAGTTGCTCGAAGATCGTGAATTCACGAACGCCTTCCTCCTCGCCGACCTCGGGAGCCGTATGCCCAAATCGCACCTGGTGAGGCATGCGGCTAAACTCCTCCGATGTGAAGGGATTGCCGGACTGGCCTTCGAAGTCGTCAAAGACCCCTCCTCTGGGATCGAAATCGGTTTTGAAGGAGACAACGGTGCTCAATGCGATTGAAGTCTTGCGTGCATCCGCAGGCTCGAGAGTCAGTGGCGTACGCTCCCCGGAGATGACATTCAGCTCGCCATTGACTACATCCGGTCCGCGGGTGGGAGGGTTGGGTGCAATGATTGAGGCTGCCGAGTCCAACACGGCGTCCACCCGGACGGCGCCGAACATAGCTGTGGCCCGCAGTTGATTCCCGGTGCGAATGATCCTATCAGGAAGATCTGGGATGTCGCGCGGAATGTCAGGTCCCAGAATATCGGGGCCCGTGCCCCCGGTGTTACCTTCTGGCTTAGCTTCAGGATATGTCACAGCTGCCTGGAGGCCGAACAGCTCTGCCGAGCGATATACATCGTAACGCTGACTCTGCGCGAATAGGGTAAGTGGCACAATGCGTTCAACCGGCGGTTGGAACACATCCTCGGGAACTGCTCCTCTGCAAGCGTCGAGGGCGCGAAGTGTCACCTGAGATAGCGCTTGTCCTCCGGGGACAAGTGCCTCCACGAAGAACCCCTCTCCACTTGGGAGATCCTGAGGATCGAGACCGACGGGGTCCACAGTGGGCACCAGATCTCGTGTCAAGGCGGCTGTGGCCGATTCAAGATATCCGATGCGCACTTCCGGCGCGCCTTGGACAAAGGTGACGCCTCCAGGGACATCCCAGGTCACTATGTCCGGGGCGACCCCATACTCCACGATGAAGGTGGCGGTTATCTGGCGCTCTTGTGAAGCCGCACCATAGGTTACTGTAGCGCTGGCCCGCCCCGATCCATCGAGTTCGACCTCGGTCCCCGCAGCCGGGGTCAAGGTGTCCCCGTCAAATCCTGGAGAGAAGAAGAACCGAACCTTGCGTATGCGCAATTCATAGGTCGAATCGTTTATCGTATAGTACTCGGAGATCGGGCCGGTCGCTGCGCCGTCTTTCATTAGCTGGACTACGATGGCTTGGCCAAGGGGAGCATCATGCACTCCGAGCTGACCATTGCCTGAGGTCGCCGCGAGGTAGACATTGCGAGTCCCGGAGTCAACGGGTGGTAGGGTGGGAACGTATGGGAGAAGCTGCCGCGGGTCGAGGACCCGAACGCGAAAGTCTGTCGATGCTTCCCACTCGACGAGCTTGGCCCGGAGGGTGTATGAACCAGGTTGGGTCGCAGCCGTGGCGACAAGTGCGAAGTGCGCGTTCCCGCCATTGCTCGTCAGCTTCTCCGCGGGCATGACCCAGAACTTGGATTCATCTACGGGAGACTCCTGTCCCTGTGGATCTACCATTACGATCGTGATCGTCTCATCGATCAGCCCGTACGAGTCCGACCCGCCGTTCCGCGCAAGGACGTCGATTCCAGACGTGGAGCCACTCCCTGGTTCCACCTCCACATCCGCAATCGGATCGAGGGTCGGCTCGGTCGCCGCCGCGGTAAGTTCGAGCGGTGCCACAGAAGGCTCGTCAGATGCCGAGACCGTAATCGGATGCATACCCGGCGTCGGACCCGCGATCAAGTCCGAACCACCGAGGCCGTCCGCGTTGGTTATCGTGCTTCCAGGGTGAAGGTCATGGAATTGGCCCCAACCGTCTGGGCTCTGGAAGTCCAATGCCAGGCCGGCGACCGGCACCGCTCCATTGGTCAGGTCCACCGCACGAACGATGAAGCGGTTTCTGACAGGGTCGCAACGGTTGGTTGGGCCCGGAGGGGGCGCAGGGATCGGTTGGGGAAATGCGTCTTGCAGAACAATGATGCGCGGAACCTGCTGACCCCCACTCAGATTCACCGGATACGAACCGTCCACGCGCGTGAGATTCCCCGTACGATCCACCGCATCCACGCGGAGCACGAGCGTCCCATTGCCTGAGGCGCGGACCAGGCCGACGAACTCGTCGACGGACGGGGTGTAGGTGTAGTTCAAAACCTGGGCGTAGTAGACGTCCCAGAGGCCGATGCGGTACTGGACCTCAGCCGTGAATCGACTGGTCACATCGACGCTATTGAAGAAGATGCGCGCGGGCGAGTCGACGAGGAATGAACCGGCGTCGGCCACGCGAACCGTGAACGTTACGGGGAAGGTCGTGATGACGGTCCCGTCGGGGGGCTCGATCCTAACCTCAGGCGGCGTGCTGTCCACGAGGAACTGGACCGAGTCCAACGCCTCGTTTCCGGCCCTGTCCCGGACGAAGATGATGGCGGTGTGGACTCCGTCGATAAGCGCGAAGTCTCCTTGGAGGTCGAGCTGGATGGTGCCCTCCCCCACCTGCGCGAAGGACGTCAAGTCCACGTTGTTCACCAAGACCTGGGCCGTCTGCGGGTCGATCCCTGAGAGATCATCGGCATATCGGGCCCGGAGGAGGAAGGTCCCGCTCTGCAGGAGCGCGAAGTTGGTGGGGACGTCGAAGGTCACCGTCGGATCCACCCTATCGACGACCGCCGTCGCGGTGAAGCTCGCGACGAGCGTCGTTCCCGCTGGACGCATCTCGACGGACTGCGGCCCCTCGATCGCGCCGAGGGTCCAGAACGCCGATACGAGCCCGCCCGAGTCCGTGATGAGGGTCAGGGGGCCGGGTTCGGGAGGAGAGCCGAGGTCGGGCTGGAGCTGTCCATCCCCGCTCACCACGGCCACGGAGACGTTGACCCCGGCGACATCGTTCCCGAAGGCATCCTGCGCCCTGGCACGCAAGGGGTTCGGAAGCCGCTGCCCAGGCTCTCCCGACTGGCCGTTCCCTTCCACTACTGCAAAGGAGGCGATCGGCCCGGGCATGACCGTGATCGCCGCTGCAGCCTGGAGCGTGGGGTCCGCAGAATCGCGGGCCGTAAAGCTCACCGGCCCGGCAGTCCGCAGGACGAGGAGCAGCTTCACCTGTCCCTGGAAGCTCCCATCATCGGGAAAGTCGACGGTAAAGGTCGAGGCCGGCTGCCCGTTGATGCTCGCGAGGGGGTCATCGCAGATGAACTGTACGACCCCACCATAGCCGGTGGCGAAGTTCCCGAACCGGTCGCGAACCTCCAGGAAGAACGTCGCCTGCTCCCCTGCTTCGACGGAGCTTGGGAAGCCGATGAACCTGAATGATGCCGCCGCGCCGGCGAGGTACGTCGCTGTGGGCTCCTGAAGCAGGCGGACATTCCCCACGAAGGCCCTGAAACGTGCCGTCCCAGGCGTGGTCGGCGCGGTGAGGTCGGCCCGGTACGTGCCGTTCCCCAAGTCCTGGACCGAACCAAGCGTCCCCTGCCCGGAGACGATTGAGATGCTGACCTGACGACCGCTCCCCGTCAGGGCGCCCGAGTACTTCCGCGGGATCACCTCGACGGCCGCCTGGGGAGCTGGACTGTCCACGCGCATTAAGGAGGGCACGACCCGCACAGTGGAGCGCGTCGGGCTCACGTTGAACGCGTCCCTGAACACGATCAGACCCCACAGGGAAAGGGTCGTCGTCTGGATGGTGGCGGTGTTCTGGCTGGGGTCGATGATCAAGCTCTCCGGGATGACCCAGACGCCGGCGGTCTCGTCATAGAAGGCGAGCACGAGGTTCTCCTCGGACTCTCCGCCGAGCGCCGCCTCGTTGTAGGGAAAGACGATGGAGACCGGCGCCAGGAAGCCTCCCTCGCTCGATTCGATGCGCGCGACCGTGCCTACGATCTGGCCACCCTCCGGAGGAGGTGGCGGAGCGAACTCCGGCGAGATCGTGATCGTCGCCGGCGTCTCTGTCGCCCCAGCGGGAATCACCACGGCAAGCCCTGGGAGATGTGGATGATCGTCAGGAACCCTGACCTCCCCTCCTGTGTCGGGTGGGACGATCACGACCACTTCGCAGACGACTTCGAAGTCGATTCGCAGCGGGTCAGCCGCGTTTCCGGCGAGGTCCGAGACATCGGCCTCGTATCGGTGGATCCCGCACGCCAGAGCGCTCGACGGAGTGAAAGAGACGCGGCTTGCGCTGATCGCGGCCAGCGCGGTGACGTCTGCGCCATCCAGGCGGAGGCGCATCGTGGACACATCCACTCCTCCCCCACCGTCGAACAGGTCCGCCGAGAACCCCTGCCGCAGATCATCAGTGCTCGATCCCGCGGCCGGCACGACGTTCTGCCACTCCGGGGCGCCGCGGTCGATCGTCACGCTCCCGGTCAGGTAGCCATCGAGGCAGTTTCCGCGCTCGCAGAGATCCTCTTCGTCGTCCTCATCATCCTCTTCGTCGTCATCGTGGTCCTCGTCCTCGGGGAGGATGGACCCGGTCACCCGATAGTTGTACGTCCCATCTGCCAGGACCGCGCCCGCGTCGTCACGGCCGTCGAAGGTGAGGGTGGCGATGACCTCCCCCACCCGAGGGTCGTCGCCACGCCGCCGCAGGACCTGGGTGTCGGCCGTGATGCGCCGCAGGACCTGACCGGTCGGTGAGAGGATCGTCCACTCGGTTCGAATGGTCTGCCCGTCACCGTGGACGCGGACTTCGTAGCGCGCCGTGAGGACGTTTGCTGTCCTCTGAGAATTGAAGGAGTCGGGGCCGTCAGTCGCCTCGACCAGGGCCAGTCGGAACCGCCGCCCCTTCTCGGCCTCCTTGAAGGCCTGCTTGAACTTCTCGATTGCTTCGTCGAAAGCCGGATATACGTAGGGCCTGAAGGAGCGGTCGCTCCGCGCGAGGTCTGCGTCGCCGCGCCCTATCTCTCGTTCCGCCTTCTCGAGGCTTCGGGCGCGCTTCTGGGCGCTCTTTCGGTCGATGACCCGAGTGTCCGCACGCACCTCCCCGAGCAGGGTGGTGGCGAGGAGCCTCGCGGAGCGTGCGAGGCGGTCGGCGTCGGCCCTCAGGCGATCGGCTGTGGAGATCTGCGATCGCCGCACGGCCTCCCGCGCCCCCTGGCGGATCGACTCGGCGGCCTGGTGGAAGCGGTCGAATACGTCTGCCGTCGAGACGTGGTTGCCGTCGATGAACGAATCCGCCGTTCGGTTCAGGGCGCGGATGGCCTCGTTCAGGTGGTTGCGGAGCGAGCCGCTCGAGGCGTCTCGTAGGGAGGTGATGTCCCAGAGCGCCTGGTTGCGCAGGTCCTGCGCCGAGTCCTCGGCGAGGGCGACGCTGGCCGACGCGAGGACCGCGATGGCCAGGACGACGAGGCGATGGGCTGCGCGAGCTTCCATCTTCCCATCTCCAAGCGTCCAAGGGGTGGGGGCGAACCCTCGAACGTGACGCCGAGGGTAGGCCCGCCCCATTCCCCGGGTCAACAGGTATCTCCTCCAACCCGACGGATTCTCCCTTCGCTCACACTTTGCGCTTGGACAACATCTCCGGAAGCAACTGGTCGCCAGGAGCTTGCGAGGTGCGCTCACGCACGTGCGCGCCCTCCCCGGGGGCCAGTTTTCTTGTCACAATCGTGGAATCGAGCTTGATCTCGCGGCTCGGGGGGTACGCAGAGCGGGGTGCATTCCCCTGCCCCGCCGCGCGGCCGGATTGTCGCCCGCCCCGACCGCGGGCGAAGCCCTCTGGCCTGGGGCGATCCGCGAATGAAAGGTCACTGCCCGATTCGGGCCGTGACCTGCTGCGTCTGCCCGTCGCGGAGGATGGTCAGCTCCAGCCCCGTGAGCGAGGCCTCCTCCAAGCGATGCGTCAGCCCGAGGGCTGCCTGGATGGACATCGGCTTGCCTTCGACTTCGACGATCACGTCCCCCTCCTTCAGCCCCGTCCTCGCGAGCCCGTTGTCCGGCGTGCGGAACTCGACTCGGCATCCCGTGCGCGAGCCATCGAGCTTCACCGGGCGGAAGACGACCTTCCCGTCGAGCGAGGATGGCTTGGGGGGCGTCCGAGAGCCAGGGAGCTGGCCACTCGGACCTGCGAAAGCCTCGGGATCTGGCTCGCCGCCTCCACCGGACGACCGTCGAGGAGCGGCGTGGTCCTGCGAGAGCCACACGAAGACACCCGCTGCGAACATCGCGGCAGCGAGCGCCAGGGAGATCCACATCCTCATCGGGCGCCTCGATCGACTTGACTCCGTCGCGGATTATACCACCCCGCGGGTCGAGGCTCGCGAGCGAGGCCGACGAGCACTCCCCTCCCCCGCCGAGCGACCTACGCCGATTGCAGGGTCGAAGGCGAGCGGGGTCGGCTCTTCGGCCGCGGCGGGTAGGCCTCACCACGGCGCTCTTCGAGGCGAGTGACTGGCGGACCTGGCTCGCGACCTCCGGTGTGCGGCGGGCGCCGAACAGCTGCCTGGCTGGGAGACTGCCCGGCCGGACGTCCGTATGGCCGTGTACCCAGGCGCCCGCGTGCGCACGCGGGTGGCCGAGCACATGCGTGCTCGGGCACGTGGCCGCAGGGTCTCACATCCACGCACGTGCGCGGCCGCGAATTCGGCCGCCCGACTGCGCGCGCTCAAGAAGCCTGTCCGAGTCGGCCGATAGGGGGAGACGGAGGTGCTTCCAAGATGCTGACCATCACGATCGCGAACCAGAAGGGCGGGGCGGGAAAGACCACGATCACGCACAACCTGGGTCGCGCGCTCGCGGCCGCAGGCTATCGCGTGCTCCTCGTGGACGCCGATCCGCAGGCGAATCTGACCGAGTCGTTCACGGACGCCGCGGTCGAGAACCTCCCGAAGACCTCCGACCTGTTCCGCCGTCGTGGAACGCTCCTCGAGCCGCACCCAATTCGAGACCGGGTGGCCCTGTTCGCGGGGGACGACGAACTCGCCATGATCGAGCACACGAACGACATCGAGGTTTTTGAGTTCCTCCGGGACGGTCTGGCGCCTTTGCGAGAGCGCTTTGACCTCTGTCTCATCGATTCACCGCCGTCCCTCGGCTTTCTGGCGGTGAGCACCTACGTGGCCGCGAGGTACCTGGTCGTCCCCTTGAATCCGGACACCTACTCGTTCAGTGCCACTGCGAAGCTCCTCAGGAAGATGAGCGCGGTGAGGAGTCGATGGAACCCGAGTCTGGAGATCCTCGGGGCGATCCTGAACAACGCCAAGCCCGGCACCAACCTCCTGGAGGAAGCCCTGACCGACCTGCGTCAGACCTTCGGCGAGGCCCTTTTTCCGGTGCCGCTCCCTTCTAGCGTTCGCATGCCCGAAACGGCCTCCCGTAACACCTCAATCCTCGACTACGCACCTGACTCGGCGGCAGGGCAGGCTTTCGAGTCCTTCGTGACTGAGTTTCTCCGGAGGCTCGGCCTTCCTCGAAATGCTGTGGCGACCGCGACCGACCGAAAGAGTGACGAGGCCGCATAGGGAGAATGACCATGAGCGATGCGACGGGCACCTCTCCTCGGGTCCGGACCGGGGCCAAGGACGATCTTCGCGGCGCTGCTGCGTTGTTTCGCAGCACGGTGATCGCACCGACCGAGCCCGATGCAGGCCCCCGGCCGGCTCCCACACCGGCCGCGGCCGCCCCGGAGAAATCTAGGCAGACGGCCCCGGTGGTCCCTTCGCCTGCGCCACAGACTCCGACCATCTCGGCGCCGGCCCTGACTTCGACGCGGCTCCCCCAGGCCGCGCGCGACAGGCTGGCGGCTCGCTCACAGCGGACAGACGGCAACTTGGCGCGAGGCACCTACTACTTCCGACGGGACCAGCTCGTGGACCTGAAGCGGATCCGGCAACGCACGCTGGAGATGTCGGGCGAGGAGGTGGATCTGTCCGACCTGGTGCGGGAGGGAATCGACCTGCTCCTGAAGCGGTACTCCCCGCTCCTCGGGCAGACGGGCTCTCCGTCACCCAACACCGGTGACGGTTCCCGCGATCTGGAGTAGCGGCTGGCGCCCACCTTCAACTGTGCGGCCTCGCGAACCCCTCGCGCCCTTACCGGTTCGTCCCTCCAATCGCTTTCGCCGGTAGTACCCGGAGGGAATCCCGATAAACCGCAGCCTCGGCCTCGACCGCTCCGCCGCAGTCCTTGTCGCCCAGGTCCGTCGGACCCAGGTCGACGTCCTCGCCGAGGAGCGGGACCGGCTCCGCCGCGTGCTCGACACCATCGAAGCGCGGATCGTCTGGCTCGGGAACCGTCGTCGACCGGGCCGGCCGCGCGGCCGGAGGCGGACCTGCAGGGCAGTGGGGGAGGGGACAGGAGGGACGACCGCCTCGCCGATAGCGCGGCACCGCGACGAATCGGACAGAAGGCCCGTTATCGGACGTTGAGCCCCAGATTCGCCCCTCAGTGTGCGCTCCGCCACGGCGCCTCCGGACCCTCCTCCCTTCGCAGGTCGAGGCATGCGCGACGCCCGCAGGCTCTCGATTCAAAACCCCGATTGCTCTCTCCGCTCAATGCTCCTAGAATCGGCGCATTCCAAGCTCAATGGGAGGCGTATCGTGGGTATCCGGGGAGACTGGTTGAAGTCCTGTCCCCTCTGTCGAGCCGACGAGTCGCGCCTGACCACGACGCGATCGGACGTGAGCGACAGCTACGAGGTCCAGTGTCCGATTTGCGGTCGCTACGGCATCACCTTCGAAGCGAATGTAGAGATACAGGCCGCCGCCCACCTCGGTCCGCTCATTTCCGGCTGGACCAGGGAGCGAACGATTCGCAACCATCCGGAGCCCTTTCTCTGCTCGAGCACTTTTGAAAGGAAGCCGGAGGATGAGGGCAAATTCCGCATCTCGGAGATTCTGGGGGTCTACGTCCCCAAGACTCCTGCAGAGGTTCTCAACCGGGCCCTGCTCAATGTTGTCGTGGGGGTCCAACCGGGTCGCCCTTTCAACATCATGCCCGATTCACGTGCGCTCTTTTTCTCCGGTTCGACTGAGGAGATGCTCTTCTACCTGAAGGCCATGGCGGAACGTCACTGGCTGGAGATTCCAAAGGTGGGAGTCCCCTGTACAGCGGTTGTCACCATCGAGGGGTGGAACCACGCGGCCGATCTCGAACGGGCTCGGCCATCGTCCACGCAGGCCTTCGTCGCAATGTCTTTCGCGTCTGATCTGGACTCGGCTTGGGAGGTCGGACTCAGCAAGGGGATCGCGGACGCCGGCTTCAGCCCGTTTCGGACCGACAAGAGGGAGCACAACGAGAAGATCTGTGACCTCATCATCGTGGAACTCCGGAGGAGCCGGTTCCTCGTCGCTGACGTGACCAAGCACCGCCAGGGCGTCTACTTCGAGGCGGGATACGCGATGGGCCTTGGACTCCCCGTGATCTGGACGTGCGGGGTCCCGGACAAGGACAATTGCCACTTTGACACGCGCCAGTACAACCACATCTTCTGGGACTCCCCCGAGAACCTCCGCATCGCGCTGGGTCGCCGCATCCAGGCGACCATTATCTAGATGATCTCTACGAAGTGCTGTCCCCCAACGGCGTCTTCGACTGCACCGCGATGCCCGTATCGAGCACATCCAGGTTGCCGGTCAGCCGGCCCTGGATGAGGACGGTCGCGTTCCCGCCCTGCTCGTCTATCGCCTTCGCCGCGCGGCGGTAGTTGCGGCCGCCGAACGCGGCGGAGGCTCGCGCCTGGTCGGCAGCCTCACCGCCGACGGTGGGGGAAGGGACAATGCGGGGCGGACGCGGCCGCCCCGCCATTCCTTTTCACCATGGATGGATGTCTGACTGCTCCCGCCGTGGCGACCCTTCGCCGCGGCGGGGCCTACCGCCCCAGCTCCTCGACGTCGCGCACGAGCTGCGCGAGGTCGACGGGCTTCGAGTGGAGGCGGGCGATCCCGAGTTCCGAGGCCCTCGCCCGTTCCTCCGCGGTCCAGGTGCCGGAGATCATCACGACCGGCGCCGGGTGGGGGAGGGCGCGCACGTGGTCGACGAGGCCGAAGCCATCGAGCCGCGGCATGTGGAGGTCGGTGATCACGACCTCGACGGACTCGTGGTCGAGGATCTCGCGGGCCGCGACGCCGACGGGGACTTGAGGGACGGCGGCACAGTACAGGACGGCGGCACAGTCGCTCACGATAGGGAAGCCAGCGAAGCGAGCTCCCGACCTAGCGCAGGGTTGCTCGAATGGCCTTCCCTATGTCTCGCAGGTGTTGCGCCGCCTTCGGAAGGTCGCCGTGGGTCCAACCTCGACCGAAGAACCCCCGAAGCTTCTTTAGTGCCGATGCGAATGGGGCAACTTCATCGACGAGGATCTCGTCGAGGAGGTCCTTGCGCACCTCTGTCCCGTCCATGCAGAGCTCGAAGAGACCGCTTAGCTTCTCACCCCAGGGACGGAGGTCATGCGACGCATTTGACGGACAAGTTTCAGCGAGACCTTCAACCAGACGGGCGATCTGGGCCAATCGTTCGCGCTTCATGTCTCCCCTTCACCAACCCAACCCACGGCGCACAATATCGGAGCGGCCCGTGGACGGCAAGGGGAAGTGGGGGAGGGGGACAGCGGGGGACCGCCCCAGGTCCCCCGCGGAACATGGATGGATGTCTCCATCCCCCAGACGCCGCGCATTGTGCGGCGGTGGGGGGGAACTTCATCGGGACCGCCTCGATCTACGGCGCGACGAGCTCGACCTTGATCCGGTCGGGGTCCTCGAAGAAGACCGCGTAGTAATTCGGGCCGCCCGCGAAGGGGTGCCGATCCTCGTAGAGGATCCGCACGCCGCGGAGCCGGAGGGCCCCCGTGGTCGCGTCGACCTGCTCCCGCGAGTCGGCGTGGAACGCCAGGTGGTTCAGGCCGACCCGTTGCCGGTGGTAGGGGACGTCCAGGCGCTCCGCCTGGACCAGGACGATGTACGTCTCGTCCAGCCGCCAGCTCCGTCCCTGGGGCCAGGACTGGAACTCCGCGTACCCGAGCTGGCCGAGGAACCAGCCCCAGAAGTCGACGGAGCGCGCGAGGTCGGAGACGTAGAGCTCGACGTGGTGGAGGCCGCGCGGACGCGGGACGACGGGGGTCGGCATCGGCGGAGGCCTCCACGAGAGGGACGAGGATATCCCGACGGCGCGCGAGGGTCACTTCGTCGGGGCGCTCCAAATCGGCTCTTCCTTCGCGTCGTTGAGAGTGAGGCTCGGGGACCCGTCCAGGATTCTGTTCGCTGCCAGAGACGCGCGGACCATCTCATTCGCGTCGAGGAGGATCAGGCTCGGAGACCCGTCCCGCAGCTCGTCCACGGCCAGACTCGCGCGGATTTTCCCGCTCGCGTCGGAGAGACTGATGGTCGGTCCGGTGGACAGCAGGCCCAGGTAGATAGCGGCCTTCCCCCTCCTGTCGCAGAGAGTGAGGTGTGAAGCCCCGTCCCGTCCTCCTTGTACGGACAGGGACGCAAGACCATTCTCACTCTCGTCGAAGAGCACGAGCGCGGGCATGTCCCCAGGTACGCCCAGGGACGCGCGCCGCTTCCCGTCATTATCCCGCACGACGAACTCACGCGCCTCGATGGTACCATCGCCGTCGAGGAGCTGGATGGTGGCGTTGCGAAACACTTGGTCTCTGGCCACCAGGACCACGCCAGCGAACACCACGAGGACCACGACGCCCTTGAGCCTGCGGTTCGACCGCTCGAGGCGGTCGAGACGGTCAGCGAGGTCGATCATGGGCTCACCTCCGACATCGAACGATCCAGCTTGAACAGAATCCACGCGGGGACATCTCGTCCTGCCGACTACTTCGGGGTCCAGGGCTTCACCTTCTCCGTCTCCTCCAGGAGATCAAGCGCCCGTACCGACCATCCCCTCATCGAGTAGCTGAACGTCCAGAAGAACGCAGAGCCGAACAAGAACACGATCCAAAGGGCGATCCTCGCCCAGAGCGGGCGCGTTGTGACCTCCTCCTCCGAAGTCAGCAGGCCTAGGGTCAACACGCTCCCCACGACAAGGGCAACTACGGGAGACCACGGACTCGGTGGCTGAGGCGCCCCGGCAGCTTGCGTGCGCGCCGCCCGTTCAGGATGCCTCGCGCACCAAGCGTCGTAGCGGTCGCGAATCGTCCAGCAGCGGTAGACGTCCAGGGCGGCCAACGGGACCGAGGCGAGGAACCACAGGCCGGCGAGAACGTGCACCAGTCTGAACCGCCGCGGAGGCGGAGGAGACGTCGAACCGGCTGCGCCCTCACCAAGCGATGCGTCCACGGAAATCTCCAAGCAGCGACGAGCAGACGGTACCGCGCAAACCGCGTCGCGCGCAAGGGAGAGGTGCTCGCGGAACACCAGACGCCCCCATGGCGGCGGGCACGGACGGACCGCGGCGCGGGGACGAGGGGGGCGTTGGCGGGCGATAGCCTGCCGACGTGCCCTCGAATCCGCGCGCGGGACGACCGTGCCCGCCGCCGAAAATGGACGCCTGTCTGCATCCATGCCGCGCCGACGCCCACCTGGGCGACGGTGCGGCTCTTCCCGCGGTGCTCAGGTGAGCGCACGCGGGGCTACGCCAGCGAGGATGCCTCCGGCAGCCACGCTGAGCGGCCCCGATAGGGGCAGACAGCGTATCTGCTGTCATAGGCGATACATACAAACACACAGCTAAGCTATCCAGCGAAGCCGCGCGGGCGGCCCGAAGGGCCACAAGCGCGCGCCCGCCGGCCGGGGGCCGGGCGGGGGCGCTTCGCTGGAAAGGGGGCGGGACGGGTGAGCGCACGCCGGGGGCGTCGCGCCGCTCGCGGCGGTGGGACCGCCGCGACGCCCGGGTCCCCGGCTGGGGCCGGCGACCCGGGCGACCTCGCCGCGCCGGGCGTCCGGTGGACTCCGAGCGCGGCGGGCCGGCGACTCGCACCGCGGCGAGCGGCTCGCCCGGTCCCGCCCCCCCCCCCGGGGCGGGCGCCCCGCCCCCCCGCCTGGCGCCTCCCGCCCGCGCGCGACCACGCGCCCCGCGCCCTACCCTCCACTTGTGACGGCCCCC
>Ga0080064_1001135_pt1 | contig 58419 bp, 53 predicted proteins | sample Subgrocontami54m_FD_69260 | JGI IMG/M metagenome (GOLD analysis project Ga0080064, IMG submission 69260) | Subsurface groundwater microbial communities from S. Glens Falls, New York, USA - GMW46 contaminated, 5.4 m (SPADES assembly) (version 2) ... | reverse complement strand
GTAACGGCCCGGCGGATCCTGGCCCGGCGGATACTGGCCCGCGCGATCGCCACAACATCGAACGAAAGGCCGCCTCGCGCGGCCTTTCGCGTCTATCCGCCGCGGCCGGGGCGTTCGCGGGGATCAAGGACCGGCTGGGCGCCTCACGTAGACGGTGCCGCCGTCGATCCGCACCTCGTGGATCGGCACGTCGGTCGAGACCGGCCCGTCGACGCACCAGCCATTGCGCACGTCGAACAACGCGTAATGCAGCGGGCACTCGACGTAATGCCCTTCAAGCTTACCGCGCGACAGCGGTGCGTTGCGGTGGCCGCAGACGTCGCGGATCGCATAGAAAATCCCATCGACATTGGCGAGCAATATCCGCTCGCCGTCGATCGCGACCCGGGTCATCTGTCCGGGCGGCAGATCGGCCGCCTCGGCAACCGCGACGAATTGGCTCGGCGTGTCAGTCATCGCCTCGACATGTCACTGCGAGCCCACGGGTCCGGCCGTCGGCCGGCCCGAAGATAAACTCCGCGAAGCAATCTCGGACCGGCCAAGCCTCCCCCGCATGGGATTGCCGCCTCGCCTGCGGCTCCTCGCAATGACGGCCCGCTCCGCCGATCAATTCGGCGCGAAGCCGAACATCTTGGCGGCGTTGTCCGAGGTGATCTTGCGCAGATCGGCCTCGGGCACGCCCTCGAACATGCGCTGCAGGAATTGCTGCGACCGGGGCCAGGTGGCTTCGGCATGCGGATAGTCGCTGCCCCACAGCATGTTCTCGACCCCGATATGCTCGCGCAATTTCACGCCGAGATCGTCTTCCATGAACTCGACGAACATGTTGCGGCGCCAATATTCGCTCGGCAGCATGCCCTCGCGCGACTTCCAGCCCTTGGTGAAGACCGGGCGCTCGACATAGGTGAAGTCCATCTGCTTGAGCCAATGTGGGATCCACGATGCCTCGTGCTCGACCGAGCCGATCTTGAGCCGCGGATAGCGGTCGAAGACGCCGGCGAACAGCATCGCGCCGAGCGAGTAGCGCACCCAATAATCGGTGGTCGAGCGCCCGGCCCCGGTCAGCTCGCTCAGATCGGTGGTGAACTCGTTGGCCGGGACGCCGCAGCGCGGGGTGCCGATATGCAGTAGCAGCGGCTGGTCGAGGTCCTGCGCCGTGCCCCACAGCCGGTCGTAGACCGGGTCGCGATAGGGCCGGTCCGGCAATGGCGAGACCGGGATGAAGGCGCCGACCAGCCCCAGTTTGGCGCAACGCTCCAATTCCTGGCAGGCCTCGCCGACATCGTCGACATTGAGCATCGCGATGCCCTTGAGCCGGTGCGGGTGCGGCTTGCAGAAATCGGCGATCCAGTCGTTATAGGCATGGCAGATCTGGGACAACAGCTGGGTATCCGGGATGCGATACCAAAACAGCCCCTGGCTAGGCTGCAATACCGAGCCCCAGATGCCGTCTTCCTCGTTTTCGCGGATCATCGCGTCGGCTTCGTAGGCGCCCTTGCGCACGTCTTCCCAGATGCCGAGAAAATCGATCTGCGACGGGTCCTCGAAGCGCTGGCCGGCCTGCATCAGCGCGCCGATCGTGCCGACCTGCATTCCGTCGAGCATCCAGGCGTCGTATTCGCGCCCGGCCGGGGTCTTGCGCCGCTCCATGCGCGGCGCGCGATCCCGGAATTTCGGATCGATCCGGGTCGCGTACATATCCGGCGGCTCGACGATATGGGAGTCGGCCGAGATCAGTTTGAACGCCGCCATCACAGACCTCCCTCTGCTACCACCGGATCATTCCGGTCCGCCGCCGATCGGGGCATTCCGCTCGGGCTACTCCGCCGCCGCGCGCACCGGCGCGGCGTTCAACACCGCGGCCGCCTCCTTCGCCACCGCGGTTCCCTCGAAAAAGCGCGGGTTCTGCCGACCAAACGCACGCACGACATTGGCGAAGGTGAAATCGCGGAAATCGTCTTCCGAGACCAGCTCGTCCTCAATCATCTCGTACGCCTCCGGCAATACCCCGGTCATGTCGGGCACGTCGAAATGGCCGATATCGGAGCTGAAGATCGCGTTGAGCTTGGCCCCGAGCGGATTGGCCTTGCGGTTGAACGCCCACACGTTCGACGGGTCGTCGGCCTCGCAGCCGAAATAGAACGGGGTCACGAACAGATCGCGCCAGTCCTCCTTGCGGGTGATCCTGCACGCGGCGTAATCGTCGAGATCGGCGACGCCGCCGGTCAGTTTCTCGTCGCCGGGCGAGGGCCAGCCGTCGCGCGCCTTGAGCGCCGCGACGGTCTCGGATGAGCCATATTGCTCGGCCAATTCCATCAGCAATGCGCGGTCGAGGTTGCGCGGGTCGACCTGTTCGAGCCCCTGGCGGCTGCGCTTTTCCCAATGGCTGAGCAGATCGCCGTACAGCATCGCCGCCCAGCCAGACCCGCCCTCGAGGAACGAGATGTTGAGGCCGGGAAAGCGCCGGGTCACGCCGCCGAGGAACATCGCCTTGCAGGCGGCGTGATTGGCCGCGGCGAAATGGCCGATATGGTTGTAGGTGAAGTTCGACGGCGACATCCTGAGCCCGGCGCGGCGGGCGCCGCTGTGGAACGACGGCGCGATGCCGAGTTCGAGGCATTTCGCCCAGACCGGATCGTAATCGTATTCGCTGTCGAGCCCGATCACGTCCTGGTACACGGCGAAGCGCGCCGCCTCGCCTTCGACCTTGCCGACGCCGGTCAAGGGCCGGTCCATCAGGCTGCCGAACATGCAGACCTTGTATCCGAGCTGCCTGACCGCGTGATCGAGCTCGGCGAGCGCCTCCTCGGGCGAGTGCATCGGGATGATCGCCGCCGGGGTCATGCGGTCGCCGAACTTGCCGAAATACTCGGCGGTGACGGTGTTGTAGGCGTGGCAGGCGGCGCGGCGCGCCTCGCCGTCGCCGACCCGCGGCACGCGCAGCCCGCCGGTCGGGTAGATGATCGCGAAATCGAGCCCGATCTCGCCGAGGCGCTCGTACATCAGGCGCGGGAACATCGCGGTGGCGCGGTCGCGAGTGTTCTTCTCGGGGTGCGCCCAGAACGCCTCCTGGCTAACGCCCTTGGCGCGGCGCTCGGCGATCGTCATCGACAAGACGCCGCGGGTGCCGCCGCCGACAGCGTTCCACCCCCGCACCGCCGCCTCGCCGCCGACCTTGCGAAGCTGCTCGGTGAACACCGGCCCGTATTCGATCCAGTGCCCGTCGGCGTCGACCACCGGGTGCTTGAGCCGCGACTTGATCTGCGCGGGGCTGAGATGAGCGCTCACCTGCGTCTCCTCGATTTGCCGCGGCCGGAGCGGCGGCCGGAAATCCGTCTGATTGTGCGCCCTCGACGGTATTCCCGCCCCCTGGACCCGTCAAGCGAGAGCGCCGGACGACGGTGTCTCGGGTCGAATTTCCGTTTTCGACACACAACAGCCGCTCGCCGAATTTGGCGTGGTCGATAGGTTCTGCCCCCATTGCGGACCTTCAAGGCAGCCCCGGAGGGCGACCGAATCGGGTCGACATCACCAATTCGGCGGAGGGCCGGTAACCGGCGGCGGTGAGCGGTGGGGACGCGGCATTCCCGATTTCCACGGCCTGTGACCCCCTGACTTGAATGCGGTCATTTGCGGCCGGAAGCTTAGTGCACCCGAAACATCGGGCTTGTTTCATAACGAGCCCTCCCAGCCTGCCTCGCCAATCAGCACGGCTTCTCAACGGCGAAGGCTTCTTGGGCAAGAAAACATGACACAATCGCGACATGGATCCACCCTCTGCCGTCATGCGGGTGGGGACAGAGAGCCACCGGTCCGCCGGCGGGGTTACGTTCCGGCGGGGTTACGTTAACGAGGGCGAGCTATGAGGGGCGACACGTTCACCCCGGTTCCGAACCGCGGCATGATCACGATCTCGATCATGCTGGCGAACATCATGCAGGGGGTCGACAACACGATCCTCAATGTCGCCCTGCCGCACGTCCAGGGCAGCCTGTCGGCCTCACTCGATCAGATTGCCTGGGCGCTGACCTCCTATATCGTTTGCGCCGCGATCATGATGCCGCTGACCGGCTGGCTCGCCGGGCGGTTCGGCATCAAATACATCTTTCTGGCCTCGGTCATCGGCTTCACGTTCGCCTCGGCACTGTGCGGCGCCGCCGGGAGCCTCGGCGAACTTGTGTTCTTTCGTGCCCTGCAGGGCGTGGCTGGAGCCGGACTAATTCCGCTGTCGCAGGCGACCCTCTTACAGATCAATCCGCCGGAGCGTCATGGGCATGCCATGGCGGTGTTCGGCATCGGCACCATCATGGGACCGATCATGGGGCCGGCGCTCGGCGGCTGGCTGACCGATTATTACAGCTGGCGCTGGGTCTTCTTCATCAACCTGCCGATCGGCGTGCTGTGCACGCTCGGCATCCTGGCTTTCATCCGCCAGACCCGCAACGTGCACCGCGAACCTTTCGATTTCTTCGGGTTTCTGACGCTGAGCCTGGGAGTTGGCGCCCTTCAATTAATGCTCGACCGGGGTGAGTTGAAGGACTGGTTCCATTCGACCGAGATCTGGATCGAAGCGATACTCACCGGACTTGGATTTTATCTTTTCATTGTACACACGGCAACCACCGGCGAGCGTTCGTTTCTCAACCGCGACCTGCTGAAGAGCGCCAATTTCATGGCCGGCACCGTGCTGATGTTCTGTGGCGGGCTGATCATGACCGGCACGCTGGCGCTACTGCCGTCGATGCTGCAAAACCTGATGAACTATCCGGTGATGACGACCGGACTGGTGTGCGTGCCGCGCGGCATCGGGAGCATGATGGCGATGTTTGTCGTCGCCCCGCTGATCAACCGCATCGACAACCGGCTTATCATTCTGTTCGGGTTTCTGCTGACCGCGGTGTCGATGTGGCAGATGAGCCAGTTTTCGCTGCAGATGGGGATGATGCCGGTCATCATCTCCGGGCTGTTGCAAGGTTTCGGCCTCGGCTGTACCCAAGTGCCCTTGAACATCATCGCGTTGTCGACGCTGCCGCGCCATATCCTGACCCAGGGGACGGCGATCCGCAGCCTGATGCGCAATCTCGGCGGCAGCACCGGCATCAGCATCCTGGTCGCGACCTTGGCCCAGAATACCCAGATCGTTCACTCGCGTCTGGTCGAGAGTCTGCGGCCGGACAACCCGCTCGCGCAGGCGCCCTATCTGGCGGCGCCGTTCAGCTTGAGCACGCCGAGCGGGTTGGCGGCACTCAACGCCGAGGTGACGCGGCAGGCCGCGATGGTCGCCTATGTCGATGATTTCAAGCTGATCATGTTAATCGCGCTCGCCTCCTTGCCATTGCTGCTCCTCTTGCGCGACGCGCGACGCCGCCCACCGACTGCTGCTGCGGGCGATTGAACGACCTGTGCGCCCGCCGGGTCCGTGCGACCCGCTCGGCGAACAGTCATCAGCCGGTCCTCAACATCACCAGCAGTCCGGCGCGGATTTCGCGACGGCGAAAACTGCCGTAGGATGCGGCCACGGGTGCTTCTGACGCCGGCATTCGCGGCGATCACACCCGCCCGCGGGAGGAAGCCATGAAATTCCCGAGCGATCGGATGATCAACGGGTTGTTGCCGGCGGAACGATCGTCATTTCCCTCGCCGGTGCCGACCCAGATCGTGTCCAGCGACGAATACAGGCCGGTGCCGCAGACCGCGCAGCAGCGCGAGGTCGAGGCGCGGCTGACCGAGCTCAGCGACGGCCTCGCCAAGCGGCAGGGGATGTCGCGCCGGCGCTTCTTTCAGACCGCCTCGGGCATGGCGGCGTCGTTCGTCGCGCTGAACCAGGTATTCGGCCGGCTGTTCGACGCGAGCCCGGCCGAGGCCGCGACGCCGGAGCTCGCCAACCAGCGCGCCGCTGGGCTGGCGGGCCAGCATATCATCGACGGCCACACCCATTTCCTGCGCGACGACACCCGCCTGATGAACTTTGTCAAAGGGCGCGAGGCGGTCGGCAAATGGGGCTGGAACAAATCCCTGGCCGAAAAAGAACAGACCATCGACGACCTCAAGTACAAGAATTATATCAAGGAATTGTACATGGACAGCGACACCAAGGTGGCGCTGCTGTCGAACTCGCCGTCGGAAACGCCGGAGGATTGGTTCATCCCGCAGGAGCAGGTGTTCAAGACCCGCGAACAGGTCAACAAGGAGGCCGGCACCAGGCGGATGCTGGCGCATTTCACCTTCACCCCGGGCTGGCCCGGCTGGCTCGACAAAATCGATCAGGCGATCGAGCAGTTCAAGCCCGATTCCTGGAAGGGCTACACGGTCGGCGACAACACCCACAAGGAGGCGGCCAACCACCCGTGGCGCGCCGACGACGAAAAGCTGATGTACCCGTTTTATGAAAAGGCGGTGAAATCGGGCATCCGCAATATCTGCATCCACAAGGGACTGTTCGCGCCGGCGGTCGAGGCGAAATTTCCGCGCCTGCGTCCCCACGCCGATGTCAGCGACATCGGCAAGGCGGCCAAGGACTGGCCGCAGCTCAACTTCCTGGTCTATCACTCGGCCTATCGCTGGGTCGGCGCCAATCCGGCCGACGCGATGGCCGAGTTCGACAATACCGGCCGCACCTCGTGGACCAGCGACCTCGCCGACATTCCGGAGAAATACGGGGTCAAGAACGTCTACGGCGATCTCGGCCAGATCTTCGCCTGGACCGCGGTGTCGCAGCCGCGCCTGTCGGCGGCGTTGATGGGGATGCTCGTCAAGGGACTCGGCGCCGACCGGGTCGTTTGGGGCACCGACGCGCTGTGGACCGGCGCGCCACAATGGCAGATCGAGGGGCTGCGCCGGCTGGAAATTCCCGAGGACATGCAGAAGAAGCACGGGTTCCAACCGCTCGGCGCCGCCGACAGCCCGGTCAAGAACGCGATCTTCGGCGGCAATTCCGCCCGCCTCTACGGGCTGGCGCAGCACGCCGGGATCTATGACCGCGACCGCTTCGCCGCGCTCAAATCCGACTACCTCGCCAATGGCGGCGGCCGCAGCAATCTGCGCTACGGGTATGTGAGCCAACCCGGCTGAGACCGGCGGGCGCCGGGCCGGTTATCGCGGGTCGCCGGCCGGCGCCGCGGCGGCGACCTTCAGCGCGTCGGCGCCGCCTCGCCCACCCGTCGCGGCCGGTGCAACAGCAACAGCAGTGGCAAGGACACCAGGATCACGATCACCATCAGGTGGAAATTGTCGATATAGGCGATCATCTGCGCCTGGCGCGTGACCTCGGCGTTCAGAGAGGCGATGCCGCCGGGTGTGGTCAGGCTGAACGGCGACGCCAGATAGGGGAATTGGGCGAGCGGGTTGTCCGGGCGCAGATGCTCGACCATGCGGGAATGCACGATCTGGGTGTTTTCGACCAGTAGCGCGACCACAACCGAGACGCCGACGCTGCCGCCGATGTTGCGCATCAGGCTGAACAGGGCGGTGCCCTGGGTCAGGTAATGGCGCGGCAGGGTCGAGAACGTGACCGTGCTCAACGGGGTGAAGATGAAACCGAGCCCGAATCCCTGCAATACCCCGGTAAACAGCAGCAGATCGGTGTCCATGTATAGGGAGAACCCGGTCATCAGCCACAGCGACACGGCGGTCATCAACAACCCGCACAGGATGATCAGCCTGATATCGACCAACCCGACCAGCCGCGCGACCAGAAACATCGCGACCATCGTGCCGATGCCGCGCGGCGCGGTGATGAACCCGGCGGTGACGACCGGGTAGTTCAGCAGGGTCTGCATCATCGTCGGCAGCAGCACCATCGTGCCGTTGAGGATGACCCCGAGAAAAAACATCAGGATCAGGCCGGCGACGAAATTTCTGTCCTTGAGCAGATCGCGGCTGAGGAACGAACGGTCGGTCGCGGTCGCGGTGTGGACGATAAACATATAGAGGCCGAGCCCGGCCACCGTCGCCTCGATCCAGATCTCGGTCGAGCCGAACCAGTCCTTCAGCTCGCCGCGATCCAGCATCATCTGCACCGAGCCGACCGCGAGGCTCAGCATCGCGAAGCCCATCACGTCGAACCGCTCGCGGTGGGCGTGACGGGTTTCGTGGACGAAGATCAGGATGCCGAGGGCGCACAACACGCCGACCGGCAGGTTGATGTAGAACACCCAGCGCCAGGTCAGATTGTCGGTCAGCCAGCCGCCCAATGCCGGCCCGATGATCGGGCCGAGCATCGTGCCGATGCCCCAGATCGCCATCGCCCGCGCGTGCCGCTCGGGCGGGTTGGTCTGCAACAGGGTCGATTGCGCCAGTGGCACCAACGCCGCGCCGCAGATTCCCTGCAATATGCGATAGAAGACCAACTGGGCGAGACTGGCAGCCGAGCCGCACAAGGCCGACGCGGCGGTAAAGCCGATCACCGAGATCAGGAACACGTACTTGATCCCGAACCGGCTGGCGAGCCACCCGGTCAGCGGGGTCATGATCGCGGCGGCGACGATATAGGAGGTGATTACCCAGGCGATCTGGTCCTGCGAGGCCGACAGGCTGCCCTGGATATGCGGCAGCGCGACGTTGGCGATCGTGGTGTCGACGCCCTGCATGATCGTCGCGCTGATGATCGACGCGGTCAGCGCGGCGCGATGGAAGCGGCCCCCCGCCGCGGGCTCGCCCTCTGCCTGGTCGCCCTCTGCCTGGTCGCCGAAACCGGATTGCTGCGACACAATGCGACTCTTGTCGGTAAACGGCTAAACAAGTCCCATATCGCCGCCGCCGCGTCGAGGCGGCCATGCGTGGGTCACCAATGCGTAGCGGCAGGCCGATGCGCGGGCGCGGGGTTGCGACGAGGACGATGCGACACACGAAGACGGCCTTGTTGCTGTTTGGCGCCGCGCTGGTGTTGGGGCTGTTCGTCAGCGTGACGGAACTCGACTGGCTCGAGCGGGTCGGCGCCGCCGCGATCGCGCTGGCGATCCTGCTGATCCCGGCCGCGATGCTGGCCGATTTGTGGCGCGCGGGAATACGGCTCCGCCTCGGCCGTCGGCGACCCCAGCGCAAGACGCCGCGGCGGCGAGCGGCGCAGGCGCGACGACGGGCGCGGCCGCGGCGGTGATGGTTTCCGATGGTTTCCATGGGCACAAACTGCGCTAGGATCGCGACCGAGGCACGCGGCGCACCGTGATGGTGCGCCCGGCCGAACCGATACGGAGGAAATGCTATGGCGAAGAAACGGATCGCGGTGGTCTGCACCGGCGCGGTGGGCGGCTATGCCGGGGCGCACATGGTCAAGGCCGGCGAGGACGTGACCTTTATCGATTTCTGGCCCGAGCATGTCGAGCACATGAAAAAGCACGGGCTGACGATCACCCATCTGAAAGAGGTCGAGCCGTTCACGGTGCCGGTGCGCGCATTGCATGTCACCGAGGCGCAGCAGCTGTCGAAGGAAAAGCCGTTCGACATCGCCTTTGTCTGCACCAAATCCTACGACACCGCCTGGGCGACGACCCTGATCAAGCAATACCTGGCGGATGACGGCTATGTCGTGTCATTGCAGAACTGCATGAACGAAGAGACCATCGCCGGCGTGGTCGGCTGGGGCAAGACCTTGGGCTCGATCGCCAGCTCGATCACCGTGGCCTTGCACGCGCCCGGCCAGATCGCCCGCGCCGCCGGCAAATCCGGCACCAAGCACACCGTGTTCCGCGCCGGCGAGGTGCATGGCCGCAACACCGACCGGGCCAAGGAGGTCTGCGCCTTGCTCGCCAACGCCGACAGCGCGATGGTCACGCCCAATCTGTGGGGCGAGCGCTGGTCGAAACTGGTCACCAACGTGATGGGCAACGGGCTCAGCGCCTGCACCGGCATGATCAGCCGCGACCTGGTCAAGAACGACCAGATCCGTCATTTCTCGAACCGGCTCGGCAGCGAGGCGATCCGGGTCGGCCAGGCGCTTGGCTATACCTTCGACGAGGTCAGCCACATGGACCCCGAACTGATCGCCCGCTCCGGCGAGGGCGACGCGGCGGCGCAGAAGGAGATCGACGATCACCGCCTCGCCGAGGCCAATCGGCCCGGCGGCGGCGAGCATCGCCCGTCGATGGGCCAGGACATGGTCAAGGGCCGCCGCACCGAGATCGAGTTCCTGAACGGGTTTGTCGTGCGCAAGGGCAAGGAAGTCGGCATCGACGCGCCGACCAACGCGATCCTGACCGACATCGTGACGCGCGTCGAACGCGGCGAGTTGAAGCCCGATGCCAAGCACATCACCGATCTGCGGCTGAACTGACGTGGTAAGCCCTCTCCCGCTCGCGGGAGAGGGTGCCGAGCGTAGCGAGGCGGGGGAGGGCGCGCGTCGGCCCCCTCACCATCCCACCGCCGACGCGGCGGGTCCCTCCCTCTCCCGCATGCGGGAGAGAGGCATCGAGGCGTCAGCGGGTTCCCTCCCCCTCATGGGGAGGGTCCGGGCGTGCTCAAGGGGAGAGAGAAAAAGATGCATGCCATCGTCAACACCCCCTCGGGGCCAGCGCCGGTCGCGATCCGCGACGTGCCCGAGCCCGGATTGCGGCCCAACGAGGCATTGGTCGCGGTGCACGCGTTCTCGCTCAATCGCGGCGAGATGCGGCTGTTCACGGTGCGGCCCGAGGGCTGGCGTCCGGGCCAGGACATCGCCGGCACCGTGTTGAAGCAAGCGGCGGACGGGACCGGCCCCGCGGCCGGGACCCGAATCGTCGCGCTGTGCGACTGGGAAGGCTGGGCCGAGCGGGCCGCGGTGCCGAGCCAGCGCATGGCGGCATTGCCCGACAACGTGTCGTATGCCGCCGCCGCCGCGTTGCCGGTCGCCGGGCTGACCGCGCTGAGGACCTTGCGCCACGGCGCGCCCCTGATCGGCAAGCGGGTGCTGATTACCGGCGCGGCCGGCGGGGTCGGCAATCTCGCGGTGCAATTGGCGGCGAGATCAGGCGCGCGGGTGACGGCGGTGGTCGGAAGCGCCGAACGGGCGAAGGTGCTCGACGGGCTCGGCGCCGTCGAGATCGTCACCGCCATCGAGGCGGCGCGGGGACGTTTCGAGCTGATCCTCGAAGCCACCGGCGGCGCCTCATTGAAGGCGGCAATCGACCGGATCGAGGCCAAGGGCGTCGTCGTCATCTACGGCAATTCCTCGGGCGAGCCGACGCCGTTGAATTTCCGCGACTTTGGCGACCATCAGAACGCCAGGCTGCAGGGCTTTCACTATTTCACCTGCGAGCCGGAGGAGAAATTCGGTCCCGATCTCGCGTTGCTGGTCGGGCTGATCGCCGACGGCTCGTTGAAGCCGCGCGTGGTCGAGCACGATTGGCAGGAGCTTCCCGCCGCCGGCGCGCGCCTCATAGGCCGCGGTATCGCCGGCAAAGCGGTCTTCCGCATTCCCCAAAGCTGAACTGGAGAGGATGAAATGACGATCAAAATAGGCGACAAGGTTCCGTCGGTGACGATGCGGTATCTCGGCCCGGAGGGGGTCAAGGCGGTCAGTGCCGAGGAGTTCTTCGGCGGCAAGAAGGTGGTCGTGTTCGGATTGCCGGGCGCCTATACGCGCACCTGCTCGTCGCGCCACCTGCCGGGCTACGTCGGCAACGCGGCGGCGTTGAAGGCCAAGGGGATCGATACGATCGCCTGCCTGTCGGTCAACGACGCGTTCGTCATGAACGCCTGGGGCAAGGAGCACGGCGCCGGCGACAACGTCGTGATGCTGGGCGACGGCAGCGCCGATTTCACCAAGGCGATCGGGCTCGACCTCGACCGCACCGAGGCCGGCATGGGCATCCGCTCGCAGCGCTATTCGATGGTGGTCGAGAACGGCGTGGTCAAGGCGCTCAACGTCGAGCCGTCGGGCGAATACGGAATCTCCAGCGCCGAGGCGATGCTGGAGAAGCTTTAGCCTGACATAATCGGTCATTCCGGGGCCGGCGAAGCCGGAACTCGGAACCCGGGAATACCGACGCATCGAGTGGACATCTCAATCGCTCGTGTTCCTGGGTCCCGGGTTCGCCGCTACGCGGCGTCCCGGGATGACACGGTCACTTCAATGCATCGCCGCGCTTGATCCGCCGCCGGAACCGACCAGGGCGAAGCCGATGGCGGGGCGCTCCGCGGCCTTGAAACCCTGCGGCCGGTCATCCTCGACGCCGATCCCGTCGAGCGCGAGGCGTCCGTCGATCACCGACAGGGTCAACGCCCGGCGCTCGGCGGTTTCGGCGTCGTCGTCGAGCAGGCGCTCGGCGATCGGGTCCTCGACCAGGCCCTGCATGACCCGCTTCAGCGGGCGCGCACCGAACGCCGGCTCCCAGCCCAGTTCGGCCAGCCGCCGCCGCGCCGAATCGTCGGCCAAGAGGCTAATCCCGCGCTCGCGCAGCCGTTCGTTGATATGCGCGAGCTGGATGTCGACGATATGCGCCATCTCGGCGCGGCCGAGCCGGCCGAAGATCAGCACATCGTCGAGCCGGTTGAGGAATTCCGGTCGGAACGCGCGGCGTACCGCGTCCATCACCTCGTCGCGGGCGTGGCCGACCGGCTCGTCCTCGCCCAGGGCGAGCAGCGCGTCGGCGCCCAGATTCGAGGTCATGATCAGGATCGCGTGACGGAAATCGGCGGTGCGGCCCTGCCCGTCGGTCAGCCGTCCGTCATCGAGCGCCTGCAGCAGCACGTTCAACACGTCGGGATGCGCCTTCTCGACCTCGTCGAGCAACACGACCTGGTACGGTCGCCGGCGGACGCGCTCGGCCAAGGAGCCGCCATCGTCGTAGCCGACATAGCCCGGCGGCGACCCGATCATGCGCGAGACCGTGTGCTTTTCCATGTATTCCGACATGTCGAGCCGGGTGATTGCGGTTTCGTCGTCGAACAGGAATTGCGCCAGCGCCTTGGCGAGCTCGGTCTTGCCGACGCCGGTGGGCCCCAGAAACAGGAACGAGCCGGTCGGCCGGGTCGGGTCCTTGAGCCCCGCCCGCGCGCGCCGCACCGCCTTGGCGACGGCGCGCACCGCCTCGGGCTGGCCGACCACGCGCTCGGCGAGCCTTGCCTCCATGTCCTTCAGGCGCTGCCGCTCGGCTTCGAGCATGCGTTCGACCGGGATGCCGGTCCACCGCGTCACCACCGCGGCGATGTCGTGGGGACCGACCTCCTCGCGCGCGGTCGAGGCGCGTGCCTCGGCCTCAGCCAGGCGCTGCTCGAGATCGGGAATGAGCGAATAGGTCAACTCGCCGGCCCGGCTCCAGTCGCCTTCGCGCTGGGCGCGTTCCAGCCCGGTTCTGGCCTGATCGAGCTCTTCCTTGAGTTGCCGCCCCTCATGTCGGCGCGATTGCGAGGCGCGCCAGGCCTCTTCCATCGAGGCGGCGTCCTGTTCGACCTCGCCCAGTTCACCTTCAAGCTTGTGCAGGCGTTCCTGCGAGGCCCGGTCGGGCTCGGCGCGCAACGCCTCGCGCTCGATCTTGAGCTGCATCAGTTTGCGGCTGACCGCGTCCAATGCCTCGGGTTTGCTGTCGACCGCGATGCGGACGCGCGAAGCCGCCTCGTCGACCAGGTCGATCGCCTTGTCGGGCAAGCGCCGGTCGGCGATGTAGCGCGCCGAAAGCTGCACCGCCGCGACGATCGCCGCGTCGGTGATGCGCACGCCGTGATGGACCTCGTAGCGGCTCTTGATGCCGCGCAGGATCGACACCGCGTCCTCGGCGGACGGCTCGTCGATCGTGACCGGCTGGAACCGCCGGGCTAGCGCCGCGTCCTTTTCGATATAGCGGCGGTATTCGTCTTGCGTGGTGGCGCCGATGCAGCGCAGTTCGCCGCGCGCCAAGGCCGGTTTCAGCATGTTGGAGGCGTCGATCGCACCGTCGATCCGGCCGGCCCCGACCAGGGTGTGCAATTCGTCGATGAACAGGATGATGCGGCCCTGCGCCGCCTGCACCTCGGCCAACACCGCCTTCAGCCGTTCCTCGAACTCGCCGCGGAACTTGGCACCAGCCAGGATCTGGGTCAGATCGAGCGCCATCACGCGCCGGTCCTTCAAGCCTTCCGGCACGTCGCCGCCGGCCAGGCGCTGGGCCAGACCCTCGACGATCGCGGTCTTGCCGACGCCGGGCTCGCCGATCAGCACCGGATTGTTCTTGGTGCGCCGCGCCAATACCTGGATCGTGCGGCGGATCTCGTCGTCGCGGCCGATCACCGGGTCGAGCTTGCCCTGCCGCGCCTCCTCGGTCAGATCGCGGGCGTATTTGGCCAGCGCCTCCCAGTTCTGGTCGGACGAGGCCGCGTCGGCCTTGCGGCCCTGGCGCATGCGCTCGACCGCCTGGGCCAGCGCGGCCGGATCGGTCGCGGCGCGCGCGAACAGCCCGGCCAACGGCGCTTGCGCGGCGAGGCTCGCCAATAGCCGCTCGGCGGTGACGAAGCGGTCGCCGCTCACCCGCGCCGCCTCGGTCGCGCCCTGCAACACGGCGGCGAGCTCGGGCGACATATAGATCGGGTACGGCCCGGCAGTGGTGACCTTGGGCAAGCGTTCGAGCCGCTCGTCGACCGCGGTCTTCAACAGATCGGGGTTGCCGCCGGCGTCGCGCACGATATGCCGGACGAGGCCGTCACCGTCATCGAGCAACGCCTTCAACAAATGCTCGGGGAGGCAGTGTTGGTGGCGACCGGCAAGTGCCGCCATCTGCGAGGCCTGCAACAGGCCACGCGCAATCTCGGTAAAATTCCCGAAGTCCATCGAGGCACTCCGTTCCAACTCCGCCCTCTACGAGGCGCGGGGTGGTGCCTCTCGCGGCCCGCCCAATGCGCGACCGCCGACACCATGACAAGTCAGATGGTGATTTAGCCGCGGTCGCTCAAGCGCCTAACGATGCGCCGGGATACGAAAGCCGGCCTGCCCGTCGCGCGCGATCTCGTCGGGCAGGTCGAGCTCCCATTGCAGATAGGCGCGCATCGAATCGTGGTTGCCCTCGTGGCGATCGTGGTTCCAGAAGATGAAATCGATGCGCTCGCTGTCGGGCGGGTCGGCGGGCGAGGCGACGAGCGGCAACCCTGCCGTCTGCCAGGCGGCGACCCCGCCTTCGACGGTGGCGACCGGGGCCGACGAAAATTCGGCGAGATCGGCGCAGGCCAGCTTCGCTACCGCCAAATCCTCGGCGAAGACCAGGATTCTCGGTGCCGAGAGCACCGATCGCGGCAGGCGGTCGAGCCGCGGCCGGATCGCCCATACCGCGCCGGCGGGGTGCGCCCGGCGATAGGCGGCGCTGGAGCCGAGGACGATCGCGGCGGCACCCTGATCGAGCGCTTGCTTCGCCGCCGCCGGGGCGATCGCCGCCACCGCCGGCGATGCGGGTGTCGGGCCCATGCCGCCGCCGGTCTCGAGCGCGGCGCCGGCGAGGCCATTCTCCAACACGGCCACGTCCCAGCCCATCTGCTTGAGCCAATGCGCGCTCATCACCGCGCGGGTGCCGCTGTCGTCGACCAGCACGAGGCGGGCGCCGCGGGTGCCGACCCAGCGGTCGATCGCCTGCACCAACTGGCCGCCGGGAGTCGAGACCGAGCCGGGCAGGTGCCCGGCGGCGAATTCCTGCGGGGTGCGCACGTCGAGCAGGAAGATCGTGCGCGTCGCCGCCTCCGCCCGCCAGGTCGCGAGTGTCGCCCGGCCGATATGCTCGACCCCGAAGCGCGCCGCGACCGCGGCGGTACGAGGCGCCGCGGCGGCGGTGGCGGCGGCGCTGACCGGGGCCAATGCGGCGGCGGTGTCGCGCTCCAGCTTGAGCCCGGCGAGGGTCCAGCCCTGCGTCCCGCCCTGCAACGAGACGACCCGGTTCGGCACCCCGGAATTGATCAGCGACTGGGCGCCGATGATGCTGCGGGTGCGACCGGCGCAGGAGACCACGACCAGGGTATCCGGGTCCGGGACCAGATCGGCGAAGCGCAGCACCAATTCGGCCCCCGGGCAGGTGACCGCGCCGGGAACATGAAAGCGGTTGAACTCATCGACCGTGCGGCTGTCGAGCACCGCGTGCTTGACGCCCTCCCGCCGCAGCCGGTCGAGCTCGGCGGCGGTGATGTGCGGGGTCGCGCTGTCGTGCTCGATCACTTCGGCGAACGCCTTGCTCGGCACGTTGCTGCTGGGAAACAGCGGATGACCGGCCGCCTCCCACGCCGTCACCCCGCCGGCGAGCCGATGCACCGCGTCGTAGCCGAGCGCCGCGAGGCGGCGCGCCGCCCGCTCGGCCACACCGTCGCCGCCGTCGACCAATACCACCCGGCACGAACGCCGCGGCACCAGCCGGCCGATATCGAGTTCGAGCCGGCTATAGGGCAGGTTGACCGACAGCAGCGGATGGCCGCCGCAATGCGGGCCCTCTTCGCGCACATCGAGAAACGCGATCTCGCCGCCGTCGCCGAGCCATCCCCGCAAGGTCGCGACATCGACCGTCCCGGTTGCCGCCATCGCCCTATCCTCCAAAACTTCCACCGCCAAAACTTCCGCCGATCGTCGCGGAGACCGCGCCCGATCGAGATTGCCGCGTCGCCGCGCTCCTCGCAATGACGACCGGATTAGCCGCAGGCGGGGCGAGATTGCCGCGTCGCCGCGCTCCTCGCAATGACGACCGGATTAGCCGCAGGCGGGGCGAGATTGCCGCGTCGCCGCGCTCCTGGCGATGACGACCGATGCTCGGCGCCGAAGGTGCCGCCGCTACATCTTCAGCAGCCGCTTGGCGTTGCCGTTGAGCACCTTCGCCTTGTCGTCGGCGGATAGCGGGAGGCGCTCGGCCCAGGCGGTGCCGGGCGGATTGTCGACGAACGGGTAGTCGACCGAGAACAGCACGCGGTCGAGCCCGATTTCCTGGATGCAGTGCAACAGGGCGGGGTCGGAGAAGAAGCCGCTGGTGGTGACCCAGAAATGCTCGGTGAACGCATCGCGGAACCAGGTGCTGCCGCGGCCGTCACGGGCGAAGCCCATGTTGACCCGCCACAGAATCAGCGGCAGCCCCTCGCCCAGATGGCCGAGGATGATCTTGAGACCGGGATATTTTTCGAAGACGCCGCTGAGCACGAGGCGGATCCCCTGGGTCGCGGTCTCGACCGTGAAGCCCCAGGCGGCGCGCAATATCGTCGGGTATTTCTCGACATAATCCTTGTAATAGACGTCGATGACCCGCGGGTCGGGGATCGACGGGTGCATGTAGATCGGCACGTCGAGCGCCGCCGCCCGCTCGAAGATCGGCCAGAAGCGCGGGTCGTCGATAAACAGCCCGTTGGTCAGCCCGTGGATCATCGCGCCCTTGAAACCGAGCTTGGTGACCGCGCGCTCCAGTTCGTCGGCCGCCCCCTTGGGGTTGGCGGTGGGGAGCGCGGCAAACGCGGCGAAGCGGTCGGGATGGGCCAATACCGTCTGATGCAGCCGATCGTTGACCCGGCGCGCCAAGGCGGGTCCGGATTCCGCGTCGATCTTCTGCAGTGACGGGGCGGCGTGCGACAACACCTGGATGTCGATGCCGGCCTCGTCCATCTCCTTGAGGCGCAGCGCGTCGAGATCGTAGAGGCGCTGATGCACCTTGGGCAGCCCGGCCTCGCCGCCGGAGCCGCGCGACGGGACCGCGTCGAGTCCCTTGAACTGGGCCGCGACCTCGGCATCGAGGTAGTGTTCCTCGAGTGCAATCACCTGCGGTTTTGTCGGCATCGCATCCCTCCCCGAAAGGCGCTTCGCCGAGTTCTACCAGGGGACCGCCGATGTGTCATGAGGATGCGGCCCGCGCCGCGCCTTCCCACGATTTCCCGCACCGGCCAAATCCTGCTATTAGAAACCGAGTTCCAGCCACCCGCCCGCCGCGTCTGCGCGTGTCTTTTCTGCCCAACTCCCGCCGCGCCTCCCTCGCCTTCCTGCACGATGTCGCGATGGCGGCGATAGCGTTCGGGCTGGGGCTCTATCTGCGCATCGGCGACGACATTTTCCGCTACGAGCCGCAACTGACCCTGCTGTACGGGATCGGCTTCACCGCGATCGCCGCGATCGTGTTTCTGGCGACCGGGCTCTATCGCGGCATCTGGCGCTACGCCTCGCTACCCGATCTGTTCAACATCGTCCGCGCGGTGACCCTGACCGTGCTGATCTTTCTGCCGGTGATGTTCGTGTTCACCCGGCTGGAGACCTTGCCGCGCTCGACCCTCTTGATCGACTGGCTGGTGTTGATCGCGCTGCTGGGCGGGCCGCGGCTGGGCTTTCGCCTGTTCAAGGATCGCGGTCTCGACCACATCCTCGAATCCGGCACCGGGCGCCGCCGCGGCCGCAGCGTGCCGGTATTGCTGATCAGCACGCGCGACGGCGCCGACACCTTCATCCGCGAGACGATGCGCGACCCCGATGCGGTGTATCGCGTCGTCGGGGTCTTGGCCGACACCCCGTCGCGGGTCGGCCGCCAGATCTACGGCGTACCGGTGCTCGGCACGCTCGACGCGCTCGAAACCGTGGTCGAGCGGCTCGGCCGCCGCAACCGGCGCCCGGAAAAGCTGGTCATCACCGCGCAGGGGCTCGACGGCGCCGCGATCCGTCACCTGCTCGATCGCGCCGACGCGCTGGCGATCCCGCTCGCGCGATTGCCGCGCCCGACCGAATTGCGCCAGAACCTGGCCGATCCGACGCAGGCGGGCGGATCGATCCAGCCGATCGCGCTCGAGGATTTGCTCGGCCGGCCGCAGGCGGTGCTCGACCGCGACGCGATGGCGCGGCTGGTGCGCGGGCGGCGCATCCTGGTCACCGGCGCCGGCGGCACGATCGGCTCGGAGCTCAGCCGCCAGATCGCCGCGCTGGAGCCCGAGCGGCTGATCCTGTTCGACAACGGCGAGTTCCTGCTCTACGCGATCGACGGCGAGTTGCGCGAGCATTTCCCCGGTCTCGCGATTCGCCCGGTGCTCGGCGACGTGCGCGAGCGCGGCCGGGTCGACGCCGTGATCGCCGCCGAATTGCCGCAGATCGTGTTTCACGCCGCCGCCCTCAAGCACGTGCCGATGGTCGAGGCCAACCCGCTCGAAGGGGTGCTGACCAACGTGATCGGCAGCCGCAACGTCGCCGAATCGGCGCGCGCCCACGGCGCCGCGCTGGTGGTGATGATCTCGACCGACAAGGCGGTCAACCCGACCAGCGTGATGGGCGCGGCCAAGCGCCTCGCCGAGAGCCTGTGCCAGGCGCTCGATATCGAGGAGGCGAAGCGCGCGGAGGCCGGCGGGGCGCGGGACGGCACCGGGTTCGTCACGGTGCGGTTCGGCAACGTATTGGGCTCGACCGGGTCGGTGGTGCCGCTGTTCACCCGCCAACTTGCCGCCGGGGGGCCGCTGACCGTGACCGACCCCGAGGTCAGCCGTTTCTTCATGACCGTGCGCGAGGCGGTCGAGCTGGTGCTCGAAGCGTCGAGCCAGGCCGGCGGCGCGAGCGCGGCGCGTGGCACGATCTTCGTGCTCGACATGGGCGAGCCGGTCAGGATCGTCGATCTGGCAAGACAGATGATCCGCCTCGCCGGATTGCGGCCCGAGCGCGACATCGCGATCACCTTCACCGGGCTCAGACCCGGCGAGAAACTGCACGAGGAATTGTTTCACGATTCCGAGTCGCCGAAGCCGGCCGGCAACCCGGCCTTTCGTCTCGCCGCCCCGCGCACCGCGGATTACGCGGTTCTCACCCGCGCGATCGACGAGTTGGAGCGGGAGGCCCGCGCCGGCAACACCGCCCGGGTACTCGATCTGCTGCGGCGCCTGGTGCCGGAATTTCGGCGGGAGGCGGCGCGCGAACCCGCGCCGCCGAGCCGCGCTGTGCGGTAACAGTGAGGCGTCGCGCGCGGGTTTGCGGTCGATGTTCCCGCTGTGTGCCAAAATCGCGGGTAAGTGTTAGCGATTCGTTCCAATGAAACCGCCGGAGGAATCATGACAGGCGCAATTGCGGGCAACGGCGAGCGCATCGCCGCCTTTATCGCCGGTGCCGCGGACCGCGCGCTGCCGCCCGAAATCGAGGACGCGGCGCGGCTGTGCCTCGCCGATTGGCTCGGCGTCGCGATCGGCGCCGAGAGCGAGGAGGCGGGGCGGATCGTGCGCGAGGTCGCCGGCGGCTGGCGCAGCGCCGGGCGCTCGACCGTGCTCTACGGCGGCACCGCCGCGGCGCCGTTCGCCGCGCTGGCCAACGGCACCCTGGCTCATTGCCTAGATTTCGACGACACCCATATCGGCGCGGTAACCCATACCAGCGCGCCGGTATGGGCCGCGACCCTGGCTCTCGGCGAGGAATTGGACCTCGACGAGACCGCGATATTGCGCGGCTTCGTCGCCGGGTACGAGACCGCGAACCGGGTCGGGCTCGGGCTCGGCGAGGCGGTGACCGCGCATGGCTGGCACGGCACCGGCGTGTTCGGCCGGCTCGGCGCCGCCGCCGCCGGCGCGGCGTTGCTGCGGCTCGACGCCGGGCGGGCGCTCAATGCGCTCGGCGCGGCGGCGACGCAGGCCGGCGGCCTGACCGCCTCGTTCGGCACGATGGCCAAGCCGTTTCACGCCGGCAAGGCGGCGATGGACGGCGTCATCGCGGCGCAGCTCGCCGCCGCTGGGCTCGCCGCCGCGACCGGTTTGTTGGAGCCGGGCGGCGGGCTCGACAACGTGCTGGTGCAGGACGGCCGCGCGCATATCACGCCTACTGATTTTAACGGGGCCGGCTTTTCCGGCTGGGAGATATTGCGCAACAGCTTCAAGCCGTATGCCGCCTGCCACCTGACCCATCCGGCGGTCGACGCGGCGCGCGAACTGGCGCGGGAATTCGCCCCCGGCGGCAACGAACTCGGCGGATTGCGCCATATTCGGGCCGAGATCGGCCCACTCGCCGACCAGATCACCGGGCACAAGAGCGGCCAGCCGCGGACCCCGCTCGAAGGCAAGTTCGACATCCGCTACTGCGTCGCGCTGGGATTGCATGGCAGGAGCCTGTCGGCCGCCGATTTCCGCGAACCGTGGCGGCCCGACCCGGCGATCTTCGCCACCGCCGGCAAGGTCGAGATCACCGCCGACCTGGCGGTCGCCTATACCGAGGCGCGGCTCGCCCTCGAATTCGCCGACGGGCGGGTAGCGCGGCGCCACATCCCGATCGGCAAGGGCCACCCCGGCAACGCGATGGGCTGGGACGACATGGCGGCGAAGTTCGCCGGCCTGGTCCGGCCGGTGCTCGGCGCGCGCGGCGACACGCTGTTCGCACTGGTGCGGGAGTTCGGCAGCGGTGGGGTGCTCGGAGAGATCAAGGGGATATTGGCGCGGCTGTGAATGCCGCCGCGCTACTCAGGATCCCGCAGGAAACCGTCGAATGTGCGTTCCATTTCGTCTTCGAAAGGCTCGTCCGGGAGATGTGCTCGCCGCTCAAGTTAGGAGATGTATTACTAACAATATTAGTAAATTACCTAAAAAACTCGCCGTATTTTTCTGCCATCGCTTTGGCAAAATCCTCGTCTTGGTGGTCCGCGTATCGCTCAAATTCGTCGACGAATCGGCTATCCTTGCCGGGAAGTTCGACCATAGCCGTTATTCCGGTAAAGCCCCGAAGTCGCATCAAATCGACGAGTGCTCGACGGCAGCGATCTGGGTCGACCGCGAATGCGTAGGCGGAAGCCTGGAGCCGTACCTCGTCGTTCTCGTCTTCGGTCAGCGGCAACAGGTTCCGTACTGCCGCCGCGCCTCGTCTTGTAAGCGCATGAAAACACGGACGAAGTTGTTCCTCTATTATTCGATTGCGATCGGGCGTGCCCCAATGTTTCGATAGCGCGGCGGCGGAATTCTTGAAGTAAGCAACCCGCTCTTCTTCACTCCAACCTTCCATGCTTCGAGCCGTCATGGAGTGACCCCGCATGCTCGTAACAACCGCTCACCAACCTCTCGCTGGACTTTGGGAGAATGCTCCCTCACAAGGACCATTTTGTCGGTGTTCTGGATCCACGCATAGACTCCACCCATACTGGTCAAATCCGGGCGGAATTGGTCATTCTGCTCGATCAGATGGTGCCACTCATAACCCGGAGGAGGGGGGCCCAGATAGGCCTTTAGCTCGGCCTCGGGTTACGACTGCCAACGCCTCACTCCGGATTGCGCAGGAAACTGTCTAATTTGCGTGCCATTTCGTCTTTGAAAGGCTCGTCCGGCAAATGTGCCCGGCGCTCTACCTCGGCGGCATACGGAGAATCCTTGTAGCCTAGCCAGGCCATTGCCCGTAGCCCGACCAAATCCGGCTCAGGAACCAGATTCTCCAGCATCTGCCGGCACCTATCCGGGTCCGCGTCAAAGGCGAAGATCGCGGCATGCAGCCTCACATTCGCGTCTGCGTCGTCGGTTAGGCTCAGCAGTTTTGCCAATGATGCCGGCCCACGACGCGCGAGGATGTCTCGGGAGGGTATCAGGTTGTCTCGGTCTATCTGATTGTATGCCACGTAATTCAAGCCGACCTTGGACTGCTTCACCGTCCATTCCTGAAAATATCGGACGAGCGCTTCGTCGGTATATTCTTCAAGCGGTTTAATAGTCATCGAATGACCCTACATGCTCTTAATAAGCCATACCCGATGCGACGCTGAACGACCGGCGAGTGCGCGCGCACCAGATCGCGCAACCGAATGCCTTCATCCCCCGAACCCATGGTCGCCGTTATGCAGTAATGCTTGATCACCGACACAAGGACCATATTGTCGGTATGCTGAATCCACGCCCTGACCCCTTCGGGGCTGGTCAAATCCGGGCGGAATTGGCCATTCTGCTCGATCAGGTGGTGCCACTCGTAACCCGGCGGTGGGGGGCCCAGATAGGCCTTTAGCTCCGCCTCGGTGTAAAAGCCACGGGGCGGTTTGCTGGTCTGGAGCTGATCGAGCGGTCGCGGCCCGTCGAACATACTCCTGATGACATCCGGCAATTCATCGAGCTGCAGCCCCCTGTCGTCGAGATAGGCTTCGAGCGCGGCCATGTCCCCACCGTTCTGCATGAACAGCCGGTAGAGTTCACGAACCGCCCGCCACATTTCCTGGCCGAGCGGATAGCCGACATCGATCAGGTTTCCGTCATCGATCAGGTTTCCGTCGATTTCCGATGCCGAGGTAGCGGCGGGCACGCCGTCGGGAGCCTCAAACGCATCGGCGGCGACGCCGCCGCCTTCCGTCTCATCGGCACCGGCGGCGTCGCCATCACCGCCGCCGCCCGCACTCCCGGTCGTCCACCGACCTCCGTCCGACCGGCCCGCCGGAACGCGCGGTTCGTCCGGGTTGAAATTCCCCTTGCGTAACGATAGCGCTGCCGCGAGCCGGCGCAACACGGCGTCATCGAGCCGGTCGACCGGAATCCGCAACCCGAGAATTTGTGCGAACGCGACCTCTCCGTTGTCGAGCGCCGCCCCAATGCGGCGGGATTGCTGGTACAGCCAATCCGGGTCGGCCAGCGCGCCAATCGCGAGGCGTTGCATCGCGCCAGCCTCGTCGCGGGCGAGATGGCGATATCCGCGCGGGGTACGCTCGACGAGCACACATTCCGGTCCCAGCATCGCGCCGGCGATGTCGACGCTGACACCACGGCTCGCGGAACCGCGAGGATACAAACGCCGCATGTCCTCGAACATCGGGTGGGGGCACCCCGTCAGAGTGGCTAACTTTTATTTAAAGAACAAATCACGAACTATGTCAACAAGAATCCGCTCCCCAGGCGCGCTCACTCCGCCACCCTCAGACTCAACGGCACGATTTCGTCGGCGGTGCGGCGCAGGTAATCCCGGCTCGGGGCGGCCGCTTCCATCCGCTCTTGCGCCGCGCGGAGCTGGGCGCCGGCGGCGGCCTGGTCGAGGGTCACCGCCTTGCCGGCGGCGACCACCTGACGCCCATCGACGAACACGTCGCGCACCGCCCGGTCGGCGGCGTGGTAGACGAAGCCGCGCAGCGGGTCGCGCGCCGGCTGCATCTGCGGGCAATTGAGGTCGAGCAGGACGAGGTCTGCCTTCATCCCCGGGGCGAGGCGGCCAATATCGTCGCGTAGCAACGCCGTGGCGCCGCCCACGGTCGCGGCGTGGAACAGATCGGCGGTGCCGACCGTGGCGATGTCGCGCGCGGCGATGCGGGCGAGCACCGCCGCCTTGCGCATTTCCTCGACGAGGTTGTGCGGGCTGCAATCGGTGCCCAGCCCCATGACCACCCCGGCGCGCGAGTAATCGCCGAAATTCTCCATGGTCTGGCCATAGCGGGCGAACGGGGTCGGGCAATGCGCCACCGCGCAGCCGCTATCGGCGAGGATGCCGAGATCGGTCTTGGTGTGCCAGCGCACCCAGGAATTGGTGTCGAGAAACAAGGCGTGGCCGAGGATCGCGCCCTCGCCGAGAATGCCGATGTCGCGCGCCCATTGGATCGGGGTCCGGCCGTGGCGGCGGATCATCTCGCGCACCTCGACGACGCTTTGCGAGACATGCACGGTGAACGGCAAGTGGCGCTCGCGCGCGGCGTCGCGGCTGTCGCGCAACAAATCCTCGGTGCAGGTGTCGATCTGCATCGGCGACACCACGCCCGACAGCCGCCCGCAGGGATGCGCCTGCGCGGCGTCGATCACCCCGAGCGCGGCCTGGAACCCGGCGCGGCCACGCGCCTCGTCCCAGGCGTAGTGAAGCTCGTGGTCGTCTTCGAGATACCAACGGGCGGAAGCATAGCCGGGCGCGAGAAACCCGCGCATCCCGCTCCTGGCGAACAACTCGATCCAGCCATCCCACGGCGCCGAGATGTCGACCAATGAGGTGACACCGCATTGCAGTAGTTCGGCAAAGGCGAATTCCGCGCTCGCCGCCCGCGCCTCGTCGTCGGGCGCCGACAACGCCTGCCCGCGTTCGTAAAGCCCGGTCATGTACATGCCGGGCAGCCCGTGTTCCTCGCGCATGCCGCGATAGAGCGGCTCGTGGTGCGGGTGCGAGTGGATGTCGATCAGCCCGGGAATGACGCAGACATCGCCGCCGTCGATGACCCGGTCGGCGGCGCCGGCGAAATTCGGCCCGAGATAAATGACGCGGTCGTCGGCGAAGGCGAGGTCGACGCCGCGGCGATAGGTATGACATTGGGCGGCCGCGTCCCAGGCGATGACCCAGGCGGCGTTTCTGATCAAGGTGGTGGGTCTGATCAAGGTGGTGGGTCTGATCAAGGTGGTGGGCATCGCTGTCGCCTCCTCTCGTTGCGTCCGTGATTGCGAGCGCGGCGAAGCAATCTCGATCGAGCGAGTTTTTCATCGAGATTGCCGCGTCGCCTTCGGCTCCTCGCAATGACGCGCCTGGCCCGAGGATAAACTCCGCGAAGCAATCTCGCACGGTCGACGCCATGTCTTATGTTCGGTGCGCACACGGAGGATTGCCGATGAGACAAGCCGGGCCGCGCAACCTGATCACCGACGTCGCCGGGCTGCTGGTCGGCCAGGCGGAAGACCACGCCGGGATCACCGGGACGACGGTCGTGCTGGCCGAGCGTCCGGCGGTGGCGGCGGTCGATGTCCGGGGCGGGGCGCCGGGCACCCGCGAGACCGAATTGCTCGATCCGGCGGCGTTGGTCGAGCGGATCGACGCGATCGTGTTATCGGGGGGCTCGGCGTTCGGGCTCGACGCGGCGGCGGGGGTCATGGATGTGCTCGCCGCCGCCGGCCGCGGCTTTGCCGTGCGCGACGTGCGCGTGCCGATCGTGCCCGCCGCGATCCTGTTCGATCTCGGATTTACGGGCCGCCAAGCCTGGACCGGGGAGGCGCCCTATCGCCGGCTCGGCCGCGAGGCGATGGCGCGGGCGGGGACCGATTTCGCGCTCGGCAATCACGGCGCCGGGCTCGGCGCCAAGGCGGGCCGGCTCAAGGGCGGGATCGGCAGCGCCTCGTATCGGCTCGGGGATGGCGCGACCGTCGGCGCATTGGTCGCGGTCAATAGCTGGGGCGCGGTGGCGCGGGTGGATTGCGGCCGGCTGTGGGCCGCCGAATTGGCGCTCCCCGGCGAGATCGAGCCGCAGCTGGCGATCCCCGATACGGCATTCGATCCCGAGGATTTCTCGGCCTGCGCGCCTGGTATCGCCGGCGCCAACACGACGATCGCGGTGGTCGCGACCGATCTGCCGCTCGACAAGAGCGGCTGCCGCCGGCTCGCGATCATGGCCCAGGACGGGCTCGCTTGGGCGATCCGGCCGGCGCACACGCCGTTCGACGGCGATACCGTGTTCGCGCTGTCGACCGGCACCGGCGCGCCGCCCAACCGCGCTGCCGATCCGGCCCGGCTCGCGCGGGTCGGCAGCGCGGCGGCGGATTGCCTGGCGCGCGCGATCATGCGCGCCGTGCTCGCCGCCGAGCCGCTCGGCGGCCTGCCGAGCTGGCGGGGGTTATGGGGAAAGAGCGCTTAGACCAAAGCCGTTTTCGAGGGCATGTCCTTCATGCGTACTTCGAGACGCAGCGATCCCATTCATGGATTCTAGGGAGTCGTCACTCTAGACAGAACCGTCTCAAGAAGGGTCGCCTCCCCTGGGTCTGACCCGGGGGTCCGCGAAGCCCTTGAAACAATTCGTGGGTGGCCGGGTCAATCCCGGCCAAGGCAGTAAAGTGGCTACTTCGATCTTAATAGAATTTCTTTAGGCTGCGTTCAGCGGTTGCTGCGCCGACGCGTCGAAGACGGCGCGATCGGCCGGGAAGGTTATCGTCACCCTGGTGCCGACCCCGACTTCGCTGAACATCACCAAGCTGCCGCCGTGCAGTTCCATGATCGCCTTGACCAAGGGCAGGCCGAGGCCGGTGCCCTGATGCTGGCGGCTAAGCGACGAATCCACCTGGACGAACGGTTCGAGCACCCGGTCGAGGTCCTCCAAGGCGATGCCGATCCCGGTATCGGACACGGTCAAGGAGAGACCGCCCGCGTGGTCGTATTTGCCCCGGATCTCGATATTCCCGCCGGACGGGGTGAACTTGACCGCGTTGGTGACGAGGTTGAGCAGCACCTGCTTGGTCTTGCGCTCGTCGGCGCGCAATAGCGGCAGGTCACCCGGCAGATGGGTCGCGTTGGACAGCCCGGCCTCGTCGATGCGGGTGCTGGTCAATTGCCCGACCGCGCGGATCATGTCGCGCAGGTCGAACACGTCTTCGTAGAGTTCGAGCTTGCCGGACTCGGCCTTCGACAGGTCGAGGATGTCGTTGATGATCTGCAGCAGATGGGTGCCGCTGGCGTGAATGTCGGCGACATAGGTCCGGTATTGCTCGTTGCCGAGCTGGCCCAGCACCTCGCGCAGCATCATCTCGGAAAAGCCGATGATCGCGTTGAGCGGTGTGCGCAGTTCGTGGCTCATGGTCGCGAGAAAGCCGGATTTCGCCCGGCTCGCCGCCTCCGCCTCGTCCTTGGCGAGGCGCAAAGCCTCGTGGGCCGCGTACCGCTCCTTTTGCAGCGCGACCAGATCGAAACAGCGGTCGAGTACCGCCAGCAACGAACCCGGGTCGCAGGATTTGTCGAAATAATCATAGGCGCCGCGCCGCAATGCCGCGATCGCGGTCTGGGTGTCGAGCTCGGCCGTCATCACGACGCAGATCAGGTCCGGGCGCTCGGCCCGCAGCCGCGACAGTACGTCGACCCCGGAGGTCATGCCCAGCCTCACGTCGACGAACGCGACCGGGACCTCCGCGCCGCCAGCCTCCGCGTGGCTCACTGTCGCGAACGCCTTGTCGGCGGTGTCGACGATCAGCACCCTGTAACCGTGCGGCTCGATGATATCGGCGATCGACTCGGCGAAATCGAGATCGTCGTCGACGATCAGAACCGAGCGCTGCAATACCTCCATCTCCAGCATAGCCTATTTCGCCGGCATGACCGCGGCGCCGACCGCGGTCAGCAATTTGCCGGGATCGAACGGCTTGAGCAGCAACCCGTGCGCCCGGGATTGGAAACCGGCGAGGCGTTCGGCCGTATCGTCGGCGTAGCCGCCGGTGACCAGGATGGTCGGCACGGCGCGGCACGCATCGATCAGCCGCGCCATCGGTTCCGGCCCGGACAACACCGCCAGACCCAGATCGAGGATCATGCAATCCGGCGTTTTGCGCTCGATCTCGGTGAGCGCGTTCCGGCCGTTCATCGCGATCCTGATGTCATAGTCGCCGGCCTCGAGGATCGGCACGATGCTGTCGACAAAATCGGGGTCGTCGTCGGCGATCAGCACCACTCCGCGCTGGGCCACCTGTCCCAGGGTCTCCAGCAACTGGGTGGCGGCGAACGGCTTGTACAGCACGCCGAGCGCGCCGCCCTCGATCGCCTGGGCGATCAATTGTTCGAGGCTGTAGCCGGTCATCATCATGACCCGCGCCGACGGCCGGATCTTTTTCAGCTCGAGAAACGTCTCGACCCCGTTCATCCCCGGCAGTTTGACGTCGAGCAGGACGAGGTCGAACTCGGACGCGCGAAACTGCTCGATCGCCTCTTCGCCGCTGTGCGCCAGCTCGACCGGGTGCCCGCGCATGTCGAGCACATCGGCCAGGCTTTCCGCGTGATCGACATCGTCGTCGACGATCAGCACGCGCTGTTTCATGCCGCCACCTTTACTTCCTCGCCGAGCGGCAGGCTCACCGTGAAGCGCGTGCCGCGCCCGACCTCGCTGTTGACATCGATGTACCCGCCGTGCTGACCGACGATCTGCTTGACCGTGGCAAGACCGAGCCCGGTGCCAAAGCTCTTGGTACTGAACAGCGGCTCGAAAATCCGCGCCAAATTCTCCGGCGTGATCCCGGTGCCGGTGTCCTCGACCGCCAATTCGACCGCGCCGTCGGCAATCGCGGTGCGCACCGTGATGCGCCGCTCGCCGCCATCGGGAGGCATCTCGCCCAATGCCTGCGCGGCATTGTCTATGAGGTTGATGACGACCCGCCGGACGCGCTCGCCGTCGATCATCACCATCGCGTCGGGCGCCCCGAAATCCGTGACCAGCGATACCGTCGCCGGAAGGCTCTGCTCGGACAGCACTTCCCCGAGCCAGTGGTCGAAGCCGACCGCGGCACAGCGTAGCTCGCGCGTGCGGGCGTATTCGAGGAGATCGCCGATGATCCGATTGCAGCGGTCGATGCTGCGCTCCATGCGCGCGATCGGGCGGTCGAGCTTGACCCCGGCGCCGGTCGCCATCTCCTTGACGCTGAACAACGTGTTGCGGATCGCGCTGAGCGGGTTGCGCAATTCATGCGCGACCGTCGCGGTCAGTTGGCCGAGCACCGAAAGCCGGTCTTTCTTGAGCAATTCCGCCTCGGCCAGCAGGCGGGCGTGCTCCATTTGGATCTTCTCGGCGCGCACCGATGCGAGCGCCGCGTGAGTGCGGAACTGGCGGGCGATCAGGTACACCATCATCGCGATCGCCAGCGCGCCGAACACGGCGAACCCGGCGAACCAAACCGCCTGGCGCGACCAGTCGTCGAGCGCGGTCTCTCCGCCGCGGCCGATCACGATCGCGACCGGATAGGCGGCGAGCGCCTGGACCGCCTCGATTCGCCACTGCCCGTCGCCGCGGCTTGCGTCATGGATCGTGCGCGTGCTGCCCTCGGCGAGCAACGCAAGCAGCCGCTCGCTCGGGGTGACGCTCCCGATCGCGCCGGCCCGGCGGGGATATTGCGCCAGCACCAGCCCGTCGCGGCGGACCAGCGAAATCGAGCCGTCCTCACCGAGCGGGACGGCGCGGAAAAAGGCTTCGAAATCGGCCGCCGGCAGCGCGCCGACGATGAAACCGAGCGTCTTGTCGGCGCCATCGGCGATGCGCCGCGCGAACGGGATCAGCACGCCGCCGGTGCGCGGATCCTCGACCGGGGCGCCGACAAAGCTCTTGAGCTGGGGTTGGGCGGACGGCACCGCGAAGAAATCCCGATCGCCGACATTCGCCGCGGCGATCGGCCACCATCCCGCGGTATTGAGCACGGTCCCGTCGGGGTCGATCAGGGCGAGCGCCGCGAGCGGCGAGGTGGCGCCGAGCCCGGTGCCCAGAGTCTCGGCGATTTCGGGCGCCGTCATCGCCTCGGCGAACCCGGTCGATCCCGCGCCGGCCTGCCGCCGCAACCGATCGGACACGGTCTGCAACACGGTCTCGGACGAACGGAACGCGCGCCCGCTCGACTCGGCGAGCACGGTATCGAGCCGCGCCAATTCGCCCTCGGTCGTCGCCACCGCCTGCTCATGCAGATGCCCGGCGACCAGACCGGTCAGGATCAGGATGGCGGCGATCAGGACGATCCCGGAGGCCATCAGAAGGGTGACGGGGCGTACGCTCGATAATGCCCAGCCGACCCGCGTTACGGCCGGCGGCCGCCAATCTACCAGAAGAGAGGTCACGCTACCCCGCCCAGATGCGCAATTGTGTGCGCCGCTACTTAAGGCGGGCCGGGATTGAAGAACCCTTAACAGGCTGCTGAAAAACGGTTGCCGAACTTGCTCATCGGTGACTCTGAACGGCCCGGTTTGTTTTTCAGCCGCCGGCTAGGCCGAGTGGCCCCGTCGCGGTCCTACCCGCGCGAGGATCATGGCGACCCGCGATCAGTAGCTCGGCTTGGTCGGGAACGGCGTGAGCTGGAGTTCGTGCGTCCAGCACGACTGGTCCTGGGTGTGCAGATAGTAGAACGCCTCGGCGATCTTTGTCGGGTTGATGACGTTGTTGGGGTTCTTCTGGTTCCGCTCCAGCGCGTGGGTGCCGGGCGAGTCGATAGTGCCGTCGATCACCACGTTGGCGACGTGCACGCCGAATTCCGAATACTCCTCGGTCAACACCTGCGCCAAGGTGCGCATCATGACCCGCGGATAGTAAAGCGACTGTCCGGTATAACGCTTGCGCCCGCGCAGCGAGCTCGAGTTGTTGGAGAAAAAGAACGAGCCTTCGCCTTTCTCGCGCATCGCCGGCAACACCTCCTTGGCGACCAGAAACGGCCCGCGGCAAGCAATGTGCTGCGTCGCGTCGAACATCTCGACCGGGATGTGCTCGAGCAGTTCCTTGTCCGCCGGCAGGTCGCGGCCTTCCAGGTAGCCCGCGTTATAGACCACCACCTCCGGATCCCCGGCTTCCGCGCGGATCGTGGCGAACGCCTTGGAGATCGAATCCTGCGAGGACAGATCCAGTTCGACGATCATGCAGTCATTGCCCTGCTGCCGGATCGCGTCGGCCAATCCCGTGGCGTTGGCCTCCGTGCGGGTCGTCAGCACGGTGAAGAAACCTTCGTCGGCGAATTTCTGCGCGACGGCGCCGCCGACGCCCCAGCGCACGCCGATCGGCAGGTTGCTGTCGTTGACCGTCCGTCCGTGGATCAGCGCGGTCATCCGGCCATCCGACTGCCACTTCGAGGTGGCGCCGATCACCACGGCGACCGGCTTTCCCTTGGTGTTTGTTTTCATGCGGCGATTTCCTTCCCGGCTTGAACAAATTCGGCTGATGGTGCGCCCGTGGGGCGGATCGGCAAAGCGTAATCCGCCGTCGGCATTGGCGGAATGCGCGTCGCGCTGTTCCGCCCTATGCTCGCTGACCTTGGTCGGCGATGCGCGGGCTCACGGACGCTTCAGGCGGACATCCTCCAGCGGCGCCGACCACGGAAACGGGTCGATCTTCATCAGCGAGACCTCCTCGACGCGCGGTCCGATTCCGGTCGGCCAGAAATAGTCCCAGATCGGCGCGAACCGCGTCCGCTCGTGGAGGGTTTTCTGGATCTGGTGCAGCATCGCCCCGCGCTTTTCGGGATCCAACTCGCCGAGCTGCTTCTTGTACAGCTCATCGATATCGGGATACCCGCCATAGGCGTAGCCGCCGCCGCTCGGCACGACCTCCGACATCCGGGTCGAGGCGTTGCCATAGACCGCGACGCTACAAAAGCACACGCCCTTGAGCTTTTTCGACCCGAGCGCGGAGAAATACGCGGCCCGCTCCATCGTGCGCAGCTTGGTCTTGATGCCGACGGCGCCAAGAAAGCCGCCGATCGCCTCGGCGGTGGAGAAGTACGGCGGCACGGCATACAAATCACCGGCGTCGAACCCGTTCGGATAGCCCGCCTCGGCGAGCAATTTCTTCGCCCGCGCCGGATCGTACGGGTCGGCATCGATCGGCAGCGCGAATTCCATGCTTTTCAGCACGACGTTGCCATTGGGCTGGGAAGCGCCGAGCGTATCGGCCTCGCTGAGCGCCTTGCGGTCGATCGCGAGGCTCGCCGCCTTGCGCACGCGCTGGTCATGCCAGGGCGATTTCGGGTCCCACATGTCGAAAAAGTCGAGAAAATTCGTGGCGATGCCGCCGGAAAAGACCAGCTTTAGCTGTGCGTCGTTCCTGATCGATTCGCCGAGCTGTCCTTCCAAGAGATAGGCGACATCCACCTCGCCCCGTTTCAGCATCGCGAGGCGGGTGGTACCTTCCGGGACGCTCTGGAACACCAGCCGTTTGACCGACGGCACCTTGCGCCAGTAGCTCTCGTTCGCCTCCATCACCAGTTCGATGCCCGGCTTCATGCTGACGAACTTGTAGGGACCGAGGCCGATAGGGTGCTTCTTGAACCCGTCCGGGCCGACCTTCTCGAAGTAGTTCTTGGGGACGATCCACCCGGCGGCGCTGGCGAACGTGCCGTAATAGGTCATGAAGTCAGGCCAGGCCTCGTGCAGCACGAACTGCACCGTGTGCGGATCGACGATCCTGACCTCCTTCACCTTCTGCTGGAGCTGCACCCCCTTCGCCCGCTTGAAGCTGAACACCACGTCCGCGGCGGTGAAGTCATCGCCATTGTGGAATTTGAGGCCCTTGCGCAGGGCGAACTCGTAGATGCGGCCGGCCTCGCCGACCTTCCAGGATTCCGCGAGGCTGGGCGCCATGCGCTGACCCGGCATCGGCTTTACCAGCGCGTCGTGCAGCGCGACCATCAGCCAGAACGGGGTGATGAAACCCGGGCTGGCCTCCCCCGGATCGAGCCAGGCCGGCGCCAGGGTCACATAGACCGCGAACCGCATCTCGCCTTCCGGTTTGGTTTGCGCCGCCGCGGAACCCGGGCCCATCAGGACCGTGACCCATGACAGGACCCCGGCCAAGGCAAGCTTCTGCCATCGATTCATCGTCGCTTTGTCCTTCCCTCGGATTATTGATCGCGTCTTCGGATTAGGCCCGCGTCGCGCCGTCAATCGGTCGCCGGCGCGAGAATATTTCATCGAGGCTGGCGGCATAAATCAGGCGCGCAACGCCTCACGCCGCCCGGTTCCAGCCCCACCAGGCGCACAATGCCTCTCCCATGACGAGCCGCTTGTCCTCCTCGCCGAGCCAGGGCAATTCCTCGGTGAACATCGTCACGCATTGGCGCCAGGAACACGGCATCTTGCTGATGTCGGTGCCCCAGAAGACGCGGCGCGGACCGAACGCGTCGTAGATTTGGCGCAGATAGGCATGCATCGCCGGGAACGGATAGGCCTCGCTCGAATAGCCCGGCGCGCCGGTCGCCTTGACCGCCACGTTGGGGAATTTCGCCAACGCCAGCAGTTCCGGTATGTGGGTCATCGAGGCGGCGTCTTTCAGCGTGGTGGTGCCGCCCCTGCCGCCCAAATGATCGATCGTCAAGCGCAGCCCGGGGTGGCGCTCGGCGATCCGCCCGAGTTCGGTCAGCGAATCCGTCGCCAGCGCGGCGATCGGGACGCCGGCGGCTTCGGCCGCCGTGAAAAGCCAGTCGAGAGCGCCCTCGTGCAGCCACCGCCGCGCGGGATCGCCGAGGAACCCATAGCGCAGGCCTAGCATGCCGGGCTGGTCCCTCCAGCCGGCGATGCGCGTGCGCGATTCCGCCCGGTCGAGCGGGACCGCGCCCATGATCGCGAACCGGCCGGGGTAGTCGCGAACCGCCGCGAACGCCAGATCGGTCGAATTCGGGTCCCAGCCTGGCGGGTGGATGACCGCGGCGTCGACCCCGCCTTCGTCCATCAGGCCGATGGCCTCCGCGGCGGTGAAAGCCGTCACCTGTCGGTGCGACAGGTTGCTCGGCAGGCCGGTTGCCCAGAGATGAATCTGGGCGTCGACAATCTGCATCGCGCACTCGTCCTTCATTTTCTCGCGCATCGGGGAGAGCAGCACCCCGGACGCTCGATCCGGAATGCTAGCGGCAATACCCTTGGCTGTCAGCTATCGCCGGCGGCGGGTAGTGCCTCAGTAGGTCGGGGTTTGGAGTCGCGGGCTCAATTTCCGCCGGCGCGACACCAGGCGGCGCTGATCCTGGCCGCGCCGAACTACCTCAAGGCTTCACCACCATCCCCTCGCGGGCCACCAGTGTCCCGGGGCGGGCCTTTTCGGCTTCGGCGGCGATGCCGTCCATGAACTCGTCGTCATGGTCGGGGTCGTGGTGAAAGATCACCAGCCGCTTGACCTTGGCGGCGTTGGCGATGCGCACCCCCTCCTGCCAGGTCGAGTGACCCCAGTCGCGGTGCCATAGATACTCGTCGTCGGTATAGGTGCAGTCGTAGATCATCAGATCGGCATGATCGACCAATTTCATCACGTTGCGGTCGCGCCTTCCGGGGCGATGCTCGGTATCGGTGATGTAGACGGCGGTCCTGCCGCCGTACTCGATGCGATAGCCGGTGGCGCCGTTCGGGTGGTTGAGCGGCCCGGTCCGCACCTCGATGCCGGGATGCGGCACCAGCGACTCGCCGGCCAGGAAATCCATAAAGCTGAGCTTGGCGGTAAAGATGCCGATCGGGATCGGAAACAGCGGCGCCGACATCATCTTTTCCAGCACCGCCTCGATCCCCGTTTCCGGCCGCAAATGGCCGGCCCAGATGCGGATCTGGCTGCGCGAATCGTAGCATGGCGAAAAGAACGGCAGCCCGGCGATGTGGTCGAAATGGGTGTGGCTGTAGAACAGGTCGACGTTGACGGGTTTTTTCGCCTTGGTCAGATCATGACCGAGCGGCCGCAGCCCCGATCCGCCGTCCAGGATCAGCAGATGCTCGCCGCAACGAACCTCGACGCATGAGGTATTGCCGCCATAGCGCACGGTTTCGGGCCCGGGGCAGGCGATGCTGCCGCGTACGCCCCAGAACCGCACGGTGAACTCTGGTTGGGCCAAGGGTCGATCCCTACCCGTATCGCCGCTTATTAGAATTATAGCGTTGAAAAGTTCTAAAGCGCCACCTCGGCCAGCGCCGTTCGTTCGGCGCACAAAAATTTTTCGTCAAGTTTTGCTCTAACGCGCTGTTAACGATTTGCTGGCTATGAATCGCTCAGCGCAAGGCCGAATTGGGGTTTTCGAGATGTCCGAGAGCGAATACGACGCGGCGGTCGCGGAGTTTCTCCGCAACAAGGGGATCACCCGCTGCCCGACCGCGTGCGTGGTGCCGACCCATGCCAGCGTCGCCGAATCGGATCGCGCCGCGTTGCGCGACTACGAGACCGCGAGAGAGGCGGCTCGGATCGAAAAGCTCAAGTCGTATCAGCAGGTTCTGCATTCCTGACCGGACCCCTCAGCGGCCCTGGTAGCGGGGTTTTCTCCGCTCCCTGAAGGCCCGCACACCCTCGGCCGCGTCGGCGCTGTTGCGCACCGCGGCCAGCTCGGCGCCGGCCCGCGCGGCCAGTTCCGCCGGCCCCTTCGGCAGCACGTGATCGTTGACGAATCGCTTCATCGTCGCCAACGCCAGCGGCGCCAGATCGACGATTTTCTCGGCCAATGCCACCGCCTCCGCGACCTCCCCGCCCTCGCCGACCACGCGATTAGCCAGCCCGACCTCATAGGCCCGCCGGGCCGATATCGGCTCGCCGACCAGCATCAATTCCATCGCCACCTTGTGAGGGATTCGCGCGGCTAGCGCGGCGATCATGCCGCCGGTGATCCCTACCTTGCCCTCGGGGTAGGAGAATTTGGCACTCTCCGCCGCGACCAGCAGGTCGCACATCATCGCCAGCACCAGCCCGCCGCCGATGCACCAGCCCGACACCGCGGCGATGATCGGCTTTTCGGTCTTGATCCCGACCGTCGGCACGCAGCGCCACAATTCGGGCAGATCGGTCACGTCCGCCCCGGCCGAAAAGGCACGCCCCCCATTGCCGGTCAATATCGCGACGCGCCGCGCCGAGCGGTCGAATTCCGCGAACGCGTCCTGCAACTCGACCGCGACCGCCTTGTTGATCGCGTTGAGCTTTTCCGGCCGGGCGATCGCGATGATCGAAACCGGGCCGCGCTGTTCGACCGTGACGACACTCATTGACCGCTCCTGATGGGTCTGATCCTCTCCATACGCTGTCATCGCGAGCGCGGCGAAGCAATCTCGCGCTGATAGAGACTCCCCGTTGTCGAGATTGCCGCGTCGCCCGCGGCTCCTCGCAATGACGGCCGCGGCGAGCCGCAAGTTCTGGTCATGGCCAAGCGTCGGTCAGTCGGCTGGAACGCGTGGGGGTGCCCGGGCTATAGTCGCATGGTGCCAGGCCGGAGGACGCGATGAACCTGTTCAAGGAGCAAGGGGTCAAGGATTACGCCGCCGCCGCGGCGCAGATCCCGGTCATCGATTTCGGCCCGTATTTCACCGGCGAGGCCGGTGCGCTCGAGCGGATCGTGCCGTTGGTATGCCATGCCTGCGAGCGGGTCGGGTTCTTCTATGCCGCCGGCCACGGCGTCGACGAGGCATTGATCGACCGCGCCTTCGCCGCCTCGCGCCGGTTCCACGCCTTGCCGCTCGACCAAAAGCTCGCGTTGCGGCTCAACGAAAACAATATCGGCTACCTGCCGATCAATTCCTCCGTGCAGGGCGCCTCGACAGTGCACAAGGCGACGCGGCCGAACCAGAACGAGAGCTTTTTCGTCAGCCACGACCGCGGCCCCGACCATCCCGACGTGGTCGCCGGCGTGCCGCTGCGCGGCCGCAACCAGTGGCCGCTGGATCTGCCGGGCCTGCGCGAGGACATGATGGCGTATTTCCGCGCGCTCGGGGCGATGTGCGACCGGATATTGCCGGTGTTCGCGGTCGCGCTCGGCATGAACGAGGATTTTTTCGCGCCGTTCTTCGCCGACGAGGGCCACGCCAATCTGCGCTTTCTGCACTACCCGCCGCAGCCCGCCGACGTGGACAATCTGTTCGGCCAGGCCCCGCACACCGACAACAGCTTTATGACCGCATTGGCCCGCACCGACGTGCCTGGGCTGGCGGTGCGGCTGCCGCCAAATGGACCATCGGCAGGCGAGTGGTTCCCGCCGCCGATCATCCCCGGGACCTTCCTGATCAATCTCGGCAACATCATGCGGCGGTGGTCGAACGACCGCTTTCTGTCGACCCCGCACGGGGTGCTCAACGAATCCGGCAGCGACCGCTACTCGATCGCCTATTTCCACAGCCCGAACCCGGAAGCGGTGATCGAATGCCTGCCGAGTTGCGTCGATGTCGACAACCCGGCGCGCTATCCGAGGGCGGTCTATCGCGACCTCGTGCTCGAGTTCTACCGCGCCAATTATTTCCACCAAAAGGGGCACCGATCCTCGGCGGCCGCAATGGTCGAGGCGGCCGAGTGATGAGCGCGACGCCCGACGCCACGCCCAACGCGACGAGTGGCGACTACACGATCGAGAAATTATCGCCGCATACCGGCGCCGAGGTGCATGGCCTCGATCTGCGCGCGCCGGTCGACGGGGCGACGCGCGCCCGGCTCAATCGCGCCTTTGTCGAACATTCGGTGCTGGTAATCCGCGATCAGCAGCTGACCCCGGCGCAGCTCCTCGCCGCCGTCCGGCTTTTCGGCGAGGTGTTTCCGCAGCACAATACCAAGTTCGCGTTGCCGGAATGCCCGCTGATCCACTACATCTCGAACCAGGACAGCTACCCGGATGGCACCCGCTACATCCCGGGCGAGGGCTACCACACCGACCATTCGAACGCGGTATGCCCGCCAAAGGCGACGGTGTTGCACGCGGTGCGGCTGCCCGACCGCGGCGGCGACACGCAATACGTCAACATGCAAATCGCCTATGACGGGCTGTCGCCGGCGGTGAAGGCGCGGATCGACGCGGCGCGGGCGATCCATGTCTATCAGAGCCGTTACAGCGCCCGCAAACTGATGGCGTTGCCGGACACGGCGAAGGTCCCCGACTCGGTCGCGCACCCGCTCGTCCGCACCCACCCGGAAAGCGGCCGCAAGGCACTCTACCTGAACCCGATCCGCACCGAGGGCATCGTCGGCATGGACGACGCCGAAGGGCTGCCCTTGCTCGACGAATTGCTCGCCCACGCGACCCAGGAGAAGTACCAGTATCGCCACCGCTGGCGGCCCGGCGATGTCGTGATGTGGGACAATCGCTGCCTGTTGCATAAGGCCAACGGCGATTACGACATGGACCAGATGCGCTATCTGTATCGGGTCATGCTGCAGGGCGACCAACCGGCCTAAAGGCAGCTATGGACTGAGGCGGGTATGGACTGAGGCGGAGATGGACCAACTGCCCCGCGCGATGCTGATCGACCTCGACGACACGATCCTCGCCGCCTTTGGCAAGGCCGAGAGCCAGTGGCAGCGCGTCGTCGCCGATTTCGCCGAGCACCTGGATCCGCACGTCCCGCAGGAAATCGTCGACGCGATCCAGACCTATTCGCGCTATCTGTGGGCCGATGCCGCGCGCCACAAGGATTGGCGCCACCGCATCGGCGACGCGCGCCGACATATCGTCGCCAACGCCTTCGCCGAATTGGCCGCCGCCGGCCATGCTCATCCCGGCTCCGAAGTGTGCGACGCGATGGCCGATGCGTTCAACGCGCTGCAGGAGGCCGAGCTCAGCATGTTCCCGGGCTCGCACGAGGCGCTCGACCGGCTCAAGGAACTCGGCGTCAAGCTCGCGCTAATCACCAACGGCGCCGCCGAGCCGCAGCGCAAGAAGGTCACGCGCTTCGCCCTCGAACATCGCTTCGACCACATCCAGATCGAAGGCGAGCACGGCTTCGGCAAGCCCGAGGAGCGCGCCTATACCCATGCGCTGGATGTGCTCGGCGTCTCGGCGGGGGACACCTGGATGATCGGCGACAACCTCGAATGGGAGGTCGTCGCCCCGCAGCGGCTCGGCATCTTCTCGATCTGGTACGACGGCTACGGCATCGGCCTGCCGCCGGATTCCCCAATCCGCCCCGACAGAATCATCCGCCGCTTGTCGGAACTGTTGCCGTAGCCGCCGCCTGGAGAAAGTCAGTGTGCCATCGAATCCCGGCTACGGGCTCCGGCGCAGGCCGAGATCGTGGAGGCAGGCCTCTTCCCTGACCGTGCCGTCGCGGGCGCGATCCTGGCACATCGCGACGATGGCGCCGAATTCGGCCCGAGTCGGTGCCTTGCCCGAAGCCAGCCGCCAGCCTTCCATCGTCACCGGAGCGCCCCCGGACATCGCCGAATCTCCGGTGGCGCAGGCGCACAGCCCCAGCAATAACAGAAACGCGATTTTCGGCATCGCCATGCTGGCCATCATGCGGGCACGCCCGCGCCAAGTCCATCCCGGGCTAGCGCGCGGTTAGGCAAATCCTGATTCGTCATTCCGGGATGCCCAAAGGGGCAGACCCGGAACCCATGAACACCGGCCCGACAAAGGTCCGCACCATCGTTGACGCTCAACTGTCGAAGAATGTGTTCATGGGTTCCGGGTTCGCTGCGTTGCAGCGCCCCGGAATGACGACCTCCATCAAACCGGATCGTATTCGCGGTCCTTGCTCGGGATCAAATCGTAGGGCAGCGCGAACCCCGGCATCGCCTTGAACCGCCGCGACCAGGCCTCGACATGCGGCCAGTCGGCGATGTCGAACCCGCCTTCGGCCATGAACACCATCCGCCCCCAGCAGCCGATATCGGCGATCGTGCAATTGTCGCCGACCAGCCAGGGTTGCGCCGCCAGTGTCTGGTCGACGAACGACAACGCCGCCTCGGCCTTGGGGCGGAACTCGGCGATGACCTCGGGATGCGAGGCGCGGAACCGGGCCGAGTGGCGCACCTTGGCCACCGCGGTGATGTGGTCGGCCTCCCACGACAGCCACTCGCGCGCCTGCCAGCGCTGCTGCTCGGTGATGCCCTCGAAATGCCCGGTGGTGCGCGCCAGGTAGTCGAGGATCACGTTCGATTGCAATATCGTCAGCCCGCGATGGCGCAATGACGGCACCACCCCCCAGCGATTGATCGCCAGGTATTCCGCCTCTTTCTGTCGGCCGATCTTGAGGTTGACCGTGCGAAACGAAAACGGCAGCCGCGCCAGGGCCAGATACAGCATCGGCTTGTAGCTGGAACTCGAGGTAAAGCTGCCGTAGAGGGTGAGCCGGTCGTCCATCGCGGTCACTCGACGACGTTGCTGAGGCCGAGCCGATCGGTCAGCCCGTAGCCTTCGGCGAGCTGCTGCAATTTGAACCAGGTCGAGTCCTCGACATCGATGCCGTTCTCGCGCCGGTCCTGCTCCTTCATGTGCTCGATCTCGCCCGGATAGAGCACGCCGCTCGACCCCTCGGCCGGGGGCGTCGCCTTCAGATAGCGGATGAACTCGCCGACATCCTTCTTGAATTCGGCGAGCGGGCGGAACGCGTCGACCTTGAACACGGCCATGAAGCATCCGTCATTGTGCCGCCCGGTCGGCTCGACGCCAAACCCCAGCCCGGTCAACAACCCGCACAGGATCTCGACCATGACCGCGAGCCCATAGCCCTTGTAGCCGCCGTCCGGCCCACCCATCGGCAACAGGGCGCCGCCCTGGCGCAACTGGCGCGGATCGTTGGTCGGCTTGCCGTCGCTGCCGATGACCCAGCCGTCCGGTACTTGTTCGTTGCGCGCGACCGCGACCGCGATCTTGCCCGCCGCCGCGGCCGATGTCGCCATGTCGAGATAGAGCGGCCCGTCGAGATCGGACGGGATCGCGATCGTGATCGGGTTGGTGCCGAGCCGCGCCTCGCGCCCACCGAACGGCGCGACGGCCTTGGGCGAGCGCCCGGAATCCGCGGTGACGAGGCCGATCATCCCGGCCTTGGCCGCCATCTGGCTATAGCTCGACAACCGGCCGATATGGCCCTGGCGAAACACCGTGGCGGCGGCGACGTTGCTCTTTTCCGCCTTTTCGATGGTCAGCTTCATCGCCCGTTCGTTGGCCGAATAGCCGAACCCCCAATGCCCGTCGACGACCGTGTGGTTCGGCGATTCCTTGATGATCTCCCACGGCGCGCCGGGCACGATATGGCCGACCCTGATGCGGTCGATATAGGTCGGGATCTGGATCACCCCGTGCGAATCGTGGCCGACCAGATTGGCGCCGACGATGTGGCGCATGACCAGCGCGGCTTCCGCCTCGGGCGTTCCCGCCGCGATAAACAACGCGCGCCCGATCTCCTCGAGGCGTTCGGCCGGAATTTTCGGCATGGTCGTTCCCTCCGTCGCATGCGATCCAGGCAGAGTGTCATCGAGAGCGGAGCGAAGCAATCTCGCGCCGACGGGGCTGGAGGAAGTCCCTCGCCCTCCCACGCTTGCGGCGGGTCGGGCATCATCGCCCTCTCGCCAGATTTGACGTGATATACCGGTCGCCTGATCTCGGAGGAGGAAACCGACATGGCAAGGCTCGCCGGCAAGGTAGCGCTGATCACCGGTGCGGCGGGCGGACAGGGTGTCGCCGACGCCGGGCTGTTCGTGCGCGAGGGCGCCGCGGTCGTGGTGACCGACATCGACGCGCAAGCGGGCGAGCGCCTCGCCGGCGACCTCGCCCGGCAGGGCGGCCGGGCGATCTTCCGTGTCCACGACGTCGCCGACGAAGCCTCGTGGCAGGCGGTCGTCGCGGCCGCCCTGGCCGAGTTCGGCGGGTTGCACATCCTGGTCAACAACGCCGGCACGATCGCGCGGCAAGGCATCGTCGACACGACCTTGGACAAGTGGAACCGCACGATGGCGGTCAATCTGACCGGCCCCTTGCTCGGCATGAAGCATTGCGCCCCGGCGATCCGCGACACCGTGGCGAAAGCGGGCGGCGGCGGCTCGATCATCAACATCTCGTCGACCGCCGGACTCACCGCGCATGACGACGCCGCCTACACCGCCAGCAAATGGGGTTTGCGCGGCCTGACCAAGACCGCGGTGTTGCAGTTCTCGGACTGGAACATCCGGGTCAACTCGATCCATCCCGGCCAGATCGCCGACACCGGGTTCTTCCAGAGCGGCGGCCCCTCCTTCGCCCATGCCGCCGCCGCCGCGATCCCGCTGCACCGCCAGGGACTGCCGCGCGAATGCGCCGAGCTGGTATTGTTCCTCGCGTCGGAGGAATCGAGCTTTATCAGCGGCGCCGAGATCGCGATCGACGGCGGCTACATCGCCGCCGGCCTTCCCGGCCTCCGCAACAAAATCCGCCGCGATTTCGAGGCGGGGAAGAACTGATACCGTCCCTCATCGTCTGGACCCCGGCTTTCGCGGGGGTGACGAAGAGAGGAACGACCGCCTACAACCAGGTCGTGTCCGCCGGCAGCCCCATCAGATAGGCACCGACCGTCTCGTAATGCGCCTGGCGTCCCTGGATTTGCTGCGACACGCTGTGGACGTCGCGCCACGGCCGCTCGAACGGGTTCTCGTTGAAGATCGCGGTCGCGCCGGCGGCTTGGTACAGCATGTCGACGACTTCGAGCGCGGTGTGGATGCAAAAGGTCGAGTTGAGGCGGATCGCCATCCGCTCGTCGATCGTGATGTGGCCGCGCCGGCGCACCGCCTCGGTGATGTCCTCGAGCGACCGCAGCAGATGCCCATAGGCCGATGACAGCCGCACCTCGGACTGGGCGACCTGCGCCTGGGTGACGTTGTTGTCGCGCATCGTCGAGCGCGCGCCGCGCGGGATCTTGTCGCGGGCCAGTTCGATAAAGGCGGCGAGCGTCGAGCGGGCGCAGCCGGTCGCCACCCCGGCGAACCCGGCGGCATAGATCGACAGGCTGGAAAAGCAGTAGAGCAGCCCCATCTCGCGCCGCGTCTCGGGCGAGTTGCGCGCGATCGAGCGCAGCGAATACGCCTCGGGCACGAACAGATCCTTGACCGAATACTGGTCGCTGCCGGTGCCGCGCAGCCCGAGCGTGTGCCAGATATCGGTGAACTCGGTCTTGCTCTTCGGAAACAACAGCGTCCGCACCGTCGGGCTGCCGTCGGGCTCGATCCGCGGCTGTCCGTCGGCCGCGATCACCGGCACATGGCAGCCGAGCCAATTCGCGTGATGGCTGCCGCTGGCGAAGGCCCAGGTCGCGGTGACCCGGTAGCCGCCGGGGACGATCCGCGCCTCGCCCGGACCCGGGCCCCAGGCGAGGATGCCGCGCTTGCCGCCGAAAATCTCGGTGGCGATTTCGGGGGCGAGATAGGCCGAGGTCATCGAGCAGCCCGAATTCTGGTTCAGGCACCATGCCATGCTGGCATTGATCTCGGCGAACGCCTCGATGACCGGCACATACTGCGCCGGCAGCAATTCGGCGCCGCCGAGCGAGCGCGGCAACAGCAGACGAAAAAAGCCCTGGTCGATCATTTTGTCGATGATCGCGGCGGGCAATTCGCGGTTCTCGTCGATCTCGTGCGCGGCCGCGGCGAGCTCCGGCACCAGCGCGCGCACCAGGGCGAGGTAGTGGGCACCGTCCGGGTTGGCCGGATCGGCATGGGGTCGCGTGGCTACCGCCTGGTCGAGACTCGTCGACGGCATTTCCTGGCTCCCTCGGTGTTAGCCGGCGCGGGCCCGCGGCGGGTCCCGGCTTGCTTGCCCCCGGCTTGCTTGAAAACGACTCCACCGGGAACCCGCCCGCGTGTCAAGCCGACCGGCGGATTCGGGGCTTTTGTGTCGCGGCGTACGCGGCGCGCCTGGCTCGGCGCGCAGCAAGTCCGGCCGCGCCAAATCGGATTGCGCCTCGGCCGCCGCGATGCCGTAAACTCGGCCCATGACGATCCGCCAGCTCCCGCCCATCGTCGTCAACCGCATCGCCGCGGGCGAGGTGGTCGAGCGCCCAGCGGCAGCGGTCAAGGAATTGGTCGAGAACGCGATCGATTCCGGCGCCACCCGTATCGAATTGCTGCTGCGCGACGGCGGCCAGGCCTTGATCGCTGTTACCGACAACGGCATCGGCATGACCCGCGCCGAGCTCGAACTGGCGGTCGAGCGCCACTGCACCTCGAAACTACCGGACGACGATCTCTTGGAGATCAACGCGCTCGGTTTTCGCGGCGAGGCATTGCCATCGATCGGCGCGGTCAGCCGATTGCGCATCGTCTCGCGCCCTCCGGATAGCGCCAATGCCTGGGAAATCTCGGTCGAGGCCGGGGTCAAGCACGCGCCGGTGCCGGCCTCGCACCCGCCCGGCACCCGGGTCGAGGTGCGCGACCTGTTCTTCGCCACCCCGGCGCGTCTCAAATTCCTGAAGACTCCGCGCAGCGAGCGCGACCACGCGGTCGACGCGGTCAAGCGGCTGGCGATGGCCTATCCCGGAATCGCCTTCACCGTGATCGGCGACGACGAGCGGGTATTGTTGCGGCTGCCTGCGGAAATGCCCGGCGAGGGCGCGCGGCGGGCGCGGCTCGGCGGCTTGCTCGGGCGCGATTTCGCCGAGAATTCGGTGGCGATCGAGGCGCTGCGCGACGGTTTCCGCCTGACCGGGCTGATCGGGCTGCCGACCCTCAATCGCGGATTGCCCCGCGACCAGTATCTCGTCGTCAATGGGAGGCCGGTGCGCGATCGATTGTTGACCGGCTCGGTGCGCGCCGCCTATCAGGATGTATTGGCGCGCGACCGCCATCCGGTCGTCGCCCTGTTTCTCGACGCGCCGCCGGCCGAGATCGACGTCAACGTCCACCCGGCCAAGGCCGAGATCCGCTTTCGCGATGCCGGGCGGGTGCGCGGCCTGGTTATCGGCGCCTTGCGCCACGCGCTCGACGGCGCCGGTCACCGCGCCTCGACGACAGTCGCGACGGCGGCGCTGGCGGCCTTTCGCCCGGCGGGAAGTCTGACTCCCGGCGGCGGCAACATGCCGCGATTCGCGTTTCCGCCCTCGACCCCGCCGCGCGGCTTGGCCGAGACAGGCAACGCGTTTCTGATGCCAGACCGGGTGTCCCCACCGGAGCCGGAACATACCGCCGAGCCCGACCTGCCGCTCGGCTCCGCCCGCGCCCAGCTGCACGGCACCTATATCGTCGCCGAGACCGCCGGCGGGATCGTCTTGGTCGATCAGCACGCGGCGCACGAGCGGCTCGTCTACGAGCGCATGAAAGAGGGACTCGCCCGGCACGGGGTCGCGCGCCAGGCCCTGCTATTGCCCGAGATCGTCGAGCTCGACCCGGCGATGGCGACCAGGCTGGCGGCGCGGGCCGAGGAACTGGTCGAGTTCGGCCTGGTGCTCGAAGCGTTCGGAACCGGCGCGGTGATCGTGCGCGAGGTGCCGGCGTTGCTGCCCGGCCTCGACGTCAAGGCCCTGGTGCGCGACCTCGCCGACGAACTGGCCGAATGGGACGCCGCGCTGTCGCTGAAGGAGCAGATCGAAACGGTCTGCGGCACCCTGGCCTGCCACACCAGCGTGCGCGCCGGCCGCCGCCTGTCGCCGGCCGAGATGGACGCGCTGCTGCGCCAGATGGAGGCGACCCCGAACAGCGGCCAATGCAATCACGGCCGCCCGACCTACGTGACCCTGGCCCTTAGCGATATCGAGCGGCTGTTCGGACGGCGGTAACTTCCGCTCAAGCGGCAGCCGCCCTCACCCTCCCGCTTCGCGGGTCCCTCCCTCTCCCCGTAAACGGGGCGAGGGGCTTCAGCGGCGCTACCGCACTCCCTCTCCCCTCTAGCGGGGAGAGGGTCGGGGTGAGGGGGGCTGCTTGCCCCGTGCTTTTTACCCCCGCAACACCGGCAATTCGACGTATGACGGCGCCGCCACCCCGTGATGAACGGTATTGACCGCGACCCGGATGTCGGTCTCGCGATCATCGGCGAGTACTGGGTTGCCGCTGTTGGTGTTGCGCGCGCGGCGCGGGAAATTGCTGCTGGTGATGTCGATCTCGATGCGGCTGCCTGCGCGGAAACAATGGTGGATGTCGCCGAGCCCGATGGTCAGCCGCACGATCTCGCCCGGCATCAGCCGGCACGGCTCGGCCGACCCGCCCCGGTACATCGCCCGCACCACCCCGTCCATCAACAGCATCGCCCGCCCGTCGGGCAATTTCTCGACCAGCTTGGCGACGAAATCGGTGTCGGGGCAGTCGGACTCTACGCTCAAGGTCACCCGCACGTTGCCGGCGATGATCAGGTCCTCCGCCAAGACCTCGCCGCGATAGATCAGCCCGTAATTCGGCCGCTGCCTTGCCGGGCTCTGGTCGCGCGAGCCGGAATCGATCAGCATGTTGCGGCCGCCGAGGCTGGGGATCGGCTGGCGCGGGTCGTATTCGTAGCGGCGCTGGCCGCCCCCCGGTGAATCCGGGTCGATGGTGCCGTCGCCGCGCAGGTAGAGCCGGTGCGGCACGATGCCCGACGGCGGCCAGCGCTCGGCCCGGCGCCAATCGTCGGCGACGTAGCCGGCGCGGTCCTCGACCCAGGCGCGGGGCGAATAATATACCGGCGGTTCGTCGACGATCCCGGTGGCCTCGCCCTTCAGCCAATAGCCGAACCAGGCGAAATACGGGTCGCGCGGCCAGAAATTATTGTCATAGACGTAATAATGCTCGTTCGGGCCGACCCATAGCTTTTGGGTGCCGGTGCGCGCCTGGATCTCGTTGAACGCGGCGATCACGCTGGTCTGGAAGATGTCGAACCAGCTGGTGACGTGAAACCCGGGGATGTCGATCGTGCGGCGGAAATTATGGCGAGCGCGGAACGCATCCGGCGCCGGGTGGGTGATGATGTCGTCGAGAAACGGTTGCCAGGTCGCGAAATCCGGGTAGTGGGTCAATGGTAGGCGCAGCCAGTCTTCCGACCCGACAAACGGCGGGTCGGCGAGGCGGGCGGCGTCGAGCCTGGTATAGCGTTCGAGCGCGCTGGCGGCGGCAGCGTCGATCTCCGCCGCGCCGATGCCGTGCCGCCGCATCACCGCCTCGCGATGCGAGGGGCTGAGGCCGGGGATGTTTTTCGCCACCCACAGCCACAGCCGCTCCATTTCGATCGAATTGCCCTCATAGACGACGTCGTCATAGATGCTGGAACCGCCGGCCTGGGCGAAGAACGCGCGCAGGCTGGGATGGCGGGTCGAGGCCGCGGCCAGGGTCGTCGTCGCGCAGGCCGACGAGCCCGACATACCGACCCTCTGGTTGGTCCAGTCCTGGGCCGCGATCCAGTCGAGGGTGTCGTGCCCGTCATCGGCATCGTCGGCATAGACGCGGTCCTCGCCTTCCGAGCCGTTGCGGCCGCGCGTGTCCTGGTACACCGCGGCATAGCCGTGCGCGACGATCTGCCGCCACCCGCGCATGATCGAGCGCCCGTACGGCTCGTCCGGAGCAGGCAGCCACGCCCTGGCGACGTCGAGCTTGTCGCGCGCATCGGCGGCGGTGATGCCGTAGGGGGTGCGATGCAAGATCACCGGAAACCGCTTGCCGTTGCCTTCGGGCAAGAAAACGAAGGTGTTGAGCCTGGTGCCGTCGCGCATCGGCACCATGGTCTGAAACGATCGCGGGTCGCCGTTGCCGCTCATCCGCCGGGTCCCCCGCTGGTCGCGCCTAGCATAACGCTCCCGGGCGTCGACGGTCACCGACGATCCGCGATACCGCATCGCGGGAACGGCAAGCCCTTGCTTCCGGCGCGCATGGCGGAAATCCTGAAAATCCGACCGGCTAGCACCTAGGATGACGCCATGCGGCCCGGCATCCTGCTTGCCCTGATTTCGGCGGCGCTCTTCGGCGCGAGCACCCCCTTCGCCAAGCTGCTGCTAAGGGAAGTCGATCCGTGGCTGATGGCGGGTCTGCTCTATCTAGGCGCGGGCCTCGGCCTCTTGCTCGTGTGCCTGTTGCGCGGAATCGTCCGCCTTCCCGTGGTCGAGGCTCCGATGCGGCGCCCCGACCTGCCGTGGTTGGTGCTGGTGATCGTCACGGGCGGGGTCCTCGGTCCGCTGCTGCTGATGCTTGGCCTAGCCCGTTCGGAGGCGGCGAGCGTCTCGCTGCTGCTGAACCTTGAAGGTTTGGCGACGATGACGATCGCCTGGGTCGTGTTCCGGGAGAATGTCGACCGCCGACTGCTGCTGGGCGCTTTCGCGATCCTCGCCGGGGCCGTGCTGCTGTCGTGGCAGGGGCGGGCATCGCTTCATTGGGGGGCGCTGATGGTCGCCGGCGCCTGCGTTTGCTGGGGGATCGACAACAATCTGACCCGCAAATTGTCCGCGTCCGATCCGGTGCAGATCGCGATGCTCAAGGGGCTGTTCGCCGGGGCGACGAACCTCGCGCTCGCGCTGGTGAATGGCGCGGCGCTGCCTGCCGCCGGGGTTGTATTGGCCGCCAGCGTGCTCGGCTTTCTTGGCTACGGGGTCAGCCTCGCCTTGTTCGTGCTCGGCCTGCGTTATCTCGGCGCGGCCCGCATGGGGGCCTATTTCTCGCTGGCGCCGTTCGCGGGAGCGGTCCTCGCCATCCCGATGCTAGGCGAACCGGTATCTATACAATTGCTCGGCGCGGCCGGGCTAATGGGGCTGGGCCTGTGGCTGCATCTGGCCGAGCGGCACGACCATGAGCATACCCATCAGCAAGCGGAGCACGAGCATCGGCACGTCCATGACGCGCACCATCAGCATACCCACGATGAGGGAGTGTCGCCGGCGGAGCCGCATTCGCACCCGCATCGACACGCGCCGCTGACGCACCGGCACCCCCATTATCCCGACCTGCACCATCGGCACGGTCACCGCGATGCCTAGCCGGGTTCGTCAGCGTACCCCCTTCCCGCTGGCGGGAAGGGGGTGAACGGAAGCCCGCTCAGGTCTGCTTGAACAGCCGGTGGGCATTGTCCCACATCAGCTTTTTCTGGGTGTCGGGCTTGAGGGTCTTCCATGCCAGGATGTTGTCGACCGTGTTGGGGAATTGGCATTCCGAGTGCGGGTAGTCCGAGGCGTACATCAACACGTCGTCACCGAGAAAGCTGGTGACGCTGGTGAACATGTCCTCGCCTTCGTGCCGCTCGATGCTGCAGAAAAACCGTCCGCTCTTCAGATAATCCTCGGGGTGGTACTTCAGCTTGGCGGTGCTGCCGACGTAATCGTACTGCTCGTTCATCCGCCTTCCCCAGAAGGGGAGCCAGCCAAAGCCGCATTCGAGGATGCCGACCCGCAACGCGGGATAGCGGTCCATGATGCCGCCGCCGATCACCGAGGCGATAAACCGCATCGCGCCCCACGGGTGCGAGGCGAGCCGGCCGAGAAAGATGTTGTCCCACAGATCGGCGTAGCCGGGGAAATACGGCGGCGTCCAGGTAAAGCTGTGATGCACGATCGGCAGATCGTGCTCGTCGGCGGCGCGCCAGATCGGGTCGAGCGAGGGGTGGTCGGCCGGGATGTCCTTGGTCACCAGCGGCATCACCGCCACCGCCCATTTCGACTTGCCCCATTCCTTGATTTCGCGCACCGCGGCGTCTGGGTCGCGCGCCGAGGCGACGATCATGCTGGTCAATCGGCCCGGGTATTGCGCGCAGAAATCGCCCATATGGCGGTGATAGGCGCTGATCACCCCGGTTTCGAGGCTGGGGTCCTGATGGCCGACCAGGCTGGTCCAGGCAGTCGGGATCAGGAAATGGGCGTCGGTCCCCTCGTCGTCCATGTCGGCGATGCGCGAGGCGGCCTGGTCGTCCTGGGTGCCGGCGCGGGGCCTCTGGGTGCCCATCCACACCGTGTCGCGGCCGGAATGGTCGGGCCGCGCCGCCGCTTCGCCAAGAATGCGCCGGTACGAAATCTGGCCGAAGCGATAGACGTGGCGGTCGGGCGAGCTGCCCGGCGTGTTCGCCCGGATCGGCACCCGGTACTGCGCCAGTTCCGCGAGGCGGGGGCGAAATCCGGGATCGACGTATTTGTCGATGACCTCGGCCGATGGCTCCACATGCGTATCCGAGTCGAAAACCCGCAAGCCGTTCCTCATAGCCGCCTCCCTCGCGAGATGTTTCTTGATTCTATACACCCGCCGCGGGCATACGCGAACGGTTCCGCCGAGGCGGAACCGAAAATACTCGACCCCGGACAACAGATCGCGTACGGCTGAATTCCCGCCCAAGCGAGGACGATTAGAACCATGCCGCGAGTGACCTACATAGCTCATAACGGAAAAGAGACGATTCTCGACATCGCGATCGGCACCAGCGTGATGCAGGCCGCGGTCCTCAACGGGGTCGACGGCATCGTCGCCGAATGCGGCGGCTCGTGCATGTGCGCGACCTGCCATGTGTATGTGACCGAGGACCAGCTTTCTCACTGCCCCGAGATGGAGCTCGGCGAGGACGCGATGCTCGACGGCACCGCCAGCCCGCGCCAGCCCAACAGCCGCCTGAGCTGCCAATTGGTGGTGTCGGCGCAGATGGACGGGCTCGTCGTCCGCATGCCGGAGATGCAGACCGAATGACGCCAGGCCCGACATCGCCACGCCGGGTCGTCATCCTCGGCGCCGGGCATGGCGGGTTTCAGCTCGTCGCCTCGCTGCGGCAGGGCGGGTTCGACGGCGAGATCATGCTGGTCGGCGACGAACCAGCCCTGCCCTATCAGCGCCCGCCACTGTCCAAGGATTACCTCAGCGGCAAGATCGGGCTCGATCTGCTGTTGATGCGGCCCGAGGCGTTCTATCGCGATCAGCGAGTCGAGTATCTCGCCGGATGCCGCGCGACCAAGATCGACCGCGCCGCGCGGAAGGTACGTCTCGATAGCGGCCAGACCCTGGGCTACGACCACCTGGTGCTCGCCACCGGCGCGCGCAACCGGGTGCCGCCGCTCCCCGGTATCCAACTCGACGGCGTGTGCTATTTGCGCGACCTGGCCGAGACCGATCTGCTGCGCGAGCGGCTGGCCGCCGCGGCCGATATCGTCGTGATCGGCGCCGGGTTCATCGGCCTCGAATTCGCCGCGGTGGCTCGCGCGCGGGGCAAGCCGGTGCACATCGTCGAGCTGGCCGACCGGGTCATGGGCCGGGTCGTCTGCGTCGACACCTCGCGCTATTTCGCGGCCGCGCATCGCGCCACCGGCGTCGAGTTCACCTTTGGCGCCCAGGCCGAATCGATCGGCGGCGCCAACGGCAAAGTCGACCACGTCAAGGTGAAGGATGGCGGCGCGCTGCCGGCCGATCTCGTCGTCGTCAGCATCGGCGTCGTGCCTAACGCCGAGTTGGCGCAGTCGGCTGGGCTGGCGGTCGCCAACGGCATCGTCGTCGACGAACGCCTCTCGACCGCCGACCCGGCGATCTCGGCGATCGGCGATTGCGCCTCGTTTCCGTGCCGGCACGCGGGCGGCGCGCCGACCCGACTCGAAGCTGTGCAGAACGCCACCGACCACGCGCGCTGCGTCGTCGACCGCCTGCTCGGCAAGGAGCGCCCCTACACCGCCCTGCCGTGGTTCTGGAGCGAACAGGGCGAGCAACGCCTGCAGATCGCCGGGCTGACCAACGGCCACGACCGCGTCGCGGTGCGCGGCAGGATCGACAACGGCGATTTCTCGGTGTTCTGCTATGCCGGCGACCGATTGCTCGGCATCGAGTCGATCAACCGCCCGGCCGACCACGCCCATGCCCGCCGCCTGCTCGCCGCCGGACGGCAGATCAGCCCGGAACAGGCCGCCGACGAGAGCTTCGACTTGCGTGCCGCCGCCGCCACCCGCGCGCCCTGAACGCACCAACCCTAGCACCGGCATGGAGTTCGCCAAATCGCCGCCAGCGCTGCTCGCCACGCTGGCCCGTCTCGCGGCAAGCCGCGCCGCCGGGCATGCCGTCGGACCCGGTAGCATCGAGCAGCGCAAGATGTTCGGCTACCCGGCGCTATTCGTAAACCGCAACATGTTCGCCGGGCTGTTCGCCGACACGATGGTCTTGCGCCTGCCCGATATCGACCGCCGCGACCTCGTCGAGAGCGGGCAAGCCGCGCCGTTCGTCGCGATGGGCCGCACGATGCGCGAATGGGTCGCCCTCGCGCCCGCTCTCATCGCCGCCGAGGCCGAGTTGGCCGAGTGGCTGGGGAAAGCACTCGCCCACACCGCCGCGATGCCGCCGAAACCGGCCAAGGCAAAGCGCGCTCGTGAATGATCCGACCTCGTTCGATAATTTGGCGACCGCCATGCGTCCTTCGAGACGCCTGCTCGGCCTACTGCGCGGCGATCTCGGCGGGACTGATCCCCAATCCCCGGGCGACCCCCTCGCCGTAAGCCGGATCGGCCTTGGCGAAATGCCGGACCTGGCGCACTTGGATCTCGCGCGGAACGCTGTCCATCGCCCTGCCCAGGGCCGCGATCAGCCGTGCCTTCTCGTCCGCCGGCAATAGCCGGAACAGGTCGCCGGCCTGGGTGTAGTCGTCGTTGCCGGCGCGGTGGTCGTAGCGATCGGCGGCGCCGGATATCGGCGCCGTCGGTGTCAAGCTCTCGGGCCGGCGTCCGATCCGCGGATCGACGCGATCTCGTCAAATGTCGAGAAACGCGGTCTCGCCTTCGCCTTGCAGCACGATATCGAAATGGTAGACGGGAACACCGGCTCCCTCGATCCGGGTCGCGATCAATGTCCGCCGGGCCGCCAGATCGTCGATCGACGATAACAGCGGATCGTTGCCGTTGCGCGGGTCGTCGGCGAAATACAGCCTGGTGTAAAGCTGCTTGAGGAGGCCGCGGCCAAACACCGCGATATTGATGTGCGGCGCCTGCAAGGCGTTGCCGCGCCCCGGCACCGGGCCCGGCCGGATCGTGACAAAACGGAACTTGCCGTCCGTTGCGGTCGCGGCGCGGCCGTAGCCGCGGAAATTCGGGTCGACCGGCTTCTCGGTCTGATTGTCGTCGGGATGGTTGTAGCGGCCGGCGGCGTTGGCCTGCCACAATTCGAGCATCGCGTCGGGCACCGGCGCGCCGTCGCCGTCGAGCACCCGGCCCTCGATCGCGATCCGTTCTCCGACAGGGTTGGCACCGGATGGATTGGCGGCGGTCAGGTCGCTCCACTCAGGCCGCGCCAGCCCGAGATGGAAGAACGGGCCGACCGTCTGCGACGGGGTCGGGATCGGTTTGTCCGCCATTGCCCGCAGCCGCCTTAGCCGGGCTCGACCGGCGTCGCGGCGCGGCCGCGCAAGACGATGTCCCAGCGATAGCCGAGCGCCCACTCGGCCTCGCTCAGATCAGGGTCATAGCTGGCGATCAGCCGCTCCCGCGCCGGCACATCGGCGGTGCTCTGATAGATCGGGTCGAGGGCGAGCAGCGGGTCTCCGGGGAAATACATCTGGGTGATCACGCGGGTGACGAAGCCGGGGCCGAAGATGCCGAAATGCATATGGGCGGGCCGCCACGCGTTCGGCGTGTTGCGCCAGGGATAGGCGCCGGGCTTGATCGTCAGGAACCGCCAGCTCCCGTCGGGGCCGGAAACCACTTGGCCGACCCCGGTAAAATTGGGGTCGAGCGGCGCGTCGTGCTGATCGATCGGATGGTGGTAGCGGCCGGCCGAGTTGCATTGCCACAATTCGACCAGGGTTCCCGGCACCGGCCGCCCGTCCTCGTCGAGCACGCGGCCGGCCACGATGATGCGCTCGCCGAGCGGTTCGCCTCGATGCTGGCGGGTCAGATCGGTGACGTCGGGTCCGGCCCAGCCGTCGGTGAAGCTGGGCCCGGTGACTTCGGACAGGGTATGGTCGAGGCGGATCGGCGGGCGGCGCGGCGCGCGTTTTACCGTGCTGGCGTAATCGGGAAAAAGCGAGGGCGGCTGTTCGCCATCGCGCGGCCGGGCGAATTCGAGCTTGGTCATGTCCATCAGGTGTTCTCCCTCGCCGACCGTCTCCGCGCGAGCCGGCGACAGCCTGAGCCGGATGCGGGCCGCCGGTCAAGGGCCGGAGGGCTTTACCGCGGCGGCGCGTTCGGGGCAAACTCGCGCCCTCAAGCCAGAATCCCGGGAGGTCGCGATGGCGTTGCGCAAATTCATCATCGAACGGGACATCCCCGCGGTCGGCACGTTCGAGCGCGAGCAATTGCGCGGCGCCGCGGCGCAGTCGAACGGCGTATTGCGGCAACTCGGCCCCGACATCCAATGGGTCGAGAGCTATGTCGCGCAGAACAAGACGTTTTGCGTCTACCTCGCCAAGGACGAAGACATCATCAGAAAGCACGCCGAGATCAGCGGCTTTCCGGCGACGACGATCACCGAGGTGCGCAAGATGATCGACCCGACCACCGAGCACGACGGGTAGAGCTTTTTCCAATCGGATCCGCCCGCCTGCTCTCCACCCGCGACAGCGGAGGTCTCCGGCGCGCAGGATCCGCCTTGGGAATTACTCCGGATGCGTACCGTTATTCTCCATGAGCGGCCGTTCTCGGCCGCGCACATGGAAGGAGGAGGTACGTCATGTCCCTTCTTATCAGGCAGCGCTGGTTTCGGCACCTTGGCATCGCCACCGTCGCCGCGCTGAGTCTTTGCGCGGCAACCGCGCTGACGGCGCCCGCGCAGGCGCAGGTCTCGGTCGGCATTGGGTTCCCAGGCTATTACGCGCCTCCAGCCTATTATCCGTACGGCTACGGATATGGATATTCGTATGGGTATCCGGCCTATTACGGCGGCTATTCACCGTATTACGGCTACCCGTCGGGCGGTGTGTATTTCAGCTTTGGCGGCGGTCACCATCGCCACCACCGCTAGCTGGCCCGAACTCGCGGAAACCCCCGGCTCGTCCGGGGGTTTTTCCGTGTGGGCGTGCGGCGCCAGGGGCAGATGTCGTCGATCCCGTTGGGCCGGGGCGACCCCGGACAGCTGTCATCCGGGCAAAAAAACTCGCGGCGGCGGGGATAGAAACGCTACAGTGCCGTATAGTTTGATAAGTGGCCTCTTCGGGCCACGCATTGGAGGAGAGGAGGGTAAGATGTCCCTTCTGGCGACGAACAAATATTTGCGGCATCTGGCTCTCGGCGTCGTGGTCGCGGGCGGTCTGGCGACGCTCGGGGGGTCGACCGCGCCGGCCCAGGCGCACGATTATCGCGGCCCCTGGAGCTACCAGGGAAGCTACCACGGCCGCGACTATCGTCACTACGGCGACTACCGCTACGATCACCGACGCCACGACCGCCGGCACCATGTGAGCCCGGTTCTGCGCGCCCTGTTTGGCCTCGGCTATTACCGCTAGCCACCGCCTCGCGGCGACGAAAGACAGACCCCCGGGCTTTGCCCGGGGGTCAACCTTAAGGTCGATTTCCTCCTTGTCCGCCCACTCGCGGCAGAGTTTGTCGAGCGGTTCGTTGGCACCGGGAACCCAGTGGTCCCAGAACCTTACATTCAATCAATTTGCCGGCGGCGTGGGCACCGCGGATGAAGGGCGTCGCCATTCTCGCCTCCGTCGCCCGGTAGGTACGATGTCCCGCGCCGCGGCCGTCGCCAGCCTGGCAGCGTTCCCATAATCTAGGCGATTGCCGGCCGGCCCGCGCGCCTTTTCGTATTGCCGGCATATCGGGACCGGTTTGGATTAGCGCGGAGCCGGCTTCCACCGCATCGTCGCAAATTCGTAACATGGCCCCTTGACGCGGCGCGCCGACCCCTTATTCTCATATCTAGTATAACTGAACGCCGGGCGGGCTTCGCCCGGCTTTTCTGGAACCGAATAATACTCAGAATGAGCATAATAGGAGCAATCCCGTGTTGCAATCCGAGACCGCCCAACCCGACGCCCCGCTGCCGCTGGCCGACCTCTATCGCCGGGTCGAGCGCCATGTGCCGCGCTTCGAGTGGCCGATCCTGGCCGAGGATATCGGCGCGATCCTCGCCCTGAAAAAGGAGCGGAACGCGGTCATCCTCGCGCACAACTACCAGACGCCGGACATCTTCCACACGGTCGCCGACATCGTCGGCGACAGCCTCGCGCTGGCCCGCGAGGCGGCGCGCACCGACGCCGACGTGATCGTCTTGGCCGGCGTGCATTTCATGGCCGAGACCGCCAAATTGCTGAACCCGGGAAAGACCGTGCTGATCCCGGACCTCAGGGCCGGCTGCTCGCTCGCCGAGTCGATCACCGCGGCGGATGTGCGGCTATTGCGCCAGCGTCACCCGGGCGTTCCGATCGTGACCTATGTCAACACCTCGGCGGCGGTGAAGGCGGAATCCGATGTCTGCTGCACCTCGGGCAACGCCAAGAAGATCGTCGAGGCCGTCGCGAAATCGGCAGGCGTGCCCAAGGTCATCATGCTCCCCGACGAATACCTCGCCCGCAACATCGCCGCGCAGACCGCGGTCGAGATCATCGCCTGGAAAGGGCATTGCGAGGTGCACGAGCGCTTCACCGCGAACGACGTGCGCGACATGCGGGCCAGCTATCCCGACGTGATCGTGCTGGCCCACCCGGAATGCCCGCCCGACGTCGTCGCCGAATGCGATTTCACCGGCTCGACCGCGGCGATGGCGGATTATGTCGGGCAGAAGCGACCGCCGCGCGTGGTGCTGCTGACCGAGTGCTCGATGAGCGACAATGTCGCGCTTCAGTACCCAGACCTAGAGTTCGTGCGGCCCTGCAATCTGTGCCCGCACATGAAGCGGATCACCTTGGGCAACATCCGCGAGGCGCTCGAAACCATGCGCCACGAGGTCACCGTCGCGCCGGAGATCGCCGCGCCGGCGCGCCGCGCGGTCGAGCGCATGCTCGAATTAGGCTGACCCGCGATGACGATGCGGCTGCTGATCGAGCCGATCGTGCGGGCGGCCCTGCTCGAGGATCTCGGCCGTGCCGGCGACATCACCACCGACGCGGTCGTGCCCGAGGACGCCAAGGTCGAGGCGGTCATCGCCGCGCGCCAGCCCGGTGTGCTCGGCGGGATCGAAGCCGCATTGCTGGCCTTTGAATTATGCGACCCGACCCTCCGGTTCGAGCGGCTGTGCCCTGACGGCACCAGGCTCGAACGCGGCCAGCGCGTCGCGGTGATCAGCGGCCGGGCGCGGCCGGTATTGGCGGCCGAGCGCACCGCGCTCAACCTGTTGTGCCGCATCTCCGGCGTGGCCAGCGCGACGCGCGTGCTCGCCGATGCGATCGCCGGGCACAAGGCCAAGATCGTCTGCACCCGCAAGACCACGCCGGGCCTGCGCAATTTGGAGAAATACGCGGTGCGGCTCGGCGGCGGCGCCAATCACCGCTTCGGCCTCGACGACGCGATGCTGATCAAGGACAACCACGTCGCGCTGGCCGGCGGGGTCGTCCCGGCACTGCGGCGGGCCAAGGCGGCGGCCGGGCATCTGGTCAAGATCGAGCTCGAAGTCGACACCCTCGACCAATTGGCCGAGGCGCTCGCAGAAGGCGTCGACGCGGTATTGCTCGACAATATGGGTCCCGACCTGTTGCGTCGCGCGGTCGCGATGGTCGCCGGCCGCGCGTTGACCGAGGCATCAGGCCGCATCACCGTCGAAACCGCGCCGGCGATCGCCGCCGCCGGGGTCGACATGATCTCCTCCGGCTGGATCACCCACAGCGCCCCGATTTTGGATTTGGGGCTGGATATCGACGGATAGTTCACCTGATTACGTTCGTCGACGTGGAAACCTATGAATCTGTCTTGTGGCATTTTAGGGCATGCTCAGGATTGTATGTTTTGGGCGCTGGCACATCAGCGGGCACCGCTCCGCTTGGCGGGGCATTTTGGTCAGCGGCGCCGTTAGATTATTTGAGGAATCTGCGAGGATTCTCGCCCGACAAACCTTTTCATTCCCTGTTCATACGGAGAATGATTGCCGGCTCCGAAAATATCTCTGCGGCTGAAATCTACCCCGGACGCGAAATTCGTCCTGGCACAGACGATAGCGCATATCAGGAAATCCTGCAGAGGATGCCGGACTTATATGCCAGTCGGCTCCTAAAACATCTCCTTTCGACACCTAATTTTCGCGGCATACAAAGTGACAACTATCGCGTCTTCCGGTTTTTTCGACCCTCGCTGATCGCGAACTATAATCATGACGGACTGGCGGCGAAATTTTGCGGCCAGAGGCACCGGGTGCTGGATATGCATGGGACTATTGAGCGTGAGTACGGATCGCCTCGTATGGCGGAACTCGTGAACGAACTGCGCGAATATCACCTACCGGACAAACCGGATGGGGTTTTGATGGGCATCCCCGAATCCTTCCTTGACTCAAAACTTGCACTCCGACTTCTGGAAGTAGGGCGGTTCTGCCCCGACTTTATCGCTATCATCGGCTACACCTTCGCACGATACGGGGACGGTCACGACGATCGCGTGTCGTTAGCTTATTTCCTAGGGAAACACTGAATAAACCGCTGCAAATCGGGTAGAATCGGCCAGTCCGGGGGGACGGGGGCGGGGCGATGCAGCGACAGGGGAGCTTTTCGCAGGCGGAATACGCCGGCAAG
>Ga0080064_1001134_pt1 | contig 58426 bp, 54 predicted proteins | sample Subgrocontami54m_FD_69260 | JGI IMG/M metagenome (GOLD analysis project Ga0080064, IMG submission 69260) | Subsurface groundwater microbial communities from S. Glens Falls, New York, USA - GMW46 contaminated, 5.4 m (SPADES assembly) (version 2) ... | reverse complement strand
GCCCGCGGGCTTGAGCGGCGCTTCCTGCGCCCCGGCCGCCGCGCGCTGGCTCGCCTGGGGCGTGCCGAGCAGCCCCCAGGGCCGCACGACCAGCACGATCGCCATGACGATGAATTCCACCACCAGCGTGAGCTTGGACAGCGAAACGCTCACCCCGCCCAGCTCGATCTGCCCGATGCCGATGCAGAACGCCTTGATCTCGCCGATGATGAGCGCCGCGAGCGCGGCGCCCGGTATGCTGCCCATGCCGCCCACGACCACGACCACGAAGGCATCGGAGATCGTGGTGAGGTCGAGGAACAATTGCGCCGGTTCCCGCGGAATCTGCAGCGCCCCTCCCAGGCCGGCGAGCGCCGAGCCCAGCGCGAACACCCCGGTGAAGAGCCACTTCTGGTTCACGCCCAGCGCGCCGACCATCTCGCGGTCCTGGGTCGCGGCGCGCACCAGCTTGCCCCAGCGCGTCCGGTTGAGCAGCAGCCACAGCAACCCCAGCACCGCGGGACCGATCACCACCAGCGCGAGGTCGTACTCGGGAAAGGGCTTGCCCAGAATGTCGACCGAGTCGCGCAGGCCCGGCGCGCGCGGCCCGAGCAGGTCTTCCGGCCCCCAGGCCCACAGCGCGAAGTCCTTGATGACCAGCACGACGCCGAAGGTCGCGAGCAGTTGGAACAGTTCCGGCGCGTGGTAGATGCGCCTCAAGAGCAGCATCTCGATCACGGCCCCCAGCGCGCCGATCACGATCGCCGCGAGCAGGACCGCGCCCCAGAACTCCCAAGGCGCGAGCGCGTCGCCGCCTCCGGCGACGGTGACGATGCTGTAGGCCACGTAGATGCCCAGCATGTAGAGCGAGCCGTGGGCGAAATTGACGATGCGGGTGACGCCGAAGATCAGCGACAGGCCCACGGCGACCAGGAACAGCGTCGAGGCGCTCGCCAGGCCGTTCAGGAACTGCAGGACGATGCTGGACACGGTCGCGCCCCTGAAATCAAAACCGCGGACGCGTGGCGCGCATCCGCGGCTCGACGACGCATGCGGCTCAGTCGGCCGGCCGCATCTTGCGGACTTCGTCGTCGCTCGGCATGTACTTCGCGCCGTCGGCGTAGCTGAAATCGACCATCACGCCCTTGCCGCCCTTGAGCGCGGTCCTGCCGACGTAGGCGCCCATGGTCGCCTGGTGATCGAGCGCGCGGTAAGTGATCTTGCCCAAGGGCGTGTCCACCTGCAGGCCCTTCATGGCGACAACGAGCTTCTCCGAATCCACGCTGCCCGCCTTCTTCATGGCGGCGACCGCGCTCATCACCGCCGAATAGCCCACCACCGAGCCCAGCCTCGGGTAGTCGTTGTAGCGCTTCTGGTAGGCGTCGAGGAAGCGCTTGTGCTCGGGCGTGTTGATCGCGTACCACGGGTAGCCCGTGACGTACCAGCCGTTCGGCGTCTCGTCCTTGAGCGGATCGAGGTACTCGGGCTCGCCGCCGAGCAGGTCGAACACCTCGCGCCCCTTGAACAGGCCCCGGATGTTGCCCTCGCGCACGAAGCGCGTGAGGTCCCCGGCGAACAGCGACGAGAAGATCGCGTCGGGCTTGGCGTCGGCGATGGCTTGCGCCACCGCGCCCGCGTCGATCTTGCCCAGGGGGGTCGCCTGCTCGGTGACGAATTCGACACCGGGTTGCGCCTTCCTCAGCAACTCCTTGAACGCCGCGGTCGCCGACTGGCCGTACTCGTAGTTCGGATACACGATCGCCCAGCGCTTCTTCTTCAGCTTCGCCGCCGCGGGAACGAGCATCGCGGTCTGCATATAGGTGGAAGGCCGCAGCCGGAACGTGTAGCGGTTGCCGTTCTGCCAGGTGATCTTGTCGGTGAGCGGCTCGGCGGCGATGAACAGCACCTTCTTCTGCTTGGCGAAGTCGGCCACGGCGAGCCCGACGTTCGAGGCAAAGGTGCCGATCAGGAACTGCACGTTCTCGCGCGAGAGCAGCTCCTCGGCGACGCGCACCGCATCCCCCGGATTTCCGTTGTCGTCGCGCGAGACGATTTCGAGCTTGCGGCCGAAGACCCCGCCCGAGGCGTTGACTTCCGCGACCGCGAGCTCCCAGCCTTTCTTGTACGGGTCGAGGAAGGCGGGAAAGACCTTGTAGCTGTTCAACTCGCCCAGCTTGATCGTGCCCTGCGCCAGCACCGGCGAGGACAGTGCGGCGGCGACGGCGAATCCCGCCGCGGCGAGAATAAAGTTCCTGCGTGTTGTCATGCTCTTCTCCAAATTGGCCAGTCCGAAACGGCGCTTCGCCAACGGCGCTTCGCTTCGACAATATACCATCTAGCATCACGCGGCCGCGGGCGACCGGGCGCGCCCCCCGTTGCCCCGCGGCGAATTGCCTGCAATGATGCGCCTTCCGACACGGGTGGAGGCGCCATGCCAACAGACACCGCTTACGATCAGCGCGCACGCTACGAAGAACTCATGGACGTGGTCAGGAGCCGGACGACGACGCGCCAGTTCGACCCCGGCCACGTCGTTCCCAGGGAGCACTACGAGCTCATCCTCGAGGCGGCCAGGCACGCGCCCTCCGGCGCGAATTCCCAGCCCTGGCACTACATCGTCGTCACCCGGCCGGAGACCAAGAAAGCCATCGCCGATTACTTCGTCGAGGAGCAGCGCCTGCGCGCCAAGCTCAAGATGAAGTTTCCCACGCCCAACTATCGCGGGCTGGAGACGGCGCCCGGAATGATCGTGGTCGCCTCGGACTTCCGCTGGACCCGCGCCTTCCCGGTCCTGCTGGACGGCTCGGAGCTCGACCGGCAGTACCACGAGAACGCCGAGAGGATCCTGCTCCAGTCCGTCGCGGCCTCGACCATGTCGGCCCATCTCGCGGCGGCGGCCCTGGGCTACAACGTCTGGTGGGTGACGGCGATCGGCCAGGAAAACGCCCAGAACGCGCTCAAGCCCCTGCTTGGCGTTCCCGCGGAAATTTCCATCATCGATATCTTCTGCTTCGGCCCCGCCGCAAAGCCGCCCTACAAGCGCTGGAAGAAGGACCTGAACCAGATCCTGCACTGGGACCGGTTCGACATGAATAAGCATATGACCCTGGAGCAGATCGACGCCTGGGTCAGGGAAAAGCGCAGCCAGGTGATGTACCGGGACGAGACCAAGATCGACTGAGCGCGCGAAGCCGTCTGCGATTTGATTCAGATCACGCGGCGCGCCGGCGGCTTGACGCTTCCGGCGATTTGTTGGAACATCAAACAAATTTCTCCGACCCCATCCGGCGCCCTCCGGGACCGAAACCGAAACTGGGAGACAGGCATGACCCACGTCGTCACCGAAAGCTGCATCAAGTGCAAGTACACCGATTGCGTCGACGTCTGCCCCGTCGACTGCTTCAAGGAGGGGCCGAACATGCTGGTCATCGACCCCGACGAATGCATCGACTGCGCGGTGTGCATACCCGAATGCCCCGTCAACGCGATCTACGCCGAGGAGGACGTGCCGCCGGAGCAGAAGCAGTTCCTGGAGCTGAACGCCGAGCTCGCGAAGCAGTGGCCGACCATCACGGACAAGAAGGACGCCCTGCCCGACGCGGAGAACTGGAAGGACGCGACCGACAAGCTGAAGGACCTGCAGCGCTGAAGCGCGCCGCGCGATGCTCAAGCTCGCCTTCGGGCTTTCGTTCCCGGACCTCTACCGGCGCGACGGCCTGCTTAGCCTCGATGACGCTTTCCTCGGCTTTCTGGACCGCTCCGACCCCGCGCTCAGGGCGCGGCTGCTGGCGGCCCGCGCCGATCCGGAAGCGCTCGACGCGAAATCCGAATCGGCACTGATCCTCGATGCCGCGCCGCATCTGGATCGTTTCATCGCCGAGCTGTTCGGCATCGGCGACGAAGTCGCGGCCCTCGGCCGCCGGCACGAGGAGCAGGCGCCGCTGTTTCCGGTCAAGCGCCAATTCGTCCAGCGCCGCGCCGCGGGCAGGATCAAGCCCGAGCAGGCGCAGGACCTGGACGGCCCCGCGATCGAGCGCGAATTGCGGCGGCTGTTCGGCGGCCGGTTCGACGAGCTGACCTACGCGAAAAACGTCACGCGCTGGCTCGAGGACGAGCCGGCGCACCAGCGCGAGCTCGACCTCGCCGCGCGCTATGCGGCATGGGCACTTCACACCGAGGCCGGGCGCGAGCACGCGCAGTCGGGCGTGCTGTTCAAGGCGCCCCCGAAGACCGATCCGTACGCCCTGCTCCGGCACGCCGAGAAATTCAGCCTGCACGGCGCGAACGCCTTCCGCATCCGGCCGGGACACCTGCGGCGCCGCGACGGATTCAAGCTCACCGACTCCGGCGCGAGCCTCGTCGTGGCGCTGGACGAGGCCAACTACTGCATCTGGTGCCATCCTCAGGGCAAGGATTCCTGCTCCAAGGGGCTGCGCGAGAAACCGACCGCGGCCGAGCCACAGAAGATCGTGTTCAAGAAAAGCGCGTTCGGCGTCAAGCTCGCCGGCTGTCCTCTGGAGGAGAAGATCTCCGAGTTCCACATGCTCAAGGCCGCCGGCCAGGCTATCTCGGCGCTCGCCGTGATCTGCATCGACAATCCCATGACCGCCGCGACCGGCCACCGGATCTGCAACGACTGCATGAAATCCTGCATCTACCAGAAGCAGGAGCCGGTCAACATCCCGCAGGCGGAGACGCGAACCCTGCGCGACGTGCTCGCGCTGCCCTGGGGAATCGAGATCTACGGGCTGCTCACGCGCTGGAACCCGTTGAACCTGCGCCACCCGCTGCCCAGGGCGCGCAGCGGCTACCGTGTGCTCGTGGTCGGAATGGGGCCCGCGGGCTCGAGCCTCGCCCACCATCTCATGAACGACGGGCACGAGGTGGTCGGCATCGACGGGTTGAAGATCGAGCCTCTACCCGAATCGATCTCCGGCGTGAAGGCGGACGGTGACCGCGTCCCGTTCGAGCCGCTCCGCGACGCGATGGACATACGCATGTACGAGCCGCTCGACGAGCGGGTACTGGCCGGCTTCGGCGGGGTCGCCGAGTACGGCATCACGGTGCGCTGGGACAAGAACTTCCTCAAGCTGGTGCGGCTGCTCATCGAGCGGCGCGAGGAATTCGCCATGTTCGGCGGCGTGCGCTTCGGCGGCACGATCACGCTCGATGACGCGCTCGCCGCGGGATTCGACCACGTCGCCCTGTGCATGGGCGCGGGCAAGCCGACCACGCTGGACATCCCGAACGGCCTTGCGCGCGGCGTGCGCACGGCGTCGGACTTCCTCATGGCGCTGCAGCTCACCGGCGCGGCCAAGCGCAACTCGATCGCCAACATGCAGCTTCGGCTGCCGGTGGTCGTGATCGGGGGCGGCCTCACCGCGATCGACACCGCCACCGAATCCCTCGCCTATTACGTGGTCCAGGTCGAGAAGTTCCTCGGCCGCTTCGAGACGCTCGCCGCCGAGCTCGGCGAGGACGCGATCCGCGACCGGTGGAGCGACGAGGAGCGCGAGATCGCCGAGGAGTTCCTCTCTCACGCGCGGGCGATCCGCAGCGAGCGCCGCAAGGCTACGCACGAGGGCCGGGCACCGCGCATCACCGAGCTGCTGCGCCACTGGGGCGGCGCGACGATCGCCTACCGGCGCAGGCTCGTCGACAGCCCTTCGTACACCCTCAACCACGAAGAGATCGAGAAGGCGCTCGAGGAAGGCATCGTGTTCGCCGAAGGGCTGGCGCCTCTGGCGGTGGAAGTGGACGATTACGGCGCGGCGAGCGGCATCCGCCTGATGCACCAGGCGCTCGGCGAGGACGGAAAATGGCAGGAGGCGGGCGAGATCCGCCTTCCGGCGAGCACGGTGTTCGTCGCCGCCGGAACGCAGCCGAACACGGTGCTCGCGCGCGAGGACGCGGCGCATTTCGCGCTCGACGGCAAGTATTTCCGCGCCTGCGACGAGGACGGCAATCCGGTCAAGCCCGAGTACGCCCTCTCGAAGACCCCGCGGGCGGACGTGCTCATGTCGCGGCTCGCCGACGGCCGCTTCATCTCCTTTTTCGGCGACCTGCATCCCTCTTATTTCGGCAACGTGGTGAAGGCCTTCGGCTCGACCAAGCAAGGCTACCCCATGGTCTCGCGCGTGCTCGCGAAGCGCCCGCCGGCGAGCGCATCGGGCCGCGACGCATTCTTCGCCGTGATGAACCGCGATCTGCGCGCGACCGTGCACGAGGTCAAGCGGCTCACCCCCACGATCGTCGAGGTGATCGTCAAGGCGCCCGCCGCGGCGCGGCGCTTCCAGCCCGGCCAGTTCTACCGGCTGCAGAACTTCGAGGCCCTCGCGCCTTCCACGGCCGGGACATCGATGCAGATGGAGGGTCTCGCACTCACCGGCGCCTGGGTGGATCGCGTTCAGGGGCTCGTGTCGACCATCGTGCTGGAGATGGGCGGGTCCTCGGACCTGTGCGCGGCGCTCGCCCCGGGCGAACCGGTCGTGCTCATGGGCCCGGCGGGCAGTCCCACTCACATCCAGGCGGGCGAGACCGTGCTCCTCGTCGGCGGCGGCCTGGGCAACGCGGTGCTGTTTTCGATCGGCGAGGCGTTCCGCGCAAGCGGCTCCAAGGTGCTCTACTTCGCCGGCTACAAGAAGATCATCGATCGCTACAAGGTTGCCGACATCGAGGCCGCCGCGGACCTCATCGTCTGGTGCTGCGACGAGGCCCCGGGATTCGAGCCCAGAAGGCCGCGGGACCGCAGCTTCATCGGCAACATCGTCCAGGCGATGGAAGCCTATGCATCGGGACGCCTGGGCGATCCGGAGCTGCTCCTATCCGATGTCGACCGCATCATCGCCATCGGATCCGACCGGATGATGGCCGCAGTGGGCAGGGCCCGCCACGGCGTGCTCGCCCCGTACCTGAAGGCGCAGCACTTCGCCATCGGCTCGATCAACTCGCCGATGCAGTGCATGATGAAGGAGATCTGCGCGCAGTGCCTGCAGCCGCATCGCGACCCGCAGACCGGCAAGGTGAGCTACGTGTTCTCCTGCTTCAACCAGGACCAGCCGCTCGACTGCGTGGACTTCCACGGCCTTTCTGAAAGGCTGAAGCAGAATTCATTGCAGGAAAAGCTCACCGCGCAGTGGATCCGGCACTGCATGCCGGAACTGAAGAAAGCGCGCGCGTTGATCTGATTGCGCCGAATGTCATCCCGAGCAAAGCGAGGGATCTGCTGTTGGGCGGATTCAAAAGCAGATTCCTCGGGCTGCGCCCTCGGAATGACAGCGCGGGGAATTCGCTAGTGCCAGTCGCCGTGCGGCGGGATGGGCAGCGACATCACGGGTATGCCCTCGTCGAGCAGGTCTTCGGTTTCCTGCCGCGTCGCGGTGCCGCGGATGGTGCGGTAGGGCGCTTCCTTCTGATGGATCCTGCGCGCCTCGGCGGCGAACTCCCTGCCCACGTTCTCGGTATTCAGCAAGACGTAATCGATCAACTCGCGCAGATTCGCCGGTGTGCGCGGCTGATCCGCCGCGGGCAGATTTCCCTCGCGCACCGCGGGCAGGAGCTCGGGTTCCCCCGTCCTGATCCTGGCGCTCGGCAGCTTCTCGATACCGGAGTGGCCGCAGGCCGGGCAAGAAAGCAGCCCGCGCTGCTTCTGGCCGTCGAAATCCTCGGCCGAAGCGAACCACCCCTCGAAGCGGTGGTGTCTGGCGCAAATTAGCTCAAAAACAATCATTTAACATCCTCGTCCGAATTATTCTACTCGCCCTCACCGCGTCTGTCTCTGGTCGCGTCGCCCCACCCTTCTATTCAACGGACTCCGGCGAAAAAAATTGAGTCATTTGTGCCGATTTCGTGGCAATCCATCGCATTTTCGAGCCGTTCCCGCGACCCGCTCGCAATGCGCCGCCGTCGCATCGGGGCGGCGTGTGCTATCGTCCCCGATACCGCGCACTCGCAGCCAGTCTGACCATCATGAATTCCTACGAGGCCCGGCGGGACGATTTGCTCGCTCGGTTCGCTACCGGTGCGCAGGGCGCGGTGGGGCTCGCCAAGGAGACCTCGAACCTGTTTCGCGACCGGCGCGCGGTGCCCAAGCGGCGCATCGACGTGCGCCATTTCGACCACGTGCTGCGCGTCGAACCGGGCTGGGTCGAGGCCGAGGGCATGACGAGCTACGAGGCGCTCGCCGCCGCGACCCTGACTCACGCAGCCATGCCGGCCGTGGTGCCGCAGCTCAAGACCATTACGCTCGGGGGCGCGGTCGCCGGCGTCGGCATCGAGGCGACCTCGTTCCGCCACGGCCTCGTCCACGAAACCGTGCTCGAGCTGGACGTGCTCACGGGCCAGGGGGAAGTCGTGACCTGCACCCCCGACAACGCGCACCGCGACCTGTTCCACGGCTTCCCCAATTCCTACGGGACGCTCGGCTACGCGCTGCGCGTCAAGGCGCGCACCCTGCCCGTACGCCCCTATGTCGCGCTCGAGCATCACCGGTTCACGCAGGCCGATGCCTATTTCCGCGAGCTCGCGCGCCAGTGCCGCTCGGACGCCGATTTCGTCGATGGCGTCGTATTCGGCGCGAACGAGTTCTACCTCACGCTCGCCCGCTTCGCCGATGCGGCGCCCAGTCCGAGCGACTACACCTTCGAGCGCATCTACTACCGCTCCATCCGCGAGCGGGAGAGCGACACTCTCACGACCCGCGACTATCTCTGGCGCTGGGACACCGACTGGTTCTGGTGCTCGAAGAACCTCTACGCGCAGAATCCCATCGTCCGGCGGCTATACGGGCGCTCGCGCCTGAACTCGCGCACCTATACCCGGCTCATGCGCTGGAACAGCCGCTGGGGAATCACGCGCGCGCTGGACCGGATCGCCGGGATGCATCCCGAATCGGTGATCCAGGACGTCGACATCCCGATCGAGCGCGCCCCGGAATTCCTCGACTTCCTGCTGCGCGAGATCGGCATCACCCCGGTCTGGATCTGCCCCATCGGCGCCGGGCCGGCGCGCTTCGACCTGTATCCGCTCGAGCCCGGCCGGCTCTACGTCAACTTCGGATTCTGGGACGTGGTGCGCACGCGCCGGGCCTATCCGCCCGGGCATTTCAACCGCCTCGTCGAAGCGATGGTCGATACGCTGGGCGGCATCAAGTCGCTCTACTCCGACAGCTACTACGCGCCCGAGGCGTTCTGGCGGATCTACGACCGGGAAGCCTATCAGCGCCTCAAGGCGCGCTACGATCCGCAGGGCGTGCTCGGCGACCTCTATCAGAAGTGCGTGCTGCGCCACTGATCGCAGTGTCCGCCCCCGCATGAAGATCACTTTTCACGGCGCGGCCTCCGAAGTCACGGGCGCCTGCTTCCTCGTCGAGACCCCCGGTACCCGCTTCCTCATCGACTGCGGCATGTTCCAGGGCGGCCGCGAGGCCGGGCAAAAAAACCTCGCAGCGCTCGACTTCGACGTCGAGCGCCTGGATTTCGTCCTCGTTTCGCACGCGCACCTGGACCACTGCGGGCTGTTGCCGCGCCTTTGCACGCGCGGACTGCGGGGCGCGATCTACGCCACCGAGGCGACCGCGGACCTTCTCCCGGTCATGCTGAAGGACAGCGCCTTCATCCAGGAAAAGGAGGCGGCGTGGCAGGCCCGCCACGAGAACCGCCGGCTGCAGCGCGCCATCGCGCCGCTGTACACCGTGGCGCAGGCCGAGGCCTGCGCGCGGCAGGTGCAGGGCCTTCCCTACGGCAGGGAATTCCAGCCGCATGCGGACGTGCGCGTGCGCTTCCTCGATGCGGGCCACATTCTGGGAGCGGCGATCGTCGAGGTCTGGGTGCGCGAAGGCCGCAGGAAAACCAAGCTCGTGTACTCCGGGGATCTCGGCCAGCCGTCGCGCCCGGTCGTGAAGGACCCGGCGGCGGTCGCCGACGCCGACGTCCTGCTGGTCGAGTCCACCTACGGCAACCGCATGCACAGGGGAATCGACGAGACGATCGACGAGCTCGTCGACGCGATCAACGACACGCTCCAGCGGCGCCGCGGCAACGTGATCGTGCCCGCCTTCGCGCTCGGCCGCACGCAGGAGCTGCTCGCGATCCTGGTCGAGCAGACCGCCAAGGGCCGCCTTCACGGCCTCAACGTGTTCGTCGATTCGCCGCTCGCCCTGAAGGCGACCGAGATCACGCTGAAACACCGCGAGGTGCTGGACGAGAACCTGCTCCTGGTCACGCAGGACCGTGCGTCCCTGCCCATCCGCATACGCTTCATCGAGGACGTCGAGGAATCCAAGTCCCTCAACAGCATCCGCTCCGGCGCGGTCATCATCTCAGCGAGCGGAATGTGCGACGGAGGCCGCGTCAAGCATCATCTCGACCACAACCTCGCGCGGCCGGAGTGCGCGATCCTGTTCACGGGCTTTCAGGCCGCCGGCACGCTCGGGCGCAGGATCGTGGACGGCGCACGCAGCGTGACGCTCTTCGGCGAGAGCGTTCCGGTCAGGGCGCGCATCCACACCCTGGGCGGGCTGTCGGCCCACGCCGACCGCGGCGCCCTGCTCGCCTGGCTGCGCGGCTTCACGTCCGCCCCGCGCGAGACTTTCGTGGTCCACGGCGAGGCGGAGACCGCGAAAGGGTTCGCGGAGCTCATCCGGCAGGACCTGCACTGGAAGGTCAGCGTGCCGGCGTACCGCGAAACGCTGGAGTGCTAGCGAGCTCTGCCCGCGGCCATCCGGATCACGTTGCTCGGACGCAGCGCATCCACCTTGTCCGCGACCTCGGTCAGCGTCGCGGCGAGCATGCGCGCCTGCGCCGGCGTGAGCCGCGCGAACGCGTCTTCCAGCTTGCGATCCCAGATGGAGACGCGAACGACGTCGCGGCTATCCTGTTCCTCGTGCTCGATCACGACGCCCGTCTCGCCCTCGGCCGGGTGTTCGACGTGGAGAATCCGCTTGGCGGTCGGCTTGGATGGCTTCATTGCGCTACCCCTTTCTTCGATCGTTGAACATATGCTCTCGCTCTCGAAGGGGACGCGTTGCAGGCGCTGGGATGACGGTCCAACTCCGGCAGTCCCGCTGGCGTGGGGCGGCATTCCCCCGTTAGCCCGGAAACTTTGCGTCGCCACCTTTCGGTGGGTTTGCCCTTCGTGTGATTGCATATCGGCGCATTCTAGGAATTAATGAGCCCATTCGCCAAGCTTGGGAAAGAAATAGGCAACATACGCGCCTTCGCGGCGCCGGAATTCTGCCTAACTCGTTGATTCAATGGTGCCGGGGCCGGAATCGAAGATCGGCGTTAAGCACTTAATCCAGCCATAGGCCATGCGCCGTGACTCGATAGGCTGGTCGTCAGGTTTGGCGCCGTTCAGGATCTTGTCCACATGAGTTGCGGCCTGCCAATACCGGACTGCAGAGTGTCAAGAGAGGATACCAGCGCCGGAAATGAGGGCCGAGAGCAATCCTTCTCTCGAATTCAAACCGCCGGCTACTGACCTGATAATACTCATGAGTCATCAGATTTGAGTCCGAAACACTATCCGGCACAAGCGACTGGGCGGCCCGGTGAGGGGGAGGCGTGAAGGCCAATAAATGCGATGACTTCATCGAACGCCGGCAGATGGAGCTCATCCAGCGCATTGGCCGTATCGGGTATTGGGAATACGATCCCGAGCAAAAGTCGATGTCTCTGGCAGACCTTTCGCTGGATCTTCTGGCCTTCATCGTCGGTCGCTCCCTCAATGCCGGCCGGCCATTCATGGACGCTTTGTGCGACGTCGAGCGCAACCGCCTCCAGAACGCCCTCGATCAGGCCGTCGCCAAGCGCCTGCCGCTCAATATCGAACTCAAACTGGCTGGCGGCGACGATGAGCTCTCGTTTATCGTCGTTCGGGGCACTCCCGTCGAGGTTGACCAGGGTTCGCTCCGGTTCGCAGGCACCTTCCAGGACATCACAAGAGAGAAACACCGCGAAGCCGAACACGAAAGAGTCATCACGCAATTGCAGGCCCTTCTCGATGCGCTTCCGCAAGGGGTCAGCGTCATCGACAAGGATCTCCGCCTCATTCTCTGGAACCAGCGATTTCACGAGATCCTCGGCTTTCCGCAAAGCATGGTATTCAGGCACGCTCGGTTCGAGGATTTCATCCGTCATAACGCGGTGCGCGGCGACTATGGTCCCGGTGATTCCGAAGAGCAGGTGCAGGCCATAATCAGCCGCGCCCGCGAATTCCTGCCGCACCGTTTCGAGCGGCAGCTGACCGATGGGCGTACCGTCCAGGTAGAGGGCTTTCCCTTCACCTCAGGCGGCGAAATCTCGGGATTCGTCACGACCTACACGGACATCACGGATCAGAAGCGGACCGAGGAACAGTTGACGCGCCAGCGCGACGTGATGAAATCCGTCATCGACAATTTTCCCGGCGGCATCTCGCTGTGCGACGCCGATCTCAGGTTCACCACCTACAACGACCAGTTCATGGAATTGCTCGATTTCCCGCCCGCACTGTTCGCCAAGGGCTGGGTCGATTTCGAAGATTTAGTCCGCTTCAATGTCAACCGGGGTGAATATGGCCCGGGTAATGCAGAGGAGCAGGTACAGGCCGTAATTGCGCGCGCGCGCAATTTTCAAGCCCACCGCATGGAGCGCGGGCGGCCAAACGGCCGCTGGCTTGAGATCCGTGGTACGCCGATTGCGAGCGGAGGTTTCGTCTCCAGCTACATCGACATCACCGAGCGCAAGCGCATCGAGGCGGAACTGGTGCATTCCAAGGAGAGCGCGGAAGCCAGGAGAGAACAGGTTGCGAACCTGCTCGACCACTCCGGCCAGGGATTTCTTTCATTTGGCAGCGACCTGGTGGTAGAGGCCGAATGCAGCCGGGCGTGCGAAACAATGCTGGGGCGGTCTCCGGCGGGGCGAAATGCCGCCGCTGTGTTCTTTCACAAAGACTCTGCCAAGCTGGATCTGTTTTGCACGACCATTTCCGCGGTGCTGGCAGAGTCCGATTCCTGCATACGGGAAAGCATGCTGTCCTTGTTGCCGAAAGAGATTCAGCACGATGAAGTGTTGCTGAAGGCTGAATACAAAATCCTCGACAACGGCAAGTTCATGGTCGTGCTGACCGACATAACGGCGGAACGGCGTATGGCGGCCATGCTGGACAGCGAGCGACGTCGTCTCGAACTGATCGTGATGGCCGTTTCCGATAGCCGCAACTTCTTTGAAATCATCAACGGGTTCCGCGCGTTTCTGACCCAGGAATTGCCGCACCTGATCGAGCAAACAGCAGCGCCCCGAATCCTCGCAAAGGAGCTGTACCGCGAGATTCATACGTACAAGGGATTGTTGAACCAATTCTGCTTCCCCAGCACCCCCGGGGCTTTGCACGATATCGAGAGCGGCTTGTCAGCCGCGCTGTCGCTCGGCGATAGTTTGACTGCACAGAAGATCGCCGATCTTGTTTCCCCTGAAGCCCTGAAGGCTCCATTCGACACGGATCTTTCCATCCTGTCTGCCGCGCTTGGCGAAGAATTCCTGGCGCATGGAGAAAGCTTTGTTCTTTCGGAACGCCAGGCTCTGCAACTGGAGAAGCTGGCGGCGCGCCTTCTTCGCGGGGAGAACATCGATACTTCCGTTGCCGAGATACGCCGCTTGCTCAACGAGGTCGGCACCCTGCGCAAGGTGTCGTTCAGGAATGCACTGATGGGATTCGACGGCCTGGTGAGGCAGGCGGCGGAACGCACGGAAAAGGACGTGGCGCCCATCGTGGTGATAGGGGGCGCCGACGTCTGGATTGATCCGCATGCCTATCGGCCTTTTCTGCGTTCGCTTGTACATGTTTTTCGCAATGCGGTGGTGCATGGCATAGAGACTCCCGAGACGCGCTGGGAGGCACAGAAAGATGAGGCTGGGACAATTACATGCAGAGTTGCGGTGGAGGGAAACGCCATCAAACTGTCAATTTCAGACGACGGTGGCGGCATTGATTTCGTCGCCCTCCGCCAGTGCGCGGCGGCGGCAGGAATTTATGGCGCCCGCGACGTGCTTACTGTTCCAGATGACGAAATTGCCCGGTTGATTTTCAGGGACAACATCAGCACGCAGCAAGGGGTGACCGAACTGGCGGGCCGTGGCGTCGGCCTCGCGGCGGTACTGGCCGAAACGAAAAAAATAGGGGGCGAGGTCGTGGTCAATACCGTTGCCGGCCAAGGCACCGAGTTCCTGATCAACTTGCCGTTGCAACAAAGTGACCTGAGCGAAACTCTGCAAGCATGCCTGACAGTAAGCTGATTGACGAAGTCGGACAGGTGATGCGGTTCGCCATTGCCAGGACGCGCAGTCACTTCGAGAGCGAATACGGGATCGGAGTGACTGAAGCCGAATCGGGCGGCGGCGACCTGGATTCATTGACCCTGCTCGGCATGACGGCAATCATCGGCATGGGCGGAAGCGTCAACCTGCTGATCGCCTTTAGCTTTCAGGAGGATTTGATCGACGTTCTGTATCGGCGGATGACCCACGATTTCGATGTGCAGCCTGACGAGGTCGAGATGTATCGCGAAGCGGCGGCCGGGGAGGTCGTCAATACCATCCTGGGGCACTGTACGATTGATTTGCAGAACCTGGATAGACCGGTCATCTCCTTGACGCCGCCCGTCATTCTTGACCAGGCAAAGACGATTCGGCGTATGAAAGATGCGGTGTTCTACACACAGAGCCTTAGCACTGTTTTTGGGCGCATGAATATCAGTCTCGTGGGACCCCGGGACCTGTTCGATTCACGGCTTGATTACGCGAGGGGAGGATGCAATGGATTCCCTGGATATCTTGATCGTTGACGATTCGCCCATCATCACCCGCAAGCTGGGGATGATGCTGGAACAACTCGGATACAAGGTTGTTCGGACGGCTGCCACCGGAAAAGAAGCCATCGCTGCCTACAGGGCCTGTCGACCCGATATGGTCACCATGGACATCACGATGCCGGACATGGATGGAATCGAAGCTACGCGGACCATCATGAGCGAGTTCCCGGAGGCGAAGATTGTCATGGTCACCTCGCACGGGCAGGAAAAAATGGTGCTCGATGCACTCAAGGCGGGCGCAAAGGGATATGTGCTCAAACCGTTTCAACAGCATAAAGTCTATGAGGCGATTCAGAAAGCCTGCAAAAGGGTTGTGCATCAAGATAAGCTGCTTGCCGAGATAGAGCAGCGCAAGACACAAACGGAAGCGACGGGAGAGAACGCTGCCGCAAAAGTAGCCGGAGGAAAGGCTGTTGCGGAGAAAGGAGCCGCTGAGAAAGAGGCTATCGGGAACGATTCCACAGAACCTAAGGCGACGCACAAGGGAGAATCGGCAACTGGCGCCTAAACGAACGGCGAAGGGGTTCCGCGTTGGCACCGCGGAATCTGGTCTTATATGGATACCTAGCCCTGTCGTTACCGAAATTTGTGGAAACGCCTGACGTTATTGGATGCTGGGGATGGTGCTCGAGGCCTCTATCGAAGTTTCGGGCTAAGTACTTGTTCGGCTAAGTACTGCCAAGGTTCGAATCGCCGTTATACCCCCCTTGATACCCCAACGCGCAGACTGAGCCGCATCACTGCCGAAGCGACGCGGAGGCGGCGCCGCCGGCTGGAGTGCCCTTGTCGAGCGACGGTGAACACCTTCACACAGGTTTGTCCTCTCCCGCCTCGATTCTGAGGCAAGCAGGGCTGCCCAAAGAGCGTGGTGCAGAATTGACTCACCGTGTCCTTCTCCCTTGAGGAAAAGGCACAGGAAAAGGCGCACTTACACAAATCTAGCTAAGGTTTCCTTTGCGCAACTCTCCTCCGTTCGCATTTACTTTATAACCCTTGCTCTCAAATTCCAGCCCGAGATTCTTAAAACTGGAACCGCAGGCAGCGATCCCCGCCGCCAAAGTGTCATCAATTTTTTCGAGACCCTTTTGGTGCGTTAGCGTGAACTGGCCCTGTTGTTTGGCGCTTGCCATGACCTGCTCTCTCGACTTCACTGCATAGTCGAAGTACTGCTGTCGGCATTGTGGCGCCTTGACTTCTTCAATCAATTGAACACCACCGAACAGAGCTATCAAGAATCCGATAGCTGCGATTGGCCCGTACACCAAGAGCTTAAAGCCCGTCGGATTTTCTTTTGAGATTGACACGAGCTCAATTCGCAGTACCCCGCCGGATGCGGCAAACCAAAATCCACCATCCCTGTTGCGGAGCTGATTTTTGAAAGTTCCCTCATATGATTCTCCTGCACTTTCATACAAATCAATCCACGATGGTTTTGGCTTTCTGCGTATCGCGGTAAGAATTTCGCGCTCAAAATATTCAAGTGCGTCGCTATCATATGGGATGGATTCTTTCCTGCCGAAAACGTAAGAAGCGTACGAGTAGATAAACTCCGCGACACCACAAGCGAAGAATACAGAATTGAGGGGAATTAGATCAATGCCGAGGGCGGCATAGCTTTCGTTTTCATATACCTTTATAGCCAGTTCCAATGGCGTCTTTTCTTCTTGAACAATATCTAGTAGTCGTTGTATTTCGTCATATATGTCCATGTGCTGCACTCCCTAACGAGTTGAACGTGGCTACACACCTAGCAGCACTGCCTTGGCTGCATCGACTTGGCTGGCAAAAAGATTCGCACCAACACCGTATGGATAGAATTCTTTTGTCATCCATGGCAAGAGGCTACTACGAGTACAGGTGTTTGTTACGGCTGGCGTGTGTTGTGCCGCCCACCTCTACGAAAACTTCAATGATGCGGCACCCCCGGCCCGCCGGCATCAACAAGGGGTTGGGCGTCATCTTACGCACGAGCTATGTCTTCCGACCCCGCGCCACTCATGCCGGAAGAACGTAGAGTAGCTATGCGGTCTGACCACATTTGCCGCCTCCTTGATTTCCCCAGCAATCAATTGCCATTCACCACTTTGCAAATAGAAACAAAGGGGAACAGAAATCGCACAAAAAATACGATAAAGTCTTGAAATTCGGAGGGTAAACGGCAGATAATGTGAGGTGCCGAGCACCGTATTGGGTGCCCGGCTTGGCGGCTAAACCGCCTTACGGTCTAACAAGATCGTATGGATTTTAGCCATACCCGTAACCTCCTTCCGTATCAACACTACGGATGTGTGCCCCCTACCAGGGACGGGTTGAGCCAACGGCCCCGGATGCATTACCTCCGGCAAGAGATTCGCATCCGGGGCCACCTACCGCATTCACTCGCTCTCTTCAACGTTGTAAACAAGATCTAGCACTGGCCCTAGCGCGGCCATAAATTTCTTCTTGTCCTTTGCCGACCAACCATCTTCCACTTTCGGAAGTTTCAGCAGCACACCAATAATCGACGGATGGACGTGTGCGAGCGGATGCGGTACTTCCTCGACTTGAGGCCGTTGCGGCTGCTCGGTCGGAAGAACAGGCGTCGATGTAGTTGCTGCTTGGTACTGCTGATCTTCAGGTGACGCAGTAACAGAGTTACCCTCAACGCGGACGATTCCGACGACGGCCAAGTATTCAATAATCCGTTCAAGCGAAATTTTGTAGCCGGGTTCGGCGGACGATTCTTCTGCAAGATACGAAACGCACTCGTCTTTGGTAAGCGCGCGGTAGCTAAGCTTGGGCAACAGTACTGCCGAAAACCACGCTGCACGAAAAGCGGGCGCAAGTTTTATCGTGGATTTTTCTTGCTCCCACTTGAAGCGATCAGCGTAGGAATAAACGTCGTCGGACGGAACATGTCCGTTCTTCTCTCGACGGATTAGGCCCACACTCGCAAAGAACGGGTTGCAGATTGAAACCGTGCCCGTGTGCACTCCGACCACAGAAGCAACTTCGTCGTTGCTCACGGGCTTTCTCTCGGGCCCGCTTGCGGCTACGTAACCACGCAGTATGTCGAGCTGCTTTGAAACAACCATGCGCTCGGTGGGTAGTGCTTTAGTTGGGCGTCGCCGAGTCTGGCGCTCGGTACCGTTATTCTCTGTTTCCATAGAAAGCCTCCAGCACGAGGAAGAAGTTGTACGGGCGGAGTATAGCCGATTTTCCGCGAATGCAACAATCCGTCCTGCTAATGATACACCGCGCATTCGCAACGAAGCGATTCTTACGTATAACACGTTGTTATATAAATAATCACCTTACGCATCAATGCTGTGATTCACACTTTTACATGTTATACACATAGTTGTACACATGTTATACACAGTCAGATTTCGTGATTATCTATTTGACTCCGGCCCAATTGATGTACATTTTGCCATTATATCAGTTAGTTAAGTAATATACGTGCACTCTTTGCCTTTAGCATCACTAGCTTTGCAAAGTCCGGACTTGGCGCGATGAACATTGGCCACCGTAGGCGGAGCTGCGTGTCACTCGTCCTTGGTTTGCCCAGTGAATTCCAGATGCACTCGCCTAAGGACCTCCGTCACGCTCTTGTGCTTATGTGTCCGAAACACAAGTTAAAGAGCAGCGCCACGCGGGCGGCGCCCCCTCCCGGAGCGGGGATTGGTCAGGCAGAAGGGCAAGAACTCCCTGTCGAATTGCAGGAGGAGTTGCGAAATCCCTTCCGTGAAGTAGCAGCGCGGTGTCACGATATTTCCCGGAACGGCTGCGATGTATCTCTACGAAGAATCTCCTGCGCGCTAGGGTTACCGCGCAGCACATCGGGGGGTGCGTGGGACATTTCCAGGGAAGCCTCCGTGCTCTCCCTTAATGTCCCGGTTGGCGATTCTCGCCATTTCGCCAACGCCTAGGTTCAAGCTGCGCGTCGAATGTTCGCAACGCTTGCGCCGCTACGCAAGGCATCGAGATAGTCCGCCCATGCCTGCATCATCTTCCTGCGCTCGTCGAGATATTCGGAGCGGTGACAGGCAGCCCTCACCTTGTTGCGCTCGGCATATGCAAGCTGGCGCTCGATCGCGTCGGCCTTCCAGCCCTGCTCGTTCAGGATCGTCGATGCCGTCGCCCGAAGACCGTGTCCTGTCGCCCGTGAGTGGTAACGCATGCGATAGAGTGCATAGAGCATGGTGTTTTCGGACATGCAGGCATCGGACTTGGACTGATTCGGAAACAGAAACCGCCCGCGCCCTGTCAGCGCTTTGAGTTGCTCCAGCGCCTCGACCGCCTGACGCGAAAGCGGAACGAGGTGTTCCACGCGCATCTTCATGCGCTCCGCAGGAATGCGCCAATCGGCATGTCCAAGATCGAACTCCGACCATTGCGCAGCCCGCAACTCTCCGCTGCGCACAAATGTCAGGGCGAGCAGCTTCAAAGCCAGCTTAGTCTGAATGTGGCCTTCGTACGCGTCGAGGGCCTTCAAGTACTCCGGTAGATCGGCAGCCGAGAGCGCCGCATAGTTTTCGCGCTGCGGCGACTTGAGGGCTCCACGAAGCTCCGAGGCGGGATTCCGCTCCGCCCGGCTCGTGACAATCGCGTACTGAAGAACGCCTCTGCAACGTTGCAGCAGCCTCTGTACGGTTTCGTGCATACCGTGCCTCTCCACCTTGCGAAGCACCGCAAGCAGTTCAGACGGTTTTATTTCTGCAACTGGACGAGACCCAAGATCGCCGAATATGTCGGCCGTCAGCGAATCGAGAACCCGCTGCGCGTGAGCCGGTGTCTACCGGTTGCGCTGTTGATCGAGCCACTCGTGCGTAATGGCCTCGAACGTATTACTGGCGGCGATCTCCGCAGCGACGCGTTGCTGCTTCTTAAAGGCCACCGGGTCTTGACCTGTCTTGAGCAGCCGCTTGGCGTCGTCCCGTGCGCGCCGTGCGTCGGCCAAGCTCACATTATCGAATACACCGAGCGCTAGAACGCGTTCTTTCTTTGCAAAGCGGTATTTCAGCCGCCCGTACTCTTTCGCCTCGGGAGTCACCAGGAGATAAAGGCCGCCCGCATCGGCGAGCTTGTATTGCTAGTCCTTCGGCTTCGCGCCACGGAGAACCTTGTCGGTGAGTGGCAATTTTATATCCCCACTTCTTGGATTCGATACCCCCGAATGTACCCCGTATTTGCCCGGATGCAACCGGACGTCGTCGGACGACTTCGGACACTCAGTTGACTATTTCCACTATTGAATCAGGCGAGTGCCGGACGCTATCGGACGCTAGCGGACGTTATCGGATGCTGGAGATGGTACCCGGGGCCGGAATCGAACCGGCATGGAGGGATAAGCTCCGAGGGATTTTAAGTCCCTTGTGTCTACCAGTTTCACCACCCGGGCGTTGCGGACCGTTCGGACGCGCAGTGGACGCGACGAAAGTATCCCATAGGTACGCTTGCCCGAGCCAGCGGCATCTCCGCTAGACTGAGGCATCACCCACCGACGCAGACCCCATGCTGTTGCGCAAGCTCGCCCGGCTCCTTCGCCCGGATGAACCCCCAGAGCCCGATTTCGCGTCGGGACACGCGTTGCTCGAAGGCGGCCGCATCCAAGAGGCCGCGGCGATCGCGAATACCTTGTGCGCGAGCGCGGCTTCGCTGGCGAACGGCCACTATCTGAGGGCGCTCATCGCAGAACGGGAGGAGCGTCTACCGGAGGCCATGGACGAAGCAAGAACGGCGATCCGCGCCGAGCCCGTGGAACCCGCCTATCGGCTGCAGCTTGCCGAGTGGCTGTTCTCGAGCGGCGACTATACTGGCGCGGCGCTGGAATACGAGGCGGCGCTCGGCATTCCGGGAAACCCGTTCGCGCGCGATCCCCTCGTGCTGTTCAAGGCCGCCGGCGCCTGCGAGCGCGCCCGGATGCTCGAGCAGGCGCAGATGCGCCTGGAACAGGCGCTCCAGGTGCGCCCGGACTTCGTCGAGGCGCAAGTCAATCTCGCGGCGCTGGTCGCGGGCACGGGCGATGCGAAGCGCGCGCGCGGCCTGATCGACAAGGTCCGTCCGCAAAGCGCCGCGTTGCGCCTCCGCAGGGCCTTGTACCTGCCGGCCGTCTATCACTCCCGCGACCACATCCGCGAAACGCTGGCGGACTTCGAAAAGAACATCGATGCGCTGCTCGCGGAAAGCGCTTTCGTGCTGCGCCAGCCCGAGATCGAGATCGGCCTGACGCCATTTCGCCTCGCCTATCTCGGCGAGGACGTCCTGCCCGCGCTGCGCAAGCTCGCCGCGCTGGTTCGCAAGGCCTACCCGGTCGCGCCGCCCCCAGAGGCGTTCAGGCGCTCCGGCAAACGCCTGCGGGTCGGTTTCGTTTCGACCTGCTTCTGCCATCACTCCGTCGGCCGCGCGGCGCTCCCCATCGTCGAGGGCCTGGACCGCGAGCGCTTCGAAGTCGTGGTGTTCGCCATCGATCCCGGCAAGGACGACATCAATCTCCGGTTTCGCCGCAGCGCCGATCGCTATATCGAGCTGCCCAGGAGCGTCTCGATGATCGCGAACGCCATCCGCGAGGCCGCGCCCGAGGCGCTCGTCTTCACCGACGTCGGCATGGACCCGGTCACCTACTTTCTCGCCTTCTGGCGCCTCGCCCCGGTCCAATGCGTGCTCGCCGGGCATCCGATCACGAGCGGCATCGACACGCTCGACGCGTTCGCAAGCGGCGACGAAGTCGAGGCGCCGGATGCGCAGGCGCATTACAGCGAGCGCCTGTGGCGCATTCCCGGATTTTTTCTGTCGATCGCCGACCCGCCGCAGCCGCAGCCACAGGCTCGCGTCACCCGCTCGCACTACTGCTGCCCGCAACTGCCGTTCAAGCTGCATCCGGATTTCGACGACGTCCTCGCGGGGATCCTCGAGCGCGACCCGCAGGCTACGATCACGCTGTTCGACGACCCGGGGCCGTTTGCGGGTAACGCGATCCGCGCGCGTCTGAAGCACCGGCTCGGCGACCAAGCGCGCAGGATCGAGCTGCTGCCGCGGCTCGGCTATGCCGACTACCTGTCGCTGCTCTCGACCATGCCGGTGATCCTCGATCCGCTTCACTTCGGCGGCGGCAATACGACGCTCGAAGCGCTCGCGCTCGGCGTGCCCGTGGTGACCCTGCCCACGTCTTTCCTCCGCGGCCGCTTCGCCTACGGCTGTTATCGCCTGATGGATGTCCCGGACTGCGTCGCGCAGGACCGCGAGGCCTACGCGAAAACCGCCGTCCGGATCGCGCGCGAGCCCGATTTGCGCGAGGAATTCAGCGCCCGCATCCGCGCCGCGAACGCCCGGCTGTTCGATCTGCACGGCGCGCTGCGCGGGTTCGAGGCACAACTCGTGCAGGCCGTCGATCAGACACTGACGGATCGCTGCGGTTAAGAGGCCGGGCGGGAAAAATAGTTGGAGGGGGGTCGGAATCGAACCGGCGTCCACGGCTTTGCAGGCCGCTGCCGTCATAATTAAATCAAAGCGTTACTGTACGCAACCACCCAAAACCGCTCGGCTTCGCGATTCTATCAGACGAGGCGCTGAACAAATGCTCGGCGAGTCGGCGTGGTAAGTTTGTCAAGAAACGGTGGTTGGAAAGCAGTACAGGGATCCCCATTACGTTCCGATGGCTACCCTACTTCCAATTGAACGTCCGCAGTATCGCCAATCATGATTACCGGAGTTATCAAGATTGGTATATGAGTTTTTGGGTAGGGCAGAGCGGGAGGAGCCGTACGCCCTAGGAAAAGAGTGTCGATTCCGGAAGTAAATCTGGATCATGCCCCACTTCCGGGCGTCGCCGCCCAAGTGCGGCACTGACGTAGAGTCCGGAGAGAAAACTTCGTGCTCCTTCGGCATATGGTGGAGAGGCTCGATATCAACCGCCGGGCCGGGCGTCGAAGGAACGCGCCCCGCGGACTAATCAGACTATGATTATCGAAACGACATCTACCAGGGCATTCCAAGAGCGCGCTGACTTTCCGCAACAAGGGAAGCTCTGAATAAGTCATCCCCGCGAAAGCGGGGATCCAGCAAGTCGTTGAGATTCCTGGATTCCCGCTTTCGCGGGAATGACAAGACGCGGGTTGTTCAGAGGTTCCCAAGCTGGGCGAGCTGGTCGATATACATTCCGTTTCCGCTACCCAGCTCAAGAATCAGTTCGCGAGCGTTCTTGACCAGGCCGTGCGTAATGGGCCGGTCGCTATCACCCAACATGATGCGCCCCGTGCCATCTTGATTTCGATGGACGAATTTGAGGCGCTGGTAGCCGAGCGCGTGCGCAGGCTCGAGGGGCATGGCGCACAATTCGAAGGCATGCTCGAGCGCATGCAGACACCCGCTGCGAAAATGGGCGCGGTCGCCGCATTCAACGCTTCGCCGCAGGCCTTGGGGCGTGCCGCCGCGAAAGCCGCGCGCAAGTAGCCACATATCAGGTCGGCGCACGCGATGCATCGAGATAATCGACGACGCGTACTAGCGACGACTTCCGCTGTCAGAGGCGTCAGCCGCCCGCGCGCCAACCATTAAGAGGACCTCGCAATGCTATCGCAGGATCAACCGGTACTAAGGGATATCGTGCTCATCGGCGGAGGACACAGCCATGTCGGCGTGCTCAGGCGTTTCGGCATGTATCCCCTGCCCGGGGTCCGCCTGACCGTGATCTGCCGCGACACGCATACGCCGTATTCCGGGATGCTGCCTGGCTATATCGCGGGGCACTACAGCTACGACGAGGTCCACATCGACCTCTCGCGGCTGGCCCGGTTTGCCGGCGCCCGTTTGTTTCGCGATGAGGCGCTGGGCCTGGACCGCGACGCGGGCAAAGTACTTTGCCGCAATCGCCCGCCGGTGCCCTACGATTATCTGTCGATCAACATCGGCTCCACACCGCAGATGAGCGATGTGTCGGGCGCGGCCGAGCATGCGGTGCCGGTAAAACCGATCAACGGCTTCAACCAGCGCTGGCAGTTGCTTCTTGCGCGCGTGCGCAAGCGCCCCGGGGCCACGCGCATCGCCGTGATCGGCGGCGGCGCGGGCGGGGTCGAGTTGGCTCTGGCGATGCAGTATCGCTTGCGCAACGAGCTGCGTGCATCGGGGCGCAATCCGGAAGAGCTCAGCTTCCATCTGCTGACCAGCGACGCGGTCATTCTGCCAACCCACAATGCCTCGGTGCGCCGCGCATTCGAGGGGGTGCTGGCCGAGCGCGGTGTCATTCTGCATTGCGACGCCGAGGTCAATCGGGTGTCGGCGGCACGCCTGCAGACTGCGGGCGGCGAAACCGTGGACGCCGACGAGATCGTCTGGGTCACGCGCGCCGGCGGCGCGCCATGGCTGCGCGAAACCGGACTCGCCCTGGATGCGGAGGGTTTCATTCAGGTGACCGACACGTTGCAGACAGTGACCGACCCGAAGGTGTTCGCCGCGGGCGACATCGCCAGCATGGTGAACCACCCGCGCGAGAAGGCGGGAGTATTCGCGGTGCGGCAGGGACCGCCGCTGGCCGAGAACCTGCGCCGGGCCGTGGAGGGCAGAGCGCTGCTGCCCTACCGCCCGCAGAGCAAGTGGCTCGCGCTGATCAGCACCGGAGATCAATATGCCGTGGCCTCGCGCGGCGCGATCGGATTCCGGGGCGCCTGGGTATGGCGCTGGAAGGACTGGATCGACCGCCGCTTCATGCTCAAGTTCAACCAGCTTCCGGCGATGCAAACCGGATACGAGGCGGCACCATCATCGATCAAGCTCGATCGGGAGGAGGCCGCGCAAGCCATCTCGGCAATCGCCATGCGCTGCGGCGGCTGCGGAGCGAAGGTCGGCGCCACGGTGCTGTCGCGCGCGCTCGGCGGCCTGCATCCGGTCGATCGCGACGACGTGCTCATCGGCCTGCACGCGCCGGACGACGCAGCAGTAGTGCGCGTGCCGCCGGGCAAGGCGATGGTGCACACGGTGGATTTCTTCCGCGCCTTCATCGACGACCCCTACATTTTCGGCAAGGTCGCGGCCAACCACGCCCTGGGGGACATATTCGCGATGGGGGCCGAGGCGCAGTCGGCCACGGCGATCGTCACCGTACCCCCGGGGCTGGAAGCCAAGGTGGAGGACCAGTTGTTTCAGATGATGTCAGGTGCGATCGAAGTGCTCAACGACGCGAATTGCGCCCTGGTCGGCGGCCACACTGGCGAGGGCCGCGAACTGGCGCTGGGCTTTGCCGTCAACGGCCTGGTGGACGAGGATCTGGCGTCGGTGATGCGCAAAGGCGGCATGCGCCCGGGCGAGGTGCTGATCCTCACCAAGCCTATCGGCACCGGCACGCTGTTCGCGGCCCATGCGCGGCTCCAGGCCCGTGGTCGCTGGATCGACGCGGCCCTGGCTTCGATGTGCCAGTCGAACCGCCTGGGCGCGCAGTGCCTGCGCGAGCACGGCGCAAGCGCCTGTACCGACCTGACCGGCTTCGGCCTGCTGGGGCATCTGGTGGAGATGACCCGGCCCTCGGGCGTGGATGCGGAACTGGACCTTTCGGCGCTGCCCATCCTGGAAGGCGCGGAAGAGACCAGCGCCGCCGGCATCCTCAGCTCGCTGCAGCCGGGCAACGTGCGGTTGCGCCGGGCGCTGCGCAACCAGCAGGAAGGGCTGAGCCATCCGCGCTACCCGCTGATCTTCGACCCGCAGACCGCCGGCGGGCTGCTCGCCAGCATTCCGGAGGAGCGCGCCGTAGCCTGCCTGAAGGCACTGCGCGCATTGGGGTACCAGCATGCAGTGGCCATCGGCCGGGTACTGCCGCTGGGCAATGCGCTGGAGCCGATCGTCCTCAGGCTACGCTGATTCTCGAGACACTCAAGGGAGGTAATTTGATGACCATTCCGACCGAGCCAATCGGCAGCGTGCCGCGCCCGAAAGAGCTGATCGCAGGCGTGCACGCCTTCTCCGACGCGCGCATTTCGCAATCCGAGCTCGACACGCTGTATCAGCACGCGATCCGGGACACCATCCGCCGCTTCGGTCTACCGTTGGTCGCGGGGTGACTCAAACTGTTACGGTCGCATTTCGAACGAGCAGATAATCGCGGGAGGATTCTGTCGCCGCGGATGACGCGTCATGGGCTTCCGGATGCGCCGTCCGTTGCCGACCCGCGCATGACGTTCTTCTTGCGCGTGGCGACGAACTGTTCCGCGGCGTTGGGGCGAATGCCGATCGTCCAGCGCCACGCTTCATCCGCGCGCTGATCGAGAAGATCCCCACCCCCTACGCGCTGACCAGGTCGGGCAGGACGGAAAGCGACGCGATCTCCCCGTCGGGAACTTCCGGAATCCGTTCCGGCGATTGGCCGAACCGGTTGCACCAGAGAACCCTGAAGCCGCAGGCCTTGGCCGCATGCGCATCCCACGCATTCGAGGACAGGAAGCACATTTCACCCTGGGAGAGCTTGAATCGCTTACCCGGCAGCCGGTAGACGGAAGGATGCGGCTTGAACACCTTCACCTCCTCGACCGACAATACGGCATCCAGCAAGTCGGCGATGCCGGAATGCTCCACCGCAGAGGCCAGCATTTTCGGGGCGCCGTTGGAAAGAATGGCCAGTTTCATTCCCTTCGCCCTGAGTCGGGCGAGCGTGTCCTTCACTTCGGGATAGGCCTGCAATCTGAGGTACAAATCCATCAGGCGGTCGCGCAGCACCGGATTTGCGAGCTTGTGGCTTGCCATGGCGAACTCGAGCGCGTCTGCCGTGACCTGCCAGAAATCAGCGTGGCGTCCCATGAGGCTGCGAAGCCAGGTGTACTGCAACTGCTTGGCCCGCCACGTATCGGCAAGCGGCTGCCATTTTTCACCCAGCGTATCCTCGGCCTGCGCGGCCGCGCTGTTGACGTCGAATAAGGTTCCGTAGGCGTCGAATATGCACGCGTGAATTCCCGTCAGGTACGCTGGCGTCACAATCCCTCCCGTAGATCCGGACCCATTGACGATCAACTGATGTCCCTCACGAGGCGCAAGGTGAGTTCAGGGCAACGTGCCGCGCGCCGGGGCGCGCCTTATGCGATGAGTGCAGGGATGTCCTTCGGGGGTCAGTTCCGGTCGGCGCCGTCCTTGTCGGAACGCGCGTCAAGCCATTGCAACATGGCGAGCCTGAGGAACTGCAACTGCATGTTGACCCGACGGCACCCTTCGCAAAGCGACAAGTGCATGCGAAGCGCCAGCCACTGAGCCACGCCGGGCTTCCTATCAAGCTCCTCGGAGATGAGCCGGCTTGCCTCTTTGCACGTAAGCATCAGGTTTGACATGGACTGTTCTATCGGTTTCCGCCGAACCAGCGCTGGTCCAGGCACAGGCGCAGGGCCATGCGGGCGCGATACAGCAAGACTCCACAGTTAGTCGCGCTGATGCCGGTTTCGTTACAGATCTCGTGGGTATCCAGGCCCATGATCTCCCGCATCGCGAAGACCCGGGCCGTGTTCTTCGGTAGTCCCTCCATGCATCGTTCGAGCACCTCGAAGAACTTCTTCTGAGAAAGCGCCGCATCCGGGCTGCCCCATTCCGCGGGCTTTTCGACGTACGAACCGTGTTCGTCAAACGACGCCTCGAAGTCGTCGGAGCAATCCTCGTCATAACCGACATCGGGGAGGCGCTCGCGCGACGACTTGCGGAGCTGGTCGAGAATCTTGTGCTTCAGAATCCCCGTCAACCACGTCCGAACCGAGGATTTCCCCGAAAATCCCTCGGCTCCCTGCATGGCGGCGAGGAGCGTTTCCTGCACGGCATCTTCCGCCTGCGCTTCATCGCGCAGCTGCAGCAAGGCGAACTTGAACAGGGATGCTCGATGTTCATCGAGCTCATGGACCCTGACCTGGTTGGAGGACTCCGTAGCATTCGCCATATCCATGTCCCAATGGCAATCGGAGCAGCAGTTGCACCCGACGATTGTAGACTATATAGTACATAATTCCAATCGGCGCTTCTAGCCCGCGTGAATGTGAATGGCCCGCCTCCGCGAATTTGACGTTGACTTGGCACTTGAATCCGCCATGCGGACCTTCTGGACCCGGGGCTATGAGGCCACCTCCGTAGACGATTTGTGCGCATCCACCGGCCTGGGCCGATCCAGTCTGTACGCCGCCTTCGGCGACAAGCGCCGGTTGTATCTTCGCGCTCTCGACCACTACGAGGAGAAATCCGCAGCGCGTCTCGCCGCGGCGCTCGCCGGCCCGGGTCCGATTCGGAAATCGATCGCGGCGTTTTTGGGTCGAATCATCGACGACATCGTCTCCGGCCCCGGCCGACGCGGCTGCTTCATCGGCAACTGCGCCGCCGAACTTCCCCGTCGGGACCGCGCTGCGGCAGCTCAGGTACGCCGCAGCCTCGTACGCCTGGAAAGCGTATTTCGCGAAGCGCTCACCCGCGCCAAGGCCGGCGGCGAAATCGACGCCACAGCCGATGTGTCCGCTCTCTCGCGCTTTTTTACCTCCGGTATCCAGGGCTTGCGCCTGGTGGGCAAAGCGAACCCGGACCGCAATACGCTCGACGACATCGCGATGGTGATGCTTCAGGCTCTCGACCCGTCCCCGTCTGCCGAAAGTACACGGCGGAGTTGAACGGCATCGCGGATGAATTCGGCAAGCGCGGCGTGTCGATCCTCGTCGCGAGCACCGATTCCAGGGAACGTGCCGAGGACGCGAAGATCAAGTGGGGCCTGCCGAACCTCACCGTGGGCTATGGGGTACCGATCGAGGTCGCCCGCCGGTGGGGCCTGTATATCTCGGCTGGCCGCGGACCGACCTCGGCCGGCGTCGAGGAGCCGGCGTTGTTCGCCGAGCCGGGACTGTTCCTCGTGAAGCCTGACCGCACCCTCTATTGGGGCTCGATCGCGACGATGCCGTTCGCGAGGCCGCATTTCGGTGAAATCCTTCAGGGAATCGACTTCGCGATCGCGAAGAACTACCCCGCGCGTGGCGAGGCCTAGGGCGCCCCGATGACGCCTTCGAAGAACATCGACCCGTTCCAATTTCACGAGAGGACATGCATGAATCCGCCCGCAAGCCCCGCCCCGCGTCTGGCGCCCCTGCCCGTCGACTACACGCCCGAGCTCAAGGATCAGTTCGACATGTACAAGAAATCGCTGGGGTTCATTCCCAACAGCGCACTGATCCTGCAGCGCAAGCCGAAGCTGGTCAAGGCCCTTTCTCAGCTGACCGCCGCGGTCTGGGATCCGGAGGGTGACGTCGAGCGCGGTTTCAAGCGCCTCATCGCGCACGTGGCAAGCCGTGCGGCGGGCTGCCAGTACTGCATGGCGCATACCGCCGGTGGCGCACTGCATTTCGGAGTCGAGGAACGGCGGCTTGCCGCCATATGGGAATACCGCTCGAGCCCGCTGTTTACCGAAGCGGAGCGAGTCGCGCTGGATTTTGCGCTGGCCGCCGCGGCGGTGCCGAACGACGTCACCGACGAAATGTTCGCCGACATGCGCAAACATTGGACGGAAGGTCAGATCGTCGAGATCGTCGCCGTGGTTGCGCTGTTCGGATTCCTCAATCGCTGGAATGACACCATGGCCACGCCCCTGGAGGACGAACCGATCGAGGTGGGAGAGAAATTCCTTGCACCACACGGCTGGCGGCCCGGCAAGCACGCGCGATAGGGCGCGCATCGGACTTGCGCATCCATTCGGCCATGTGGGCGTTTCCGCGCCGACCGGGGAAACACGCCTTTGGTCCAATGCGCAGCGCGTAGTGCGGTCGCTTCCCTCGCGGACCGTGTCCGCTATTTCGGACCAAGACGACAGAACCCCTGGGGCGGCACCGCGAGGGCCGCGTTGAATTTGCTCGACATGTTTTGAAACGCGATCAGCGCGGTCAATTCGACCAGACCGTCGTCGTCGAAATGCTGGCGCAGGTGGGAGAACTGGGCATCGTCCACGCCCTGCCGGCTGTCGGTCATGGACTCGGCATAAGTCAACACCTGGCGTTCCGGCTCGGTAAAACAGGGCGCCACGCGCCACTCCGCCAGGGCGAGCAGCTTGTCTGCCTGCGCGCCCCCGGCTGCCAAGTAGCTCGCGCCGTTTATGTCTATGCAGAACGGACAGTGATTCATCTGGGACACGCGCACGCAGACCAGGGCGCGCAGGGCGGGTGTCAGGGCCGATTTCCGCCGGCTCAGCCGGCCGAACAGAAACGCCACGCCGAAGAACAGGCCCGGATGCCGCCCCCAGAGCAGACCGGGCTGCAGGACTTGGCCGTAGTGTCGCCGTTGCAGCCAGAACAAGGGCCTCAGATACCAGGGATAGTCGCCTAAAGCGCGCGGCTGGATCCGCATCATTCCTCCGTCAGAGAACAAGCGTCGACGGGCCGACAACGGCGTCATCGTTGGCAGGATAGCGGACCTGCCGGGCAATTGCGCATTCCGAGTTTTCGCGCGTGGTCGCGCGCGGGAATGACGCGCCTTGTGCAATCCTCGCGTCTCATTCTTCACGGTCCAGGCACGGGATGGCGGGATTCAAAAAGCGTGTATCGGGACGCGATGGAATTTTCAAGCGCCTTCCGGATCAGACCCCGTCCCTTGCGGGCCGAACCGCTAGTGAGCAGGTCGCGGTAGAGCCCCGTATAGAAGGCGTCCGGTTCGACGCGCACGCGCAGCACCAAAGTTCGAGCGCCGGGCGCGAGAGCGGCGCGGTAATCGAAAGTAACGGTCTGTTCGGGAGCAAGGCGGGTATCCGAGATCTCTGCGGTCAGATCGGGCTTCACGCGCCGCTCGATAAACATTTCCTGCAGCGTTCCCGGCAGAATCTTTCCCTGGGCGGTTTCCTGAACGCCTTCGACGATGACTCTCGGAGTGACGTAGGTCGGGAACCGATGGCCCGTGCCGGAATTGCGGATGCTGAGGGCCGCAAGAATGCGGCCTGAGTCTGTCGTTGGCTTGACCACATCGATGGTGATCCCGGCTCGGGTGGTCTCGGGATCATGGATGCCGCGCCACAGGTGGCGGCGATCCGGCATATGGCAGGTTTGGCAGGTCTTGCCTTCGCGCGCATAGCGGCTCGCTTTCCATTCCTCGTAGGTGTTTTCGATCAACTTGCCGTTCAGCGCGTACTGGTCGGGCTGAAACTGATGGCAGGCGGCGCAGAAGCGCGAATCCTCGAACGCCAGGCTGGCGGTCCACCCGCCGTGGGGAAAATCGGCTCGGTCTCCGGGGGACGACCCATCGCGGCGCGGCGGCCCGTACCACTCGTAGCCGCGGACATGGCAGGCGGCGCAGGTCATGCCGTGTTGATGCAGCGGCCTTGCCCTGCCCGGCGGAGCGTCCGCGACTTCCCGGCCCGAGGCCAGGGCGGCGGCGAGGCTGTCCGCCTGTTCGGCAAGCGGCGCATGACAGCGGATGCATTCCTGGTGCTCGTCTCGAGCCCCGGCGTCCATTTCGACAATTTGGCCGAGAATGCCGGGACCCATTGCCGCAGCATGCAGACTGCCGCGCCAGGCCTCGAATTGGGCGACATGACAGGTGCCGCAGGTTCCGGGGTCGAGCGAGACGTCGGTCGCAGTGAAGTTTGCCGGTGGACGTCCCCGGCGCGCGAGCGGCCGCGCCCAGTGTGCGTCGAGAAATCGGTCGAGGTCCGCTGTGTCCGGCCGCCCGGATTGCGACGCGGTCTTTGCCGCCGCGGCCAACTGACTGGACTCGCCGCAACCCGCAACTGCCGCGACGATCACGACGACAAACGCACAACAAGACCAGAGGAGGCGATTCCGCCTTTTCTCACCTGCGCACTTGGCGAGCGGGCCATTCAGGTATTCATTTGTCGAATTCACGTTGACACGAAATCGCCCAGATAGGTTTGCAGATCGACCAGTGCGGGCTGCGCACTGCCGTGACAAGCGCGACCCGCAAGCGCCGCGGGCAGGGGCCTTCGATCGTTCGATCTCTGGTGTATTAGTCGGCGCGGAAGTCTTGAGCTTACAAGCGTAGCGTGGGTTTGCGTTCTGTGCGGATCGAACCACATCGGCGTTCCTTCGTCGTGGCGATGTAAGAAACGCCAGGCCGGTTCGACTAAGCCTTACGCGGGACAGCAACCGGCTCCCGCCACTCGAACATCACCAATGGAGAAATCACCATGAATATTCGCAACAAGTCGCTGCGCATCGCCCTCGTCGGCGCGTTGGCTCTGGGTCTTGCCGGCCCGGCCCTGGCGCAAAACCCCTGTGCGGCGAAACCGGCCAATCCTTGCGCGGCGAAACCGGCCAATCCCTGCGCCGCCAAGCCGAAACCGACCGCCGATAAGAAGAATCCCTGCGCCGCCGGCAATCCCTGCGCAGCAAAGAACCCTTGTGCGGCAAAGAAATAACAGCGTGGGCCGCAGCGATCTCGGTCGCGCATTCGCGTGACAGCGGGACTTTGCATTTCGCCATCGAATCATTGAAATCGGAGGAGCAGACAATGAAATCGCATCAGAGACCACTGCAGGCCGCCGTCATGGGCGTGTTGGTGCTGGGAATGGCCGGCCCGGCCTTCGCGCAGAACCCTTGCGCCCCGAAGGCGAACAATCCCTGCGCAGCCTCGAACCGCATAGATCCGAAGCTCATCACCCGGCCCAAAGGCACGAAGCTGCTCGCCGGCAACAGGGCGGAGCTCGTCACAGAAGGCGAGAAGCTGTGGAACGACGCCAAACTGGGCAATAGCGGCCTGTCCTGCAATACGTGCCACCAGGGCGGCGCCGCGTTCCAGGCGAGCTTCGCCAAGCCGTACCCGCACACCGTCGGAATGGCCAGGGACAAGGCCGGCAAGAAGACAGTTCAGCTCGACGAAATGATCCAGGCTTGCATGGTCATGCCCATGGCGGCCAAGCCGCTGGGCTGGGATTCGCGGGAACTCGCCGCACTGACTGCCTATACCGCCGCCGTCCAGAAGAACTTCAAATCGGCGAAGGCGTCAGCCAATCCCTGCGCGGCCAAGAACCCGTGCGCCGCCAAGGCGAATCCGTGCGCGGCGAAAAATCCCTGCGCGGCGAAGAAATAGCCGCGCCCGCCGAGAAGCACCGGCGTTGCCCGGGCGGTAGCTGACATGAGCGACATGGACGTCGACATCCGGCTGCGGCCCGAGCTGCCCGCGCTCGAAAACCCCGACATCGCCCAACTTTCGCGCGCGCGGCTCGAATCGATGCTCGCAGCGGGCGAGGAAATCCTCGAGTGCCTGCGGGTGCTGGAGAAGGCCGACCTGAACCTTGTCGGCGAAGTGCTGCGGGGTCACGGCACTTTCTACGAACTGGAGCATTATCCGCCGGATGACGTGTTTGACCGTGATTCGCAAGCGCAGTACTACTACCACGCGCATCGCGGAATGCCGGGGGAGAACGGCCACTTTCACACTTTCCTGCGCGCACCGGGCATGCCCGATAGCGTGAAGCCGGTCGCGTATTCGGGCAGCGAACCCTGGCCGACGGGCGACGCGGCGCTCTCGCACCTGATCGCGATATCGATGGATACGTACGGACTGCCGATCGGGCTGTTCGCGGTCAACCGCTGGGTGACCGCGGAGGCCTGGTACGACGCCGATGACGTGATCCGGATGCTCGATCGCTTTGTCGTCGACCATGCCTTCCCATCCTGGCCCGTCAATCGCTGGATCGGCGCCATGGTCCGACTGTTCCGGCCGCAGATCGAGGCCCTGATTCGTCACCGCGACGCATCGCTGGCCGCGTGGCGGCACGCGTACCCCGAGGTCGACGTGTTCGAGGACAGGCGACTGGAGGTCACCGGGGTACTGCGCATCGACGTCGACGATCAGATTTCCTCGGTTCGATCGGCGCTGGCCCGGTGACTGCTTCGTTCGCTGAACTCAACAGTAACGCAACAACTCTGATCGAGGACATTCGCCATGACACGACACCCTTTTGCAAGGGCCATCGCCGGCGGGCTAGCAGGCTTCTCCGCCGCGACGCTGGTCGCTGCGCCGTCTCTGGCGGCCCCGGGCACCGAAGCAGGATCGCCCGCGGTGATCTCGCTGACGCAGGTGCCATGCCAGTTCGTCGAGAGCGAGAACGGAACCGACCGTGGCTTTCAGAGCCGCCGCAAGGAGGACTGCGAGCGCATCAATGGCAGGACGAGTACCGAGCGGCTTGCCGGTGCAAAGGCGCTGGAGCTCAAGCCCGGACGTTACATTTTCAGGGTTGCCAACCAGAGCGTGCCCTACGAAGTCGGCTTCTGGCTGCGTGGCGCAGGAGTCATTGGCCGCGCCAAGTTGCCGAGCGTCTCGGGCGGCGGGCTCACGCGCGGCGCAACCAGGGACTATGAAATCGAATTGGCGCCGGGGGAATACCTCTACTCCTGCCCGCTAAACACCACGCCGGACTACCGCCTGATCGTCAAGAATTGACAAAGCGCTTCGGGGAAGCACGACATGTTCGACAAAACGTACACTTGGGTCGTTCTTGCCGCGACGCTTGCAGTCGGGGTGCCGGTCGCAGCCGACGCGCAGAGGGGTGATCCCGGATACCCGTTCTCCGGAACCCGTACCGTGACCTCCAGCCAACCCTTCGAGGCCGTGGTAACGCGGCTCGAGAAGGCGATCGACGCCAACAGGATGGGACTGGTTGCCCAGGCGAGCGCGAGCCGCGGCGCGGCCGCCAGAGGTGTCAAGATCCGGGGCAATACCGTGCTGATGGTGTTCCGCAACGACTACGCAGTGCGAATGCTCGCGGCCAGCGTCCCAGCCGGCATCGAAGCGCCGCTCAGACTCTACCTAACCGAGGACCAGGACGGCAGGACGAGCGTCACCTGGCGTTCGCCCAGCGCCGTGTTCGCCCCTTATGGGAGTGCCGACCTCGACGCTTTGGCCCGCGAGCTTGACCCGATTTTCGAAAAGATCGTCCGCGACGCCGCAGTCAATTGATCCGGCCCGAGCCGGTATCGCATCAGCGGCTCCCGGCAGCGACAGGCCGGTCACGGCCACGTAGGCGGCAAAACAACCCACCGCCGCCGCCAGCGGATGCGATCGGTAATACGTCACCAATGCTTCGTGCTGCGCCCGGAAGAACTCGAGACTCAAGTACCGCCCGGCATCGAGCGCGAAGAAGGCGGCCACCATGATCGCGACGACGGCGAAAACCAGCAACTTGGACCTGCTCATTGGATTTCCTCTCGGCCCGACGCGTCGCGGGGCGGCGGTTCAGACTGTGAAATTCGTACTCTGCACGCGCAAAGTCGGACGTAAGGCTTGTTCGACCGCATACCTCGGCCCGTTGCATATGCGAGCGTAGTAGGACAGGTAAGCATCGGAACCCGCCGGCCAGTTCGCGAGAAAGCGCGCCTCCCAGGCGTGGGCGTCGTAGTCGATCCTGATTGCATCGACGTACAGGCCCGCAATCTGTACGCCGTATGCCCGTGCGCGCGGCGCCGGGCGCACCGAAATCCGCGTTGCGAGCCCGAAGCGCGTGCCCAGGAAGTTCGGCATTCCGGCAGCGCCATTGTTTACAATGGCCCGAACGGCTTCCGCGTCCTCGAACATCTGCAATACCGGAAGGCAGGTGTGGCTGCTGGCGAAGATGCGAACGTTCGCGGCGGCCAGAGAATCGCGGGCACTGGCCCGACCGCCTTCGGTCGCGAGGGTCTCTTGCGAGAAACCCCAGCCGGCGAGCGATTCGCCGTCACCGTGCACGATGCCGATGCGTACGTCGCCGATTCGTGCGGCGAGATAAGCGGGCAGCACACCCAACCGCGACGTCAGATAGCGGCATTCGGCAGCCGTTGCGCGAAGGCGTTCCATGATGCGGTTGGAGCGCTCGACCTCCGCATCGCCCACCCAGTCCGGGTAGCCGCAGCCGCAGCCCGCGCCGCCGGCGGGGAGCGCCAATTCCGTCTCGACGTTGCCTCGCGTTGCGTGGTGCTCGAGCACGGCCTCGTTCACGCGCCGGAAATCCGTGGCGTCCACGTCGAACCAGTTGAAATCGCCGTTGAAAACCAGTTGCGCGCCGGGATCTCGCGCCACCATACCGAGCAGAGCGTCGAGTGCGAAGGGATTGCCGTAGAGCCCGCCTGCGATGTACAGGGTATCGGCATCGATCTCCGCGCAGCGCCGCAGCGACTCCGGGCCGTATCGGTAACCGATCGGACAGGCGCGCCCCGGGCGCGCGTCTTGCTCAGCCATGCGCGATTCGAGGGCGTGATTCCCCGGATTCCGATGCGCCTTCGAGCGCCCCTCCGCAGGACGAACCCTGCCCCGCCGTGCAGCCATAGCAGTGATCGCGCACCTCTATCGGATTTCCCGCCAGGTCGCTTCCCAGCAACTCGGTAAGATGAACCGGGCGCTTGCCGCCGGCGACAAGCGGCAATCCAAGCATCTGGTTGAAGTCGCAGTCATAGAGGTAGCCCTGCCAGTCCACCGAGATGATCGTCCGGCACATCACCGAGTCCAGATTGTCATCCCGGTGCGCACCTCGCAGCAGCGCCATGTAGTCGCTGAACTGCCCTTTCGAGACGAGCATGCTGCCGAAGCGCTGGATCGGCATGTTGGCGAGGGTGTAGAGCTGATTGAACTCGACGCCGAAATTCGTCTTCAGTTCATGTTTGTATGCGGCCTCGAGCTCGGTCTGCTCGGGCGGCAGCGAAGGCCCTTGCGGGTTGTACACCAGGTTGACCACCAAGCCGCTTCCCGAACGTCCATAGCCGAGCGCATTGAGGCGCCGCAGGCCGCGTATGCTCGTCTCGAACACACCCTTGCCGCGCTGGCGGTCGACATTCTCGGACGAGTAGCACGGCAGCGACGCCACCAGCTCGATGCCGTGTCGTGCCAGAAACTCGGCCAGATCTTCGTAACCCGGTTCCTCGAGGATCGTCAAATTGCAGCGGTCGACCACGTGCACGCCCAGGTCGCGAGCCCGCGCGACCAGCCTGCGAAAATACGGATTCAGCTCCGGCGCCCCGCCGGTGACGTCGAGCTTCATCAGTCCGGCCGCCGCGAGAAACGCGAGCACATCGTCGATGGTCTGGTGCGACATCTGCTCGATGCGATTCGGACCCGCGTTGACGTGACAGTGCACGCAGCTCTGGTTGCACCGGTACCCGAGATTGACCTGCAGGGTCTCGGGCCGTCGCCTGCGGAGGGCGGGAAATCCGTACCGTTGCATCAAATGCACCGTCGCATGCACAACAATCCCCTTTCTGGCCAGGTCTGCCCCTTGTTTGTCGGGGTTTCCGTGGAATTCTTACGTTTATCCCGGATCGGCCACACCCCGGGAAGCTCGCGGCGACCATTACAGGATCACCCGTGACTAGCGAAAGTGCCGCTCGATGATCTGCGCCGCCAACGGCCTTCGCTCGGGCGAGGACAAATCATCCTTGCTCAGATACACGAACGTCCCCGGCCTGCCAAGCCCGGAATGCGATTCGCTGCCGGCGGTCGCACCGAGTACGGTGGCAACGACGCCGGAGGCTTTCGCCAGGCGCTCCAAATTGCTGGAGGCTTCCCGAAGATCGAGCATTGCCGCGAAAAGCACCGGTACTCCCGGTAGAAGCTTGCGCACCTCGGCAAAGACGTCCGCGGCTGATGCGCCGAGGGGCGACGATATAGCGAGGGAAATGACCACTCCCGATACCCCCCGGATGGCAGTGGGCAGGTCAGGCAGGCTTTCAAGCTTTCGCGTGGCAAAACCGGTCTGCTCGAGCAGCGGCTTCATTTCCGAGACGATGAAAGGGTGGGGCCGTGCCAACAGTACGGTTCTGCTCATGATGTCTTCCTTTGCAGATTTCACGGTGGTGACCGGGTTTCGGGAAGCGGTGGTGTCCACTGGCGCTCTACCGGCTGGACTTCCATACATTGGTCTCGATTCGCCGTGAACCATTACGCACAGGAGCCCGAATACTCGCGCGGTCGACACGGTTCACGCGCTCGATTGAACTACCGGGGGCCCTCACCGCAACACGACCGGCGTAAGAATTCGCCTGGCGGCACGACTAATTCGCGGGAAGCTTTGAGCGCCGGCGTGCATGCGGGTCAACTCCGGCGGCTGAAGGCTCAATTGGATCGACGGCCCGGGAGGCCTCTGCCTGCCGCTGCCGTGCTCGCATCGGCCTCGTCCTTCGTCCAGCGGATCCGATCGCAATAGCGCTTGCTTCTATATGGGACAAGGTGCAGGCAATTGTCGAAATATGAACGCAGGGAAACGGCGCCGACCCCGAGCTGCGGCAATCGACCATTACCAATGTGACCAAGGACATCGACATGGGTGAACTGCAAGGACTGTTCTTCTGGGGGTTTCTGCTGGTCTTCGGCGCTGTAATGTACTTGGTTGTGCCGAAATCGGAAGATGAAGGCGGCTTCTTTCGCGGACACGACGCACGCGGTCGCCCAGCCTCGGAATGGGCGCTGACGATGAGCATCTTCATAAGCTGGATATTCGCCAAATCGGTGACCAACGCCGCCAATCTGGGCGCCAGTTATGGCATCGTGGGCGGACTCGCCTACGCTACCTATTGGCTGTCGATTCCGGTCGCGGGACTGGTCATCTACCGCCTGCGCACGCGTGAGGGTGCCACCGGTCTGGTGCCCTTCCTCATCGGCAAATACGGCCGCGGCGCGGCGCTGGCGTTTTCTGCCGCGATTCTGATCCGGCTGTTCAACGAAGTCTGGAGTAACACGGCCGTGGTTGGCGGCTATTACGGTGACTCAGGCTCGGCCGGTTTCATCGCGTCAGCTCTGCTGTTCACGGCGGCAGTGCTGTTCTACAGCCTGAAGGGTGGATTGCGCAGTTCGATTTTCAGCGATGTGATTCAGGCCGTCGTGTTTATTCTGTTTCTGGGCGTCGTGTTGGCATTCGTGCTTCCCGCTCATGCTTCAAGCGTCCTGCTATCCCAGGGAACGTTCTCACTGGACACGGGCGCGGACCTGTTACTGGTTGCGCTCCTGCAAGTGCTTTCCTACCCATTTCACGATCCGGTGTTGACGGATCGGGGATTCATCACGCGCGAAAAGACAATGCTGAGAGCGTTCTTTGCGGCCGGAATCCTCGGCTTCCTCGCCATCCTCGCTTTCAGCCTGGTAGGCGTGCATGCGCGCCTGGAGGGCATAAGACCCGGCAGCAATGTGCCCGCCGATGTGGCCCGTGGCCTGGGCTTCGCGGGCTTCTTCGCGATGGTCGTGGTGATGGTTACGTCGGCCGGCTCGACGCTGGACTCGACCTTCACTTCGCTCTCCAAGCTGGTGGCGCGGGAACTCCCGCTCCTCGCTGGCCGGCTACCCTCGCCAAAAGCGATGACTATAGGTTCCCTGACGATGGTGGCCTTCGCGTTGTTGGGCAACCTGCCGATGCTCGCGGGTACCGATATCCTCAAAGCCACTACCATTAGCGGCACCATGGTCATCGGGCTTGCGCCAATCTTCCTCTTTTCCGGGCGGATCGGTTACTCGCCGCTTTCGTTCCATCTTGCCTTCTGGACTGGCATCAGCCTAGGCGTCCTGCAAGCGATGAATCTAATTCCGTTGAGTTGGGCGATCGGCGGCGGGAAATACGGCGTTCTGCTGGGAACCAATCTCTATGGATTGCTGCTATGCACGGCCGGCTTCTTCCTACCGCTCGCGTTGCCGCGATATCGCATGGGCTCAGCCGAAAGCGCTATGTGAAAACACCCGGCCGAGTCTAATCGGTCCGCCGCTGAGGTCAGAGTGGACTACAAACAATCACGTCGTTCAGCTCTACAAGGATTCAGTACAGTGGTGATTCGATTTGTTTCGTCGAACCCCATGGCCACTTCCGATGCTAGCAAGCCTTTAGCACCACTTCACGTTCGCCAGGCTACCAAACCCTACAGAAGCACTGGCGCAGGTCTTCAGCGGAGTCGATCTGATCGCAAAAAGATGTTGGTGGCACGCGCATCCCGCTTAGTGTCCGGGTCCCGTTCAACCGTCGTCGGCAAGCAGCCACGCGGCGGCCGCGTGCACGGCGATCCGAGCTGGCCACGGGCCGCCGGTCTCCGGCGCAAGGCTCACGAGGTGTAGCGTCGCGCGGCGATACTCGTGCGCCGCCTCCAGCAGCGCCCGCGTCTCCCGCTCGCGCGTTACGGCGGCGTCAAGATCGGCACACACCTGGATCAGCTCCTGCCGGCCATCCGCGTAACGTGCCAGAAAGTCCACCTCGTAGCCGCTCAGCGTGCGCACGTAACCGACTTCCGCGCCGCGGCGCTCCAGCTCCAGACGCACGCAGGTCTCGAGTGCCTGGCCGAGGTTGGCCTTTCCGGAACGGTCGTAGACCGGTATCAGTCCCGGGTCGACCGGATAGATTTTGCGGGGATTGACCATCCTCCGCCGCTCGGACTCGCTCGCGATTGCGACCGGGTGTATCAGGAACGCGTCTTCCAGATGCGCCAGATAGGCGTGCAGCGTGTCCTTAGCCACGGGGATGCCCTGCGAACGCAGATCGGCATGGAACTTGTTTACGCTGAATAAGCCCGCGGCACTGCCCAGCAGCTGCCGCACCATCCAACGCAGCGCCATCGGGTGCGACACGGCGTGCCGCTCGACCACGTCTCGCAGCAGCGTGGTATCGACGTACCCGCGCAGCAGGTCAATGCGGTCGCGCGAGCTCACGCCCTGGGCCTCAGGGAAGCCGCCGCACGCAAGATAGTCCCTGAGGTCTTTCTCCAGCGCCGAGCGCGCCGCCTTCGGCAGCCGCTGCGCTGCGACTCGTGGCTCGCGGCCGACATGGCGCAGATACTCCCGGAAACTGAACGGCAGCACCAGCGCTTCCATCGCCCGCCCGCGCATGCTGCTGGCGACCTCGCGCGAGAGCAGGCGGGCCGAGGAGCCGGAGAGGAAGAGATCTACCTTTTCGGTATCGAGCAGCCGCCGGGCGAACGCTTCCCACCCCGGCACCACCTGGATTTCGTCGAGAAAGAACACCGCGCGGCGCCCGTCGCGCCATTGCGGCTGCAAGCGGTAGTACTCCTCGAGCACCAGGTGAAGGTCGGCCGCACTCATTCCCGCGAGCCGCTCGTCCTCGAAGCCGAAGTACAGCAACCCCTCCCGCGCGGTACCCTGCGCCAGGCGCTCGCCCAGCACTTGCCACAGGAACATCGTCTTGCCCGAGCGGCGCATTCCGATCACCGCCACCGCCTTGCCACGCACCGCAGGCAGCCGCACATCGCGGCGCGTCAGGATGGGCACTGGGCACGCCAGTGAATCGACGATTTTCTGGCGGATCAGGCCGCGTATTTCTCCGTCCATAAAGGACATATTACCACTATTTCATCCGTCCACGACGGACACATTATGCCGGCCCCCAGGCGTGCGAGCGCGAGCAGGCTTTCGCCAAGGAAGACCTCTTTGCTTATCCAAACTTGATCGCGTTGCGCACGCGCGGCCGCGCATTCCAGCCGCGACGATGAGGGGGTCCGAGACGGAAGGAATCCCGCGGAAAACCAAGGCCGAGGCCCCAACCCATTGACCGCGGTCAAGCGAGCCTTACCGACCTGCAACAAGAAACCAACATACCTGCTACTTACTTTCGTTCAGCGACTCCTCGTTGCGCGTCCCGTCTTCGGCGCGGCGGCGCCCTTGATCGCCGATAGAAAGAACTCGCTGGCATGCTTGGCGATGTACGCTGCCGTCAGCCTGCCATCGGGGCGGTACCAGCGCGCGATGCCGTCTGCGGCGCCAAAAAAGTAATAGGTAGCAAGTGAGGAATCCTGCTTGGGCAGCGCGCCAGCGTCAATTGCCTCTTGCAGCACTGCCTTTACGATGGCCTGGTAGCGGTCGCGGTTCGAGATAAAGATGGATCGGTCCCGCGGCGGCAGATGGCGAATCATGTCCTGGAAAAGTTCCCAGCCGTCGTGGCGCTCGATCGCAACCTCGATTGTGTAGTGCAGCAATCGCCTAAGGCGCTCGAGCGGCGGCGTGCCAACGTGCTCGGCGAGCAGACGCTCCGCGCCGCGTTGCATCGGTACCATCTCGCGCTCCTCGAGGGCGCGCAGGATCGCGCCCTTCGACGGAAAGTAGTTGTACATCGCCGAGTGCGCAAGGCCGACGTCGGCGCAGATGTCCCGCGTAGAAGTAGCTGAGAAGCCAACGCGCGAGAAACGTTTCAGCGCGGCGGCGAGAAACTCCTCGCGCCGTGGCATGCCGACACTGTTGTGCTGCCTCACGTATTTGCGTTTAGTTTTAGTAGTCACTTGATTTTAAGAGCGAGCGCTATGTAAAATAGTACACCATGCTGCGCGTTTCGGGAATCTCGGCCAAGTTTGGCGGCGTTACCGCGCTCAACGATGTCTCGTTTGGCCTCGAGCAGGGCGAATTTCTCGGCCTGATCGGTCCAAACGGTGCCGGCAAGACGACAGTGCTCAACGCCATCAGTCGGCTGTGTCCCCTGACCGATGGGGAGATCGCCTTTGAAGGCGTAAGCCTGCTGCCGCTGCGGCCGCACGAGATCATCCGCCACGGCATTGTGCGCACCTACCAGAACATGGCGCTGTGCCCATCGATAACCGTGCTTGCCAACGTGATGCTCGGCGGTCTGTGGCGCCACCCATCGGCTCCGCTCGCGGAATGGTTCGGCACGCCAGCCGCGCGCCGCCGCGCCGCCGCGGTCGAACGCGACGCGTTTGCGGCGATACAGGCGGTCGACATTGCCGAAGCCGCGCCGCTCCGGGTTGATTCGCTCTCGCACGGAATGCGCCGCAAGGTGGAGCTGGCGCGCGCCCTCTGCGCGCAACCGCGTCTCATCTTACTCGACGAGCCCGCCAGCGGCTTGAGCGATGCCGAAACATCGGAGCTGGTCGGCTTGATGCAGCGGCTGCGTGGCTCGCATGGCCTGACTATGATCGTGATTGAGCATGACATGGACGTGGTGATGGCGCTTTCCGACCGCATTGTTGTTCTGGACGGCGGCCGCGTAATCGCGGACGACACGCCGGACGCGATCGCAGTCAACCCGGTAGTGCTCGAAGCCTACCTTGGGGAGCCCGCGTGAGTCTGTTGCGCTTGGAGCGGCTAAGCTCGGGCTACGGAAACGCCGATGTCCTGCGCAACATCTCCATGGAGGTCGGCGCGCACGAGTGCGTGGCCGTGCTAGGCGCGAACGGTGCCGGTAAGACCACACTGCTCCGCACGATTTCCGGCTTGCTGCGGCCCGGTTGTGGCGTCATTGAGTTCCGCGGTCTGCGACTGCCGGGCGTGCCGCACCGCGTCGCCGCGCACGGCATTGCGCACGTCCCCGAAGGGCGCGGCACCATCGGTGGGTTGACCGTAGAAGAGAACCTCCTCGTCGGTGCATACACGCAACGCTCGCGCAAGCAGGTCGAAGCCGACCTCGCTCGGTGCTACGAGCGCTTCCCGATTCTGGAGGAATACCGCAATCGCCCCGCCACCTATCTCAGCGGCGGCGAGCAGCAGATGCTCGCTCTTTCGCGTGCGCTAATGTCTCGTCCCACGCTTTTGCTTCTCGACGAACCTTCCTTCGGCCTCGCACCAAAGATCGTGCACCTGGTCTACGAGGCGATACGGCGTGTGATTGCGGAAGGCGACTTGGCGGTGCTCCTCGTGGAACAGTCGGCCGAGCTTGCCATGTCGGCGGCTGCCCGCGCCTACGTTCTGAAGCACGGCGAGGTAGTGGGCGCCGGCAGTCGAGACGAACTACGTGGCTCGCCGGGATTATCCGATGCCTATCTCGGCACGGCGGGCCACCATGCTTGAAGGACTGCTACAAGTGATCATCGACGGTTGCGCGAGCGGCACCATCTACGCCGCGCTCGCGCTCGCGCTGTCCCTAGTCTACAAGAGCAGTGGCGTCGTCAACTTCGCGCAGGGCGAAATGGGGATGTTCTGCACCTTCATCACTTGGTGGTTGAACCAGCAGGGCCTGGGCCTACTCGCTGCGATCGCGGGTGGACTCGTCATCGCGTTTCTGGTCGGCGCGATGGTCGAGCGTCTCTTCATCCGCCCGGTGGCGCGATTTGGCGAGTTTCCGGTGGTGCTGACAACGCTCGGCCTGTTCCTTGTCTTCAACGAACTCGCGCCGTGGCTCTGGGGAGCTGAAAACCGTGCCTTTCCGAGCCTGTTTGGCAATGGTGTACTGGCCATCGGTGCAGCACGCTTGAGCGCGGAGTCGGTTGGCACACTCTTGGTAATGGTCGCGGCGGGATCGCTCTTCTTCATCGTCCTGCACAAGACCAAGCTGGGGCTAGGGATGCGCGCCACAGCCGCGAATGCGATGTCCAGCAGCCTTTCGGGCGTGCCTGCACCGCGCATGTTCATGCTTGGCTGGGGATTTGCCACCGTGCTCGCCACGCTCGCAGGCGTGCTGATCGCACCGCGGCTCTTCCTCGACTCGAGCCTGATGCTCGGCGTGATCATCTACGCCTTCGCCGCCGCAGCTCTCGGCGGATTTGCCAGCCTGCTGGGCGCCGTGGTCGGCGGACTCGTCATCGGCCTTGCCGAGACCATTGCCAGCAACTATGTCGACTTCATCGGCTCGGATCTAAAAATCCTCGTGCCTCTCACAATCCTGCTCGTGGTGCTGATCTTTCGCCCCACCGGCCTGTTCGGCAAAAGCGCAGAGCGCGCCGTCTAGATGAACGACAGGCCCGACGCCTTGCGTTGGTTGCTCACAGCCACTTTGACGGCGGTGATGCTTTCCGGTGCCGCGGTGCTCGGCAGCTTCCACCTAGGGCAGCTCACCGTTGCCGCCGCCTACTGCATCGCCATTGTCGGCCTGAACGTCGTCGTCGGCATCGCTGGGCAGGTAAGCCTCGCGCAAGGCGCTTTCTTTGCCATTGGGGCCTATGCTACCGCGATTCTACGGGTGCGCTACGACCTGCCGTTTCCCGTCGTGTTGCTCGCCGCTGGTGTCGTCACGAGCTTGATCGGCTTCGTGGCCGGCCTCCCGGCGCTGCGGCTGCGCGGCCATTACCTCGCGATCGTGACCCTAGGTCTCTCGGTGGCCGTGGCGCCGGTCGCAAACCGATGGTCGAGCTTGACTGGCGGCGGTGCTGGTCTAAATCTCGGCCAGGTGCACGTTCCCGCGGGACTCGGCCTGTCGCCGGAGCAGTATCTTTATGCTTGGGGAGTATTGCTCGCCGCCGCTGCGGTCATCATCGCCTCGCGCGTGGCTCGTTCGCCGCTCGGCATCGCTATGTCGGCGGTGCGGGACAACGAGATCGCGGCCATGGGAATGGGTGTCGACCTGCGCTGGGTAAAGACCGGTGCCTTTGCCGCCAGCGCCTTTTTCGGCGGCGTCGGGGGCGGCGTGTTCGCACTTTCGGTCGGCTTCGTGGCGCCCGAGAACTTCCTGCCGATGCTGTCGCTGCTGTTGCTCGTCGGCGTGATAATCGGCGGCAGCGGCTTCATACCCGGCTCGATCCTTGGCGCATTGTTCGTGCAGTTCGTTCCCGATTACGCCGCTGCGCTCGACAAGCATCTTGGCGGCGTTTTCTTCGGCGTGGCGATCATCATCTTCATCCGCTTCATGCCGGAAGGACCGCTCAGGGCGCTTTCAGCGCTGTTGGGCACCCGAAACCGATTGTTTTTCAAAAGGAGGAGTACATGAACTGGCGCATCAGCAAAGCATTTGCGGGGGCGATCGCTTCGGTTGCAGTCGCACTCGCCCACGGCCCGGCCGCAGCTCAGGGCAGCTATAAGGACCCGGGCATCAGCGACACTCAGATCAAGCTGGGCGGGAGCTATCCCTTCAGCGGACCCGGGTCGGCCTACGGCGCTGTCCACGACGGCGCCAAGGCTTACTTCGATCTCGTCAACTCGCGCGGCGGCGTCAAGGGCCGCAAGATCGCGTTTACCGTGCTCGATGACGCCTACCAGCCGGCTAAGGTGGTGTCCAACGTGCGTCAGTTGGTGGAGCAGGACAAGGTGTTCGCACTGTTTAACATCGGCGGCACGGCTCACAACCTCGCAGTCGCCGACTACGTACTACGCAACGGGATTCCGCACCTCTACCTGAACACCGGCGCCATCGTGTTCGCGCAAGACCGGCAGAGATTTCCGTGGACGCTGATTGGTATTCCGGCCTATGCGACCGAGTCCGCCGCCTTCGCCAGGTACATCAAGCAGACGCGGCCAAACGCCAAAGTGGCGGTCCTGTACCAGAACGATCCCTTCGGCCAGGACCTGCTGGAGCCCTTCGAGCGCGCCGCGAAGCGCGAGAATCTGCAGATCATTGCCAAAGAGCCGTACAACGCCACCGAGCCGTCGGTCGACTCGCAGGTGAGCAAGCTCGCGCGCTCCGGCGCCGACGTCTTCGTGAGCTTCACTATTCCGAAGTTTGCGGCGCAGGCGATTCGCAAGGCCGCGGAGCTCAACTGGAAGCCGATGCAGCTGCTGACGAGCGTCAGCGCGTCGACCGATATGGTGCTCAAACCCGCCGGCCTCGCCGCCTCGCAGGGCATCATCTCCACCGCCTTCCTCAAGGACCCGTCGGATCCCGAGTCCGCCAACGACCCGGCGGTGAAGGAGTACGTCGCCGCGCTGAAGCAGTTCGTGCCCAACGCCAACCCGGCGGACCCGCTGCGCGCACGTGGCTATGCACTGGCGCAGGTGATGGTGAAAGCGCTCGAGGGGATGAAGTCGCCGACGCGCGTGGCCCTGATGCAGGCGGCGATGAACATGGACGCCGACGTGCCGATGCTGCTGCCGGGCATCCGAATCCAGACCAGCCCGAACGACGCGCTGCCGATGAAGGCGCTCTACATGGAGCGCTTAGAGGGCGAGCGCTGGGTCATCATGGGCAAGCCTCTCTCGCCCAGCCTGCCGTAGACGCCGGCGTCGCGCCATGTTCCGCATGACGATCGACGGGTTTCTCTCGGCGTCCGCGCTGCGCTCGCCGTCGAAGGCGGCCGTCATAGCCGGCGGCCACTCGGCCACCTACGCGCAGCTCGACGCCGAGGTGTCGCGCTTCGCCCGGGCGCTTCTCGCGCGCGGCGTTCAGCCCGGCGACCGGGTGACCGTCATCCTGCCGAACAGCCTCGAGATGGTGATCGCCTTCTACGCCATTTCCAGGTGCGGCGCGGTGCTGGTTCCGCTCAATCCGGCGTTCACGGATCACGAGCTCGCCTACATCCTGGGCGATGCTGGCGTCTCGCTGGCCGTCTGCAGGCGCTCGCACACCGGGCGCCTGCATGCCCTGAAGCTGAGCACCGACCTGCGCGACATTGTCGAGATTGACAGCATTGAGGCACTCAATGCGTTCACCGCCGATCAGGACTCGCGGTCCCTGGCGCCGCCGGAGGACGTGACAACGCACAGCATCCTCTACACCAGCGGCACTACGGGCCGGCCCAAAGGTGCCGTGATGTCGCATTGGTCGCGCATCTACAACAGCCTCACCTGCCAGATCGGCTACGAGATCGGCTCGGGCACCCGCATGAACTGTGCGCCGCCGCTTTTCCATAGCGGGGCGATGCTGCTCGCAATGATCAACGTGATCGCCGCTGGCGGTACGCTGCTCGTTCCTGCGGATGCGGGTCCAGACTCGACGCGGCGCGCCATGGAAGAGCATGGGGCGAACTACCTGCTCGCCGTGCCCACCATCATCCGGCGTCTGGTGGACGACGCCGCCTTCGGCGCTGTGGCGCGCGGACGGGCGTTTTCACTAATGCACGGCGGGGCCGGTATGCCGCGCCCCCTCGCCGAGCAGATGCTGCACGACTGGCCGCAATGTCGGCCGTTCCACGCGTACGGCGCCACCGAGGCGCCGCAGCTCACCGTGCTGCCGCCCGACGAATACGCCTCGAACCTCGGCGCTACGGGGCGTGCGCTTCCCGGCATGGATGTGCGCGTCTGCTGCCAGGACGGCTCGCCTGCCGCCGTCGGCGAGGTTGGGGAGATCGTCACCTCGGGCCCGCACATCCTCGATCGCTACCTCAATCAGCCCGAGGCCACGGCTCAGCGCATCCGCGGCGGCGCCTTCTGGACCGGCGACATAGCCACGATCGACGAGCGCGGCATTATCACCATCTCCGGGCGTTCGAGCGATCTCATCATCTCCGGCGGCCTGAACGTCTACGCGCGCGAGGTCGAGGATGTGCTGCACGCCTTTCCCGGCGTTGCGCATGCTGCCGTATTCGGCATGCCCGACCCAGAGTGGGGCGAGGCCGTCGTCGCAGCGGTGGTACCCAAAGCGGACGCCGAGCTGAGCGTAGAGGCCCTCATCGAGGCCTGCCGCCAGCGCCTCGCCTCCTACAAGAAACCCCGCCATGTCTGGTTCGTGCAGGAGTTGCCGCTCACCCCTGCGGGAAAGGTTCAGAAGTTCAAGCTCATCGAGCGATTTTCCAAGTAACTATAACCATCGAGGAAACTACGATGTCGAATGCAAAGGAAGCCGAACAGTTCCTCCTTTACGAGCGCGACGGCGGGATCGCCTATGTGACTCTCAATCGTCCCACGCTGATGAATGCGCTCTGCTGGCCGTTGATGGAGCAATTGGAGTTGCTTCTCAAGAAAGCTGAGAAGGACCCCGAGGTGAGAGTCATCATCCTCCGCGGCGCCGGAAAGTGCTTCTCTAGTGGGTATGACCTGAAGGAGACCGACCCGATGAACATGAAGCCGGGGGAAGGGCCGGCCGATGGAACGCACGAGCCACGCGGCGTGCCGGAATATGGGCGCGGAATCTGGAACAGCCGCGCACACGTGCAGGGGCATATCCATTACGACCAAGTGATGTGGAACTTGTGGAAGCCGGTAATCGCGCAGGTACACGGCTACGCGCTTGCCGGCGCGAGCACACTCGCCCTTTCGTGCGATCTCACGATCATGGCGGACGACGCGAAGATCGGTTATCCCCCCACCCGCTGGCTCGCCTCCGGCGACAACATCGGGCTCTACTCGCTCCTCGCTGGCCTTAAGCGCGCGCGCGAACTCTCTTACGGTCGGATGTTGAACGGCGTCGAGGCGGTGCAGTGCGGCCTTGCCACTCGGCATTTTCCCGAGGCACAGCTCGCCGAGGAGACACGCAAGATCGCCGACGAGATCGCTACCATCGATCCCGAGCTCCTCATGTTAAACAAGATGGTCGTGAATCGCGTCTGGGAGATCCTCGGCATCCGCACCGCCATGGAGGTGAGCGGCGAATTCGACAGCCTTTGCCACCTCTCCAACACCGGGCGCGCCCTGAAGGAGGCGATCTCGAAGCACGGCAACCTGCGCATGGCGCTGGAGCAGATCAACAAGCCCTGGGGTGGCATCTAGGCGACGTGCCGCCATGTCCGGCCTGCGCACCGAGCGCGACGGCGAAGTGCTGCGCATCACGCTTGATCGTCCCGAGAAGCGCAACGCGCTAGGCGAGGCGGAATGGGCGGCGCTGCGGCGCGTGGTCGACGAGCTGCGCGCCAGCGACGCGCTTCACGTTGCGGTGCTGCAGGCGACCGGCGAGGTGTTCTGCGCTGGGGTCGACCTCGATCTCATCGCCGAGGCCCGAAAAAGGCCCGACGGCTTGGTCAAGCTCGTCGAACGCAACAGCGCGGTGGTCCAGGCCTTCGAGCAGCTGCCGCAGATCGTGGTCGCCGCGCTCAACGGCCCGGCGGTCGGCATCGCGGTGCATCTCGCCCTGGCGGCCGACTTCGTGCTGGCATCGCGCGACGCGTACCTTCAGCTTCCCGAAGCGCGCCTTGGCATGCCCGACGTCATGCATGCCCGAGCGCTCGATCAGCGGCTCGGCCGCGCCCGCGCCCTGGCGTTCACTCTGCTCGGCGATCGGCTCACGGTCGCGCAGGGTGTGGCCGCCGGCCTCGTCCACCGCGAGTACGTGGATGCGGCGGCACTTGCCACCGGCGTCGACCAGCTGCTTGGTGACCTCAGCCGCGTCGCGCCGGCGGTGCGCTGGCAGGTGAAGCGCGCGAACCTCGATCACTCGGCGGTGAGCGGGCTCGAAATGCAGGTCCGTGCCGTGAAGGATCTCTAGCGTGGGGCCCGACACGCTCTTCAGCCTGCACCAGCGCGTGGCGGTCGTTACCGGCGGCGCGAGTGGCCTCGGCTTCGCCATGGCCGAAGCAATGGCATCGTACGGCGCACGCGTCGTGCTGTTCGATTGCGATGCCGAAGCGCTCGTCTCCGCGCGCGCAAAACTCGGCGCGGCGGGCCTCGAAGTCGAGACGCAAGCGGTCGATGTCACCCACAGCGATGAGCTGCGCCGCGCCTTCGACAGCATCATTGGGCGCCACCGCCGGCTCGACATCGTGGCGGCGAACGCCGGGATCAGCGGCGGGGCCGGCCCAGCGAGCCGCAGTGGCGCGCTCGAGGCGGTGCCGCGGGCCCTGTGGGACCGTGTCCTGGCTGTCAACCTCACCGGCGCCTTCGAAACCCTGCAGTGCGCCGCGCGACACATGAAGCCGAGAAAGTGGGGCCGCATCATCGTCACCTGCTCGGCGGCCGGATTGCATGCGGAGCCGCTCGTCGGCTACGCCTACGCCGCGAGCAAGGCCGCGCTCACCCAGCTGGTGCGGCAGGCCGCCATCGAGCTTGCGCCGCACGGCATCCTGATCAATGCCATCGCGCCGGGTCCCTTCGCCACGGCGATCGCCGACGGCGCCTTCGCCGATCCGCACGTGCAGGAAATCCTCGCCAAGCGCTCGCTGCTCGGACGCATCGGCAGGCCTGGGGAGATCCGGGGCCTCGCCGTGCTCCTCGCCTCGGAAGCCTCGAGCTTCATCACGGGCGCCGTCATTCCGCTCGACGGTGGCTCGATTGTCTGATCATGGAGAAAGCATGAAACTTGCCACGCTGCGCAATGGAACTCCCGACGGCGAGCTCGTCGTCGTCTCCCGCGACCTGCGCTTCATGCTGCGCGCCAGCGCCATCGCCGGCACCCTGCAGGCCGCGCTCGATCGCTGGAGCGAAGCCGCACCCGCGCTAGTACGCCTGTATGAATCGCTGAACGAAGGCAAGGAGGCGCGGCCCGAGCACTTTGACCCGTGCCAGGCGATGTCCCCGTTGCCGCGCGCCTACCAGTGGTGCGATGGCAGCGTATTCGTGGCGCACATGGAGCGGATGTCGAAGTGGCGCAGCCTGCCCGTCCCGGACGACTTCACGAAGACGCCTTATATGTACCAGGGGGCGTCCGACGGCTTTCTCGGCCCCACGCAGGACGTGCCGGCCACCTCCGAAGACTGGGGTATCGACTATGAAGCGGAGATCGCCGTGGTCGCCGACGCCGTGCCCTACGGCTGCAGCGTGCGCGAGAGCGGCCGGCACATCGCGCTGGTAATGCTCTGCAACGACGTCTCGCTGCGCAACCTGATCCCGCCTGAGCTAGCCAAGGGATTCGGCTTCGTTCAATCCAAGCCGGCGAGCAGCTTCTCCCCGGTGGCCGTCACTCCGGACGAGCTCGGCACCGCCTGGCGCGACTGCAGGCTGCATCTGCCGCTGCGCTCGTACGTCAACGGCACGCTGTTCGGCGATCCCGACGCGGGCGCCATGGTCTTCGGCTTCGACGAGCTGGTGGCCCACGTCGCCAAGACGCGTTCGCTGGCAGCGGGATCAATCATCGGCAGCGGCACCGTAGCGAGCGCAGACGATGCGCGTGGCACGAGCTGCGTCATCGAGCGGCGCGTCAAGGAGATCCTGGCCCATGGCGCGCCGCGCACGCCCTTCCTCAGGTTCGGCGATCGGGTACGCATCGAGATGCTCGACGCGAACGGTGCGAGCGTGTTCGGCGCCATCGAGCAGAAGATCGCGCGCGCGGCATGACGCTCTTCGTCGGTACCGATATTGGCGGCACGTTTACCGACCTCGTCGCCTTCGATGCCGGGCGGGGCAAGCTGCTTTTCGGCAAGGCGCTCACGACCTCCGGTGACCTCGTGGACGGAATCCTGCAGTGCATGGCCGAGGTAGGCCTCGAACTCGACGGGATCGACATCCTGAAGCATGGCACCACGCAGGTCATCAACACGCTGCTCGAGCGCAGCGGCGCGAAGACCGCGCTCGTCACGACCGCGGGCTTTCGCGACGTGGTCGAGATTGGCCGCGCGAGCCGACCGCTCGCCTTCCGGCTCGACTACCAGCGCTCCGCCCCGCTCGTGCCTCCCGAGCTGCGCTTCGAGGTGCGCGAGCGCATGGCCGCCGACGGTGTCGTGCTCGAGCCGCTTGCGACGAGCGACCTCGACGCCGTGGCAGCGCGGCTGCAGGGCCTCGAAGTGCAGGCCGTCGCAGTGGCGTTCCTGAACGCCTATCGCAATCCGGCGCACGAAGCGCAGGCCGCGGCTTATCTGCGAGAGCGCCTCCCCTCGATCCACGTCTCGGCTTCGACCGAGCTCTCTCGCGAATGGTTCGAGTACGAGAGAAGCTGTACCGCGATCGCCAACGCGTACGTCGGTCCGCGCGCGAGCGGCTACATCGACCGCCTCGCTGGTCGGCTCGGCGAGGGCGGCTTCCGGGGTCGCTTCTTCATTATGGGCTCGAACGGGGGCCTTCTCACGGCCGAGGGTGCCCGTCGCCAGCCGCTCGCGCTGGTTGAGTCCGGCCCGATCGGCGGCTGCATCGGCGCAACGGCGTATGCCAAAGCCCTCGGGATCGAGCGCCTCGTCGCCTTTGACATGGGTGGCACCACGGCGAAGTGCGCGCTCATCGAAGAGTACCGCTTTGACATCAAGTCGACTTACGACGTGGGCGGCTATGATTTCGGCTTCCCCGTGCGCACACCGGTTCTCGACATCGTCGAGGTGGGCACCGGCGGCGGCTCGATCGCGTACGTCGACGCGCAGGGACGGCTGCACGTCGGCCCGCGCAGCGCCGGTTCGGAGCCCGGGCCGGCTTGCTTCGGCCGCGGAGGGACGGAACCGACTATCACCGACGCCAATCTTGTTCTCGGCCGCATTTCGTCCGGACGGTTCATGCGTGGCGCTCTCCGGCTCGACGAGGGTGCGGCGCGACGTGCGCTCGAGGCACGCGTGAGCGCCGCAGAGGGTGTGGGAGCCGGCGTGCCGACCGATGCCGTGGCAAGCGGTATCCTGTCGCTCGCCAATGCGCAGATGTCGAGCGCGATCAAAGAAATTACTGTCGAGCGCGGGCGCGACGTGCGCGACTTTACGCTCTTTGCCTTCGGCGGCGGCGGCCCGCTGCACGGCATCGAGCTCGCGCGCGCGTTGCGCATGCCGCGCGTCATCATCCCGCCCGAGCCCGGCAATTTCTCAGCGCTCGGCATGCTTTTCGGCGATGCACGCGGCGAGGAAACGCGAACACTGCTAATCGAACTGAGCGAGGAGGGCATGCCCAGACTTCGCGCCTTCGAGAGAGAGATGCGTTCAACACTCCACGCGAGCCTCGAGCGCGAAATGGGTGGCTCGGAGGTCGCGTTTGAAAGCTCGATCGAGGCCCGGTTTGTCGGGCAGCGTCACGCGATCAAGGTCTTCATACACGAGCGCGAGGGCACCGAGAAGGTGCACGAGCGTTTTCTCGCCGCCTATCGCAAACGCTACGGCTACGCCGACGTGAGGAATCCGGTCGAGGTGGTCGGCCTTCGCGTCGTCGGCGTCGTGCCTACGTCAAAGCCAGATCTGCGCTCGCTGCACGCGGCGCCGCACACGGGTAGCCGGGTGCCGATAGAAACCCGCGAAGTTTTTCACCTGGGTCCCGGAGAGCGGCGGCGCACTCCCGTCTATGTCCGCGAAAACCTGCCGATCGGAACGAGCATCGAGGGTCCCGCGGTCATCGAGGAGTTCGGTTCGACCGCGGTTATCGGACCTGGGGACACCCTGGTCGTGGGTAAGCTCGGCGAACTCGACGTAAAGCTAGCCGCCGGTGCGGTGCAGCGCGCGTCCTCCGGGGTGAACGCGATCGAGATCGAGGTCATCTGGCAAAGCCTCGCCGCGGTGCCCAACGTCATCGACAAGAACATCACGCGCACCGCGTTCAGCCTGCTCGTGTCCGAATACAAGGACTTCGCGGTCGGCATCGTGGATCACGACGGCAAGCTGATCGCACAGTGCAAAGGCGGCCTCCCGGTGTTCGCTGCCAACGCGCTCTCCGCGGCAGTGATGGAGGGATTACGCATCTACGGCAGGGCGGGGCTGCGCGATGGCGACGTGGTCATCACCAACGCCGCCGCAACTATGGGGCAGCACCTGAACAACGTGGTGATGTACACGCCCATCCGGACAGGCGGCGGCGACGCCGAGCTCTTCGGCTTCATGGTCGTCGTTATGCACTGGATGGACGTTGGAGGTTACGCGGTGGGCTCGTGCACCACGACCAAGACAACCAATGTGTTCCAGGAGGGGATCCAGTTTCCGGCGCTGAAGGTCCATGTCGAAGGCGAGCGTGCCGAAGATATCTACCGCCTGATTGCCACCAACACGCGCTTCCCGGAGCTCGTGATCGGCGACATGGAAGCGCAGGTCGCAGGCTGTTTAATGGGCCGTGACATGGTGGTTGAGATCCTGGGCAAGTTCGGCGCGGAGCCGGTGCGCGGCGCGGTTGAGCAGGCCTGGCGCCGCAGTGAAGAGGCGGTCCGCTCGGCGCTTCGCGCAATTCCGGACGGCACGTACGAGGCGGAGGCGTTTCTCGACGACGACGGCGTCAACAAGGACCGGCCGCTGCCAATCCGCGTTTCGGTGCAGGTGGCGGGAGACCGGCTGATCGTTGACCTCGCCGGCCTCGCACCAGAGGTGACGAGCGCCCCGTGGAACGCGGGTTACCAGGGCGGCGCGGTGGCCGCCGTGCGCATCGCTGCAAAATTCTTCTTCGCCTCCGATGATCCGGCAAATGACGGCGCCTTCAGGCCGATCGAGATCCTCTGTCCCGTGGGCACGCTAATGAGCGCGCGTCCTACGGCTGCGATCGCCGGCTCCGGTCACAACTTGCCTACGGTCGTCGATACCATCCTCGCCGCGCTCGGCAAGGCGGTGCCGGAGCGCGTGCCTGCCGCGCATCATGGCACTTACGCTTCACAGGTGATCGTCGGGCGTTCGCCGAGTGGTGGCTGGTTCCAGCACATCGAGTCGTCCGCCGGAGGCTGGGGCGCGGCGCACGACCGCGACGGAAACGGGCCATTCCGCTCGATGGCTCACGGCGACACACCGGAGGTCCCGATCGAAGTGCAAGAGGCATCCTACCCATACCGCATTAATTGCATGAAGCTGCGCACCGATTCGGGCGGTGCGGGCAGGCACCGAGGCGGACTAGGCATCGAGCGGGTCTACACGATGCTGATGCCGGTGAGCTACAGCGTGATGATAGAGCGCACCAAATGCCCACCCTGGGGCGTAGCGGGCGGGCGGCCTGGAGCGCCGGGTCGAGTGGAGGTGTACCGTGATGGCGTCTTGGTGGCGACCCTGCTCAAAGACGACGTTGAGCTACGCGCCGGCGACGAACTTCGGTTCCTCTCTGCGGGGGGCGGTGGCTACGGCGACCCGCTGCAACGCCCGGCGAGTGACGTATTGACGGACGTGCGCAGTGGCTACGTGTCAACAGAAACGGCCGCCTCGGAATATGGCGTGGTCATCGACAGCAGCTTGCGAATCGTAGAAATACTTGCGCCCGCTGGTGGTACTCGAACCGAATGAGAACTCGACATTCACGCGGCGACTCAATCGTCAGACGAAGCCGGTTTATTCAGTCATTTCGTGCGACGTCTCGGGCACCCAGGCAAACAGCATTTTAATGTTGTCAGGATTCGTTAGGTCGCACTCGTTATTGGCGACCATCTCCCCGCCGTGACGGCGCTGCATCTCGCGATACTCGGCGTCGTGATAGTCGTGTTCCCTATCCTGCAGAGTTTTCTCAAGCACTCACGTGTCGGTACCGCAATCCGTGCGCTTGCGGACAACCCGCTGCTGACCGATGTTCAGGGGATGGATACCAACAGGCTCTATGCGATTATTTTTTTAATCGGCTCGAGCTTCGGCGGAATCGCCGCCATTCTTGTGTCGCTCGATATCGGCGTCAGACCAGACATGGGTTTCGACGTGATTTTCACGTCAGGACGTTCCAGTTGCTGGTACCCTCTCCGATCTACGACCCTGCTCTGCTTGACATCATTCGCCGAACGACTCCAATTATTGCCGGCGTAAGCCTCGCGCCTCGGGCGGCATATTTCGCTGCCGCGCAGCATCAATCGAAGCCAACTGATTGACGTTCAGGCATTCATCGCCCAGTCGGCCGTTGGATGACTCGATAGACGCGTTCCCCATGGGTTTGCCAAGTCGTAACCAATATCGTATTTTCTGTTCATGTCGCAAGTACTCAATTCCGGCGACACGTTCTCTTGACCTGTCGCCGCCGGCGACATAAGCTGCGAACATGATGCAAAAAGCGAATTCCGGCGACATGACCCCTCTTGCGGCCTGGAAGCCGGATCGCCCATACAACGACCTGCCGGGTCTCCCTCCCCTCGTCGAGCTGGAGACAAAACCCGTTTTGAAGCAATGCATTACGGCGCGAGCGGCGCTCGCCGAGCTGAAGCAGGCGGCGGAGCTGATCCCGAACCCCGCGATGTTGATTAACACCCTCCCCCTTCTGGAAGCCCGGGCGAGTTCGGAGATCGAAAATATCGTCACCACCGCCGACAGGCTGTTCCGGCACCTGCAAGCCGACGCTGGCGCCGACCCCGCGACACGGGAGGCGCTACGGTACCGGCGCGCGCTGCTCGAAGGCGTCAAGGCGCTGAAGAGCCGACCCTTGACGACGCGGACGGCGGAGTCGATCTGCACGCAGATTAAAGGCGTCGAGATGAGCGTGCGCAAGGTGCCGGGCACCGCCCTCGCCAACGATGCCACCGGCGAGGTGGTCTACACGCCGCCGGAGGGCGAAACGCGCATCCGTGAGCTGCTCGCCAATTGGGAGCACTTTCTGCACGAGAAAGAAATGATCGACCCGCTTATCCGGATGGCGGCGGCGCACTACCAGTTCGAGGCCATTCATCCGTTCACGGACGGCAACGGGCGAACCGGACGCGTGGTGAACAGCCTTTTCCTCGTCGAGCAAGGCCTGCTACCCCTGCCGATCCTCTACCTGAGCCGCTACATCATCGCGCACAAGGCCGATTACTACCGCCTGCTACTTGCGGTCACGCGCGAAGATGCCTGGGAGCCGTGGCTCCTCTACATGTTGCGTGCCGTCGAAGACACCGCGATGTGGACGACGGCCAAGATCGCCGCGGTCCGCAAGCTTGCCGCTGATACGACAGAATACGTGCGCCGGAAGCTCCCGAAGATCTACCGCCGCGAACTGGTGGACGTCATCTTCGAGCAACCGTACTGCCGCATCGCCAATCTTGTCGAGGCCAGGATCGCCGGGCGCCAAGCTGCCTCTCGCTATCTCAAGGCGCTCGTTTCCATCGGCGTGCTGCGCGAGCAGGCCTTCGGCAAGGAGAAACTTTTCGTTCACCCGAAGTTGATGACCTTGCTGATCCGGGACAGCAATGCGGTCAAGTCGTACCGAAACGCAGAGCGCGGTTGAAACGCCTCGCGCTCCCCGATCAGTCCCGCCCACGTTCGGTAGACCAGTGGAAAAACGTCTTACGTCTTCACGGCAGTAACGAGCGGTATTCCGAAGAGCTTCGCCCAGGCTGGGGTGTGAATATCCTGAATTGCGCCCGTGCCCGAGTTACGGACCCACCACAGGTTTGCCACGGACACGATCGCGCGGCTGCGCAAGTGCAATGGAACTGAGCGCGAGCATAGGCAAGTAATCTTCGAAGCAAAACAAGAAGAGCGCGGGGGTACCACGGACGCTGACTAGGTTGGTCTTGGCGAGGTCGGTCGGATAGTTTTCGTCCGACCAAGAATTCCACATGGATACCGGGACGGTGACGCGCACACTGACCTCGGACACCGTTCGATCGGAGAGGACGGGCGCGCCAAGTAGGATGCGGCTGCGGCCCTCGGTGACGAAGTCCGGCGGCCGCGCCGAACCGACCAGCGCCAGGCACACCGCGGCCGAGATGAGCGTGCCGAGGCGCACGAGAATGAAGTCGCCAACGCCGCGCCCGTCGAGCGCCTGCGCACGGAGGCGCAGGTCAGGTCGATGCCGGGCAATTCAGCAGAAGGCTAATGCAATCCGACCACCGGAATAGAATTCAATCGATATGCAATAAACAGTCTCTGCCTCACGCTTGGTCTGGTTGGAGAGTAGTGTCGGCACCATCCGGCGTGAGGATTGGAGGCGCGAGCGGGAATCGAACCCACGTACGAGGTTTTGCAGACCTCTGCCTAACCATTCGGCCATCGCGCCAGCCGTAATTCCGATGCCCACAGCGCCTGCCGGCCAATTTGCAGGCCGCTGCATAACCACTCTGCCACCCCGCCGGGCTGAAACGAAGCGGGGAAGACGCGCCAGGAACTCGGACTCCGTGCAGCGTCTTCCCCGGAATTCTGGAGCGGGAAACGAGTCTCGAACTCGCGACCTCAACCTTGGCAAGGTTGCGCTCTACCAACTGAGCTATTCCCGCGTGAGCGAAGGCGGATTTTAGCGGTATGCCCCCTTCCGGTCAACCGTGGCGGGAGGCGCGCGGGCCGGCGAGCTTCATGTAGTACAGCATCGAGATCAGGGTCAGCGCCGCGGCGATGTAGATCAGCCAGGTGCCCACGAATTGTGGGCTGAAGTACGGCGGGATGCGGTCGTGGTAGAGCAGCATCGGGATCGCGATCAGCTGCGCCACGGTCTTGATCTTGCCCAGCAGGTTGACCGCGACGC
>Ga0080064_1001133_pt1 | contig 58466 bp, 59 predicted proteins | sample Subgrocontami54m_FD_69260 | JGI IMG/M metagenome (GOLD analysis project Ga0080064, IMG submission 69260) | Subsurface groundwater microbial communities from S. Glens Falls, New York, USA - GMW46 contaminated, 5.4 m (SPADES assembly) (version 2) ... | reverse complement strand
GCGGCGGTCGCCCTCTGGCGACCGGGAACGACTACAGTTAAGAACGTACAAAACTAGTATACCAAATCCTGTTAGTGCCCACCCACCCTACCAAAGAGGTGGCGGCACCCCGCCTTTGGGCGCTAGGGCTCGCTAGGGCGAGCCTCGCCAAAATAAGAAGTTTTCTAGCAGCTCTGTACAGTCTCTTCCTCACCCGCTGCGGCGGGTTCATCTAAGGATAGATTTCGTCCCGTTGCGCCGTCGGCGGGGTACTCCGTTTTCCTCCCCGCCGCAACTATTTGTATCCCTTCCTTATCTAGCACCTTTATCTATGCCTCATGGCTCGCCCCGCAGGTAGGAAAACCTAGGCAAATCTCGCGGGGCTCGCGTAGGTCGGGCACGCTCCTCTACGAAGGAGGAATCGTGTAGGTTTCCTGTGTCGCGTGCCCTCCTTTTAGCAAATAGTTTAGCACCAGGCGGGTCGGCGGAGCCGCCACCCGGAGCCCGAAAAAAAACTCTACAAAATTTGAAAATCACCGCAGGCATCAACGATTAGATTGATTTGACGACCTAATCACCGCAGCAACCCGCAGCACTGCGGACTGCGGGTAATTAGCCTCCCGCAGCACCAAAACATCCTCCCCGCAGTAGCCTGCCGCATGGCCTGCCGGAGCTCCAGTGCTAGCCTGCCGCAGCTGCGGGTAAAGTTGTTATCCTTTCAATAGAGTGGTACAATACCGCGTACTATGCCACTACCAGAACAAGGGTCTCAAGAATGGGCAGCGACTGGAGAGAGAGTCCATAGAAGAATAATGGATACTGTTTCTAACGTTGCAGTAAAACGTAAAGATTTACCATCCCAGGTACATGCTATTATTCATGATGACGTAACTGGAGAAAAATTTGGGGCATTCGTAGGCGTTGAGTATGTTGGCGATAGTGGCATGGCACAGATTACCAGAACATCAATTGGTATGCTCGCACCAGGCGTACCGTTAACAGTAATTGCCGATGGGTTACTACAACATAATCCAGGTACACCTTTGGTTTGTGACGAAGTTGTCGCAAATGAATTATCGCAAGGATCTATTCCCTGGATTGAAGAAGGGCATTATCGCTTAGAAGGAAGACCAGGCGGTGTTTTGGAAGTCTATACTCCTTATGACGCATACAAACCAAAAGGTCCTCTACCACCCGGCGTAAAAAGTGCTCAGTTTTACACAGAGTAAATTTAGGGTGCAACAACAAATTGAGGATATTCTTCTCTAAGCCTAGCTAAAGCTTCAATAGCATAGCCAGGGAATAACTTATATCCAATTCTTTGAGGCATATAACCGTTATGGAGCATTGTATTTTCCCAACTCTGCGTTGCTGGTTTCCCTTTCAAATGACTAAATAAGAATGAATCTATCGTCTCTGATTGTAAACTCAGATCTTCCAATTCTTCCAGTAGTGAATCTACTACTTTATCATCTGGAACAGCTACATCTGCGTCAGTAAACGGATGGGCAATATTACCTATATTTGGAGTTATTAGCTGTACTCTGGGTGGTTTGTCTGGATCTGGATAGTAGAAAGTGAAAACAATATCTCCATTCAAGAGACGTTGATATGTAGTGTCGTATCCTTTGTTTCTTACAACTCTGTGAATATCACCATCAGGATGTGGTTCGACAGTATATTCTACTCTAGGATCATTCTTCCTGTAATAAAAACGGTCTTCATCTACGAGATTCCTAAAACTTAGTTCTGCTTCTTCTGCAGTTGCAAATATCTGACCCCAACTACTGGCTCTCACTATTTGCCCACGTAATTCTGTAGCTCTTTTTGCTTGTTCAGGTCTTGGCCTGAGGTCTTCTGGTGTAGTCATGGGCGAATTTTACTATAGGAAAGAAATTAAAGCAATACCTCTTGACCAACTCCTTTTAATCTTCCATACTAAACTTATGCCCTATACCAAAGAAGAACACCAGGAAGTTGCAGAAAAAGCAGCCAGAGATCAGTTCGGCCACTTTGCCAAAAAACCTCCTTCTCAACCTCTCCCTTCTAATCCTCCTCCTACCCAAACAGTTAAAGTCCAAATCGATGCTCCCAAACAAAAACCAAACGATTCTGACAACCTTGTTTCCCTCAACATCAAAAATCCTCTTGCAGTCTTTACTCGCTCTCTGGTAAAAGCCATCAACAAACCCATGACTATTAAGATTCCTCCTCTGTATGCCTTCCCTATTCTCATTGCTACCCTAGGTGTTGTGCCACTGTCCTTTTTTGGTCTTGGAAAACAAGTGGAGAAAGATAAGATCGCAGCCCTTCCAACACCAACTCCTATTGTCATTATCCAACCCACCGCCACCCCAGCCCCAGTTTTAGTTTCGAGAATGGGAATTATCAAAGCAACATACGTCGCCCCACGAAGCCCGGGCGAAGTGGGGTCAAGTTCTCTAACAACCCAAGTATCCCAAATCGCACCAACAGATTCCCAAGCAACCCCTGCAGCAACAATAGAACCTTCACCAACCCCAACCCCCGTACCAAACCGTTTTATTTTAGTCAACGGATCAACCATTACCTTCCTTGTTACTCCATCCACTATCAATCTTTCTTATTATCTAAATCGCAAAGTCTTGATAACCGGATTATTTGACAAAACAAAAAATACATTACAAATCAATAAAAGTGGGGATATAGAGGTATTACCGTAAAACTTATGACAACAATTTTCTATTTACTCTTTATATATTACACCAATCTACCATTTACCTGGTTGTGGTTTTTTATCAGTCTTGTTTTTTCTTTTCCAGGAATATTTGGATATGTAGCAATTCGTTGGAGGAAAAAATAAAAGACACATTGCAGATTAGCAAAAGTGGAGACATAAAAGTATTGTCGTAAAAACCTTCTCCTATCTAACCCATCTGGTTTTTGGTAAAATGACCTCATACAAAATAAACCAAGAAAAGGATTAAAATTAGCTGGTATTTCAAATTGTGGTGTTATTCAAAGGCGCTATCACAGAGAGGATTATTATTAAGCTAATAACAAATTAAAATATATGAATGAAATTATCTATATACTGACGAATGAAGCAATGCCCGGATATGTAAAAATTGGAAAGACAAACAACAATCTCGAACAGCGTATCCGAGAATTGAGCACGTCAACAAGTGTTCCACTCCCCTTTACTGTATTTTATGCTTGCATAGTAAAAAATGCTCAATTCGTCGAACATCAACTTCATGATGCTTTTGATGATAACAGAGTTAATCCAAAACGAGAATTTTTCCGCGTTGCACCAGAACGGGTGGTTGCGGCTTTAAAACTTGCAGAGATAGAAAACATAACACCTAAGAATGATATTGTAGAAAACAAAGAAGATCAAGAAGCTCTTGATGCTGCAAGGAAAATACGAAGCAGATTTAACTTTGAGATGGTGAAAATTCCTGTTGGAGCGCAGTTATATTTCAGCCGCGATGAAAACATCAAAGCAATAGTAGTTGATGCTCATGCCGCCAATTCCATTGAATTTAATGGCAAAAAAACAAGTCTATCCCGCAGTGCCCAAGAAATACTCGGTTATCAATATGGCGTAGCAGGAACAGATTATTGGATGTATGACGGAGAAACGCTTGATGAACGCAGAAGGAGATTAGAAAGCGGAATATAATTTATGGCTAGAAAATTCTCAATCAAAAATCTTAAGAATGCAAGACGAGCAAAGAACGATGAGTTTTATACCCAATACGGAGACATTCAAAAAGAGATTGAAAAGTATCTGGATTATAATCCTGATACTTTTCGCAACAAGGTAGTATATTGCAATTGCGACGATCCGTTTGAGAGTAATTTCTTTCGCTATTTCGTGCTCAACTTCAACAAGCTTGGATTAAAACAGCTTATCACCACCAGCTACAAACCTTCGCCCGTAGCCAACACTCAACTACAATTGTTTGGCGATGACAAGACTCTCCCGAAATCAAAAGGCCGTCCCAAGATAACCGCCAACAAATTTATTATTAACGAAGTGCACGACATAGATGACGACGGCGAATTCAACTTAAAAGATGTTGCCAAGCAATTAAAAGCAAACAGACATAATGAATGGACGCCACTTGAAGGCGACGGCGATTTTCGTAGCGATGAATGTATAAGTCTGCTTATACAATCCGATATCGTAGTAACGAATCCACCTTTCAGTTTGTTTCGTGAATATGTTAAGCAACTTTTTGATTATAATAAAAAGTTTTTGATTATCGGCAATATTAATTGCCTAACTTATAGAGAAATATTCCAAAAAATTAAAAAAAATAAAGCATGGCTTGGCAATGGAATGGGAAGGTGGATCTCTGGATTTATTGTTCCTGAATCCTACGATTTGTATGGATCAGAAGCTCGAATAGATGAAAATGGAAACAGAATTGTCGCCACTAATAATTGTTTGTGGCTTACTAACCTTGACCATGGACGCCGCCATCAACCATTGCCACTTATGACAATGGCGGAGAATTTAAAGTATAGTAAACATAAAGAAATCAAAGGTAAAAAGTCATATGATAAATACGATAATTACGATGCAATAGAAGTACCTTTTACCGATGCAATACCAAATGATTATAAAGGTGTAATGGGTGTGCCGGTTACGTTTCTTGATAAATATAATCCTGAACAGTTTGAAATATTAGGAAATTCTAATGTACGAGGAGAACGAGAACATTTAATGAATAATGTAAAAAGTGCAACGGATTGCACTTATATAAACGGTAAACCGCAATATGCTCGCATTTTAATAAAACATAAGAAAAAAATAATATGAAAACGACTTTAAAAACTAATATAACTGTCAAAGATATTTGCGACGGATTTGTTTATAACGAACTTGAAGGAAAAGGTTTATTTGGTCTATCTGGCAAACTGACTATCCAACCAGAGTATCAGCGCAATTATATCTATGCCACCGAAGGTAAAGAAGTAGCAGTAATCGACTCATTACTTAAAGGCTACCCAATAGGTTTAATTTATTTCAACAAAGTTAATGAAGAAAAACTAGAAGTTTTGGACGGACAGCAGCGAATCACTAGTGTTGGACGTTTTATTACTGACAAATTTGCCATCAAAGACGAAAATGGTATGGAACAATATTTTGGTGGCCTTGCAGCCGACAAACAAGCAAAGATCCTGGAAACAAAACTACTCATTTACGAATGCGAAGGAACTGAGAGTCAGATAAAGGAGTGGTTTAAAACGATCAACATTGCTGGAGTTCCGCTCGTCCCCCAAGAATTGTTAAATGCGATTTATTCCGGACCATTTGTAACGCTTGCCAAAGAAGAATTTAGCAACAGTCAGAACTCTAACGTTCAAAAATGGAGTGCATATATCTCTGGTAGTGTTAATCGACAGCATTTTTTAGAACGGGCACTTGATTGGGTCAGTAAAGGAAATATTGATGATTATATGAGTCGTCATCGATACGACAAAAATATTACTGAGTTAAAAAAATACTTTAATAGTGTCATTGACTGGGTATCTAGTGTATTTATTGACGTAGAAAGTGAAATGCGGGGGCTGGAGTGGGGACGACTTTACGAGGAATATCGCAAAAATAAATATAATCCAACCAAAGTATCAGCCGAGGTTCAAAAACTCTATGCCGATCCGTATGTTAAAAATCGCAAAGGTGTCTTTGAATTTATTCTAGGCGGTTCAATGGATACGAAATTACTTGATGTTCGCGTCTTTGATGAGGCAACTAAAAGATCGGCTTACGCGTCGCAGACAAAGACCGCAAAAACGAAAGATAAATCAAATTGTCCTGATTGCGCTATGGGACACGACGCTAACAAAAGTAAAATATGGCTCTTCAATGAAATGGAAGCCGATCATGTATCGGCTTGGAGTAAGGGGGGGAAAACAACTGCTAAGAATTGTGAGATGTTGTGTATAAGGCATAATCGAGCAAAAGGTAATCGGTAAAAAATATAACCGAATCAAATCTGGAAAATAAACTGTCAAGCTTTTAGAGAAAATAATGAAGTGTATATGGATGGAGTAAATTCGCTAGATAATCAAATTGACCAGTTAGTTTGTAAACTCTACGGTCTACACCAGAGGAGATTGTAGTTATAGAAGGTAAGAATGAAAATTGAAGATGTTGTAAAAGTACTTAATGAAAATCAGGGTGTGTTAGCAGCAATTCCTATTGTTGTAGGAATTGTTTTTTGGCTTCTTAAGAAAAAAAAAGCTAACTCTATTCCTCAAAATTCTTCTTATATATCTGCTGGTAGAAATATTTCCGCAGATGGCGACATTATAGTCGATGGTCATAAAACAATCCGAACGACAATTCAAAGAGACGAAGCTGTTCCGGAAATCCATTTACAATTATATGGTGCGGGTTCTAAAAGAACTATCGAGGGACATGTAGAAAAGAAAGGTGACATAACTTTAATACTAGAGTTAATCGAGATAAATGGAAGCAAAACTGAATTCGAACAGCAATTTACGAAATTACTATTTCTAAAAAATCTACATTTTTCAGATTCTTTATTTACTACAAAGACACCAGAAATTAAAGTTAAAGTTGTTTATAGAACTCTTGACGGAAAGAAATATGAGCTAACTCAAATGATGAATCAAACAACTAGAGCTGACGGCTTATTTAACATCTCGTTAATAGGAGTACCAGGAATCAGAAAAGTAAAATGAAAGTTTTATGACAACAGAAGAATTTATTAAAAAGTGGCGTTACTCAATAAATCATCTCGGCTTTCCTTCCGTTGGAATTCATGTCGGTTGGGATATTATTCCTGTGGATTCTAAAGTAGAGAGCTTTTCAGGTAAAGAGGCATGGGAGAAAATCTACGGCTGTACACCGCCTTGGTTTAAAACTACACAGACTTTTAATGAGTTGATAAACATCAAAAATGCAGATTACTTGCAGATAGTGCAAGAAGAAACGGGTAACGGGAAAATTGATTATTACCGCCAGAATGGTTTGAAAGAACCATTTTTTTGTGGTTTTGCTAATCAGGAAGGTTCTTTTATTTTACTCGGCGATGGAAATCACAGATTTCTAGACTGTCTCTATTTAATCCATGACCAGAATCACAATTTAGATGAAGATTTAAAAAGGACAGAGTTAGATATTGTATACCTTTCTAATTTTGATGAAGTTATGAGACCAGACAATATTTGGGGATACCGGATATCCGAGCGCCAAAAGTAAATCAGTATTAGAAGAAGGGACAAAATGAGTTTATGATTTCACCGGACTACCCAATTCGATCAAAAGAAGAAGACAGATTAAAGAGAGCTCCTATTGCAGAAAGCATTGCCAACTTAATATCAGATTTCAAGGGAACAGAAAGTTTTGTTATAGGCATTGAAGGTCCTTGGGGGTCCGGCAAGACATCCTTGATTAACTTAATTTTAGAAAATCTTGGCAAGAACACTGTCTGTTTTACTTTCAATCCTTGGAACTTTTCCAGCGAATTAAAACTTCTAGAAGATTTTTTCAAATCTTTTGGCGAAGCCTTAAAAAGCAAAGAGAAAGATGCTCACGAAAATCAAACCAAAATTTACAAACAGATTGAAGATTATTTGAAAGCCATAAAACCAGCAGTAGAACTTAATCTTCAACCAGAACTAAGTCTAGGGATATTTAAGGTCTCTTTGGGTGGCATCCAAAAGTCAATTTTTTCAAAAGGTAGTCTAGAAAGAATAAGAAGTGAAATTGACGATAATCTGAAAAACTTACATAAGAAGATTGTTGTTGTTATAGACGATATCGACAGACTTGATCCCGTAGAGACGAAGTTGATTTTTAAGTTGGTTAAGCTAACTGCAAATTTCCCTAATACGATTTTTCTATTAGCTTATGATCGTAGCAGAGTTGAGGAAAGATTAACTATAAAAGAAAGTGGTTTCGATGGCAAAGAATATTTAAAAAAAATAGTCCAAGTTAGTTTCAGCTTACCAAAGCCCGATCCTTCAGACCTCTATACAATTCTGTTTTCTGAGATGGATAAGACGCTTGAAAGTTCAGAGGTACGAAATATGACTAAGAAATACTGGAATGAGAAACGTTGGGGCAACTTATTCCACGGAGGATTTAAAGGCTTTTTTATAACTATTCGGGATATCAATCGTTACATTAGCAGTTGGCGTTTAAATTACTTAATCGTTGGTTATGAGGAAGTAAACCCTATTGATTTTGCTGGAATAGAACTCATACGAGTTTTCTCGCCGGAAATTCATAATGCTATTGCAGAAAATAAAGAGCTTTTCACTAAAGAAGATAGCATATATTCAGGCAGGTCAAACAATGATTCCAGAAAGCAACTATATAATGAGGTTTTAGATAAAACCCCAAATGAGTTAAAGAACTCTATTGATGGAGTAATAAAACAGCTTTTCCCCAGAATTAAGGGTCTCTTTGAAAATACTTCTTATCCCCATACATGGGAAAAGGATTGGAAACAACAATTGAAGATATGTTCCGCAGATTTATTCGACGTTTATTTTCAACTTGCCATTCCAACAGGAGCAATTTCACAGACACAATTCAATCTTTTAGTAAAAACTTTAAACAACACCTCTAAGTTTGAGAAAGTTATTCTAGGATTTGAGGATCAACGAATATTAAAAACATTTTTAGATAAATTGACCGATTCACTAGATAACATAAGTCAAACTCAACTAAAAAATATAATCACTGCACTTTTTAACGTCGGTGATCAATTTAGAGAAGAACGTGGTGGTATGTCCTTAGAAACGGTTGAAACTAAGATAATGAGGCTTTGTTATCAATCTATCAAGCGTATACAAGCTAATCAACGAATCAAGATTATTGAAATAAATATAAAAAAAACTAATGGTATTTACACAGTAATACGGATCATAGGAGTTTTACTTGAGGAACAAAAAGAATATAAAGGGAAAACAGATGGCGATAAACCTATGGTCGAAGATGAGACCTCAGTAAAAAAACTAGAAAGTCTATTGGTTACTAAAATTAAAAATCAGGCTAGTAAAAATGCTGAATTCTTAAAAAAACATAAGTATTTAGGAGCTATTCTTTATTTTTGGACAAAACGAGAAACTAATAAAAAACTTATTGATAAATTCACTGGAAATCTTCTCAATTCTTTAGAAGATTTAAAAATCCTTATAGGAGCATTTAAAACAGCCTCATTCTCTCAAGGATTAGGTGACTATGTGTCTGTTAAAAATGAAAAAGTAGATTATAAATATTTGTCAGAAGTAATTCCTAGTGCTGATGTCGAAAAAGCGGTCAAGAAGTTTAAAAAAGAAATCGAAAAATTATCGAAAAAAGATAAGGAGATTTTTGAATTATTTGAAAAAAGCAAAAATCTACAAGATGACTAATTACAGCAAATGGTTAAAAAATGAAAATTGATGATTTACAAGAAGTTGGAGCTAGAGAGGAACTTAGGAAAATTTTATCTAAGGAACCTCAAAAGCTAACAGATTATGAAAGTAAATTTCTTCGAGCAAGAAGAAGTTATTTATCAAAGGAGCAGAGGTTTAAATATAGTGGAGTTCTTTATTTTTCAAGACCAGTTTTATATCACGAACTAAAAACCACCCTTCAATTTCTATCAAAATTTACCAAGGAAATTATTTTCGGCGTAATTGTCGCCATAGTAGTACTTTGGATAATAAAACTTTCTGGCTGGCAACCATAAATAGTTAAAATGTAATAAAGAAACTACTAGTTAAAAATAATTTAAAAGTATTACAGCAATATTAAAATGATTAAATTATCGAGGTCGAAATTGGAATTATTATTTGAATGTCCTCGCTGTTTTTAGTTGTATATCAATTGTCTTTAATACTTTTTGATATAAAATGTCTTCTTGTATTTCTCTATTTTTCTACATATAGTAAAACCGTGCTCAAATTTTACCATTCAGTTTTTTAATGGCCACCTTAGACAGATCTGAATGGATTTGAGCACACTAGGGTGGCCATTTGAAATTTTTAAAAAGTTCTTTCACATTTTTTGCGTTTTAGACCAATAAATTGGATTTCGAGCCGACAGTTTCAGAGCGAGGCCGCAAGGCCGAGCGTACAAAGAGCAGGAGGCCGCCGCAGCGGCCGACTACCGCAATAACGTAAAGGAGGTTCTAACTTTTTCGTAAACGAGCTCTTAAAGCATTTGTATCTTTTTTTTGTCAGGGGGTAAATTAAGAAGTGAGGTAATGAGCACCGAGGGATGTCTTGCGTTTGTATGCGGCGTTTGCAATAAGCAGTGCAGTCTGGAGCATATTAGCAATTTCTAGCAATGCTTCGTTTATTCCCTTTTGTATTATTTTTTCAAGCGTTTTTTCAAGCGTTTTTAATTCTTTTATGGCATAGTGCAGTTCTTTTTTTGACCGTTCAATTCCCACATACTGCCACATAATTTCTCGTATTTGTTTTTTTAGCGCGTTAGGAGATATTTTTTTCGAATATATCTGATTTGGCACAGGAATAACGCGGGGCATTTTAGGCATTTTGTTTACACATTTTGCAATTTGACTCGAGAAAACCATCCCCTCCAAAAGAGAGTTAGATGCTAGGCGGTTTGCCCCATGGACACCTGTTGCGGCGGTCTCGCCGTAGGCCAAAAGATTTCGGATAGATGTGCGGCCGTAAAGGTCGGTTGTTATGCCACCACATAAAAAGTGTGCAGCAGGAGTTACAGGAACGACATCTTTTGCCAGATCATATCCCTTTTTCATTACATTTTTATACAGGTTGGGAAACCGTTTTGTAAGAAATGCTTTGCCTTTAGAGCGTATGTCAAGATACACACCTCCTTCTTTTTGTTTTTTAAAAATCGCACGTGCTACAACATCTCTTGGTGCAAGTTCGGCATCTGTATGCAGCTTTTGCATAAATCGTTTGCCTTTCTTATCGAGAAGGAATGCTCCCTCGCCTCGCAATGCTTCAGAAAGCAAGAAAAGGGGAGAGGTGTTTTGTTTAAGGGCTGTTGGATGAAACTGCACAAATTCCATATCCGACAGTTTTGCCCCTGCCCGCTTTGCCATTGCAATTCCATCTCCTGTTGCCACATCGGGATTTGTTGTCCACAAGTAAAGCTGGCCAACACCACCGGTGGCAAGCACAACGCTTCGGCTAAAAAGAGAAATAATTTGCTCATTTTTTATGACTTGGATGCCAAAACAGGAGTTGTTTTTAACAAGAAGATCAGTTGCATAGGTATGTTCCCAAATTTCAATGTTTTTGGCATTTCGTACAGCAGCAATCAGTGCATGTTCTATTGCCTGTCCTGTAAAGTCTTTTGCATGAAGAATACGAGGATATGAATGGGCAGCTTCAAGAGTAGTTGCGAAACTTCCATCTTTTCGTTCAAACGGAACACCAACAGAAACCAGCTTATCTATTGCATTTTTGCCGTGTTTTACTAAAAAACGCACAGATTCTTTTTTGTTATGAAATGCACCAGCTCTGAGCGTATCTTGTTCGTGGAGTAACACGCTATCTTTTTTTTCTGTAACAGCAGCAATGCCTCCTTGTGCATAATTGGTTGTTGCGTCAACATTCCTTTTTTTTGTTATAAGAAGAACCTTGCCAAAACTGTTTAGTGTTAAAGCGGCATTGAGTCCTGCAATGCCAGAGCCGACAACGATAAAATCAACGTTTAGATTCATATTTTTTCTCATTGATGTATAATGATGCTACTTTTGAGGTATTCTCTCATTATGGTAAATATAAATCAATCTAATGGTCAAAAATCCCCCGAGGAAATAAAAGCGCTTGCAGAAAAAGTACTCTATTGGAAAAAAAAGCGAAACGCGCTTATTATTGCGCATAATTATCAAATCCCACATATTCAAGATATTGCTGATTTTGTTGGGGACTCGCTTGAGCTATCCCAAATTGCTGCAAGAGCCAAAGAAAAACTCCTTATTTTTTGTGGTGTGCATTTTATGGCAGAGAGTGCTGCAATTTTTTCCCCAAACAAGACAGTATTAATTCCAGATCTTAAAGCTGGATGTAGTTTGGCTTCATCAATCGATGCCGTGGAACTTCGTAAGTGGAAAAGAAGGTATCCTAATGCGCTTGTTGTGAGCTATGTAAATACAACAGCCGAAGTAAAAGCAGAAAGTGATTATTGTTGCACATCAACAAATGCGATTCGTGTTGTGCAGTCTATACCAGAAGACCGCGAGATTATTTTTACTCCCGATATGTTTTTGGGTGATTACGTGGCACGAATGACAGGACGAAAAATATACGTCTATCCAGGAGAATGCCACGTGCACGCAAGAGTGCGGCCAAAGGATGTTATGGATAAGCTTGGACAATATCCTGGGGCCGAATTTTTAATCCATCCCGAGTGTGGGTGTGTTTCTGAGTGTATGCACTACGTTGCTGTAAAAGAAATTCCAGAAGAAAAAACTCATATTCTTTCAACTGGCGGCATGTTAAGACATGCGAAAACATCAAAAGCGAAACAGTTTGTTATTGCAACAGAAACTGGTATTTTGCATAGGCTCAAAAAAGAAAACCCCAAAAAAGAGTTTATTCCACTCAGGGAAGATATGGTATGTGAATTTATGAAAATGATTACCCTTGATAAGCTTTTAAATAGTCTTGTAAACCTTGAGTATGAAGTAAAAGTTTCCAAAGACATTGCAGAAAGAGCACGTATTCCTATTGAGCGCATGCTTGCTATTGGATAGTATGGAAAGACGTCAGCTTGTTAACCGCTATTTTCAAAAACAACAGCAACTTGCTTTGTCAAAGAAACAGTATGTTTTGCACCTGTCTACATTATGGGAATGGATGCTTGCAGCAGATGATGCAGGAAGTGATGCAACCGCCGATTTTATTGCCGGGAATGGAAAAGCAATTGTTACAGGTAAGCAGGAGGGTATTGTTGCTGGTATTGAAGAAGTGGTGTTTTTGCTCAGAAACAAAACAAACCTTTTGGTAACAGAAAGCGTAAAAGATGGCGCAAAGGTAGGCAAAAAAGAGATCTGGTTAACAATGGAGGGAAGTAACCAATATCTTCTTTCCTACGAGCGCACAGTGTTAAATATTCTTGGGAGAATGTCTGGAATTGCAACACTGACAAGTAATCTGCTTTCGGATGTGCAAAAAGAAGAAAATCCCCCGTTTCTTGCTGCAACAAGAAAAACCCCTTTGATGTTTCTGGATAAAAAAGCTGTTGCAATAGGCGGAGGATTAACCCACCGTTTGAGCTTATCTGATTTCCCAATCATTAAAGACAATCATTTAGAAATACTAAAAAAAGGGAAGCTCTCCATAGAAAAAGCAATAGAAACAGCAGTAAAAAAAACAATGCAATCATTTTTTGAAATAGAAGTAAAAAATGTAAACGAAGTACACATGGTCTTGAAAGTTTTACAAAGCTCTGGAATAAAAAAAGATAGTTTTGTTTGTTCGATACTCCTTGATAATTTTACACCTTTGATAGCAAGAGAAGTTATTTTGGAAATAAAAAATCATCCGTTATATAAACACGTTCTTCTTGAAGCATCAGGAGAAATTACACAAGAAAATCTTTCTATGTGGGCAAAAACTGGCGTAGATATACTTTCAATGGGTATACTCACCCATTCGTCACCGACGTTTAATCTTTCTTTAAAAATAGTCTAAAGTTTGAAACTTCCCAGTTGACGAAAAGTCATACTTTTGATAAGATAAATCGTGCAACCTACAAAACGTAAATATATTTTTGTTTCTGGAGGAGTGATCTCCGGAATTGGTAAGGGCACTACAGCAGCCTCTATAGCATTTCTTCTCAAATCAGCAGGATACGCAGCTGCACCCATAAAGTTTGAAAACTATCTCAATGTTGACGCAGGGACAATTAACCCAATTGAGCACGGCGATCCATTTTTGTGTGAAGACGGGACCGAAGCAGATATGGATATTGGCTCATATGAGAAGTTTCTTAATGAGGACATGGGTAAAGATAACTTTGTTACCATGGGTCTGATTTACCAGACGGTTATTGATCGTGAGCGGAGATTTGAATACAACGGTGAAGATGTCGAAGCAATTCCTCATATTACAGATGAAATTATACGAAGGATTAACAATGTTGGCGAAAAGAAACACGCAGATATAGTTATTATCGAGCTTGGTGGGACAGCAGGTGAGTATCAAAACCTTTTCTATTACGAAGCATCCCGCATAATGACGCTCAAAAATCCTGGAGATGTACTTCACATTCATGTAAGTTATGTACCAACCCCCCGTCATTTAGGTGAACCAAAAACAAAACCAACGCAGCTTTCCGTAAGAACACTCAATTCTATGGGTATTCAACCAGATTTTATTATTGCAAGGAGTGAAAAATATCTTGACCAGAGAAGGAGGGATAGATTTGCGCTTTTTTGCAATATGCATCCAGATGACATTATTTCTAATCCAGATCTTTCAAGTGTCTACGAAATTCCAACACTGCTTCACAAACAAGGCTTAGATAAAAAAATTCTTGAAAAGCTTTCTCTGCCGGTCAAAACTCCAGATTTAGCCGCATGGGAAGCACTTTTGGGAAAAATAACCGGGAAAAAAGAAAAAACCGTTTCGATTGCAATCGTTGGTAAATATTTTGGAACAGGAGATTACCAGTTACGGGATTCTTATGCAGCGCTTTTTGACGCCCTAGATCATGCAAGTTGGCAAGTAGGAGTTGGTGTTAAAACACATTGGATTGATGCAGAAAAAGTTGAATCCGCCATTGCAAAAGCTACTTTAAACATGAAAGATGCCGCAGTTGCAATAAAAGATGTCATTGGTACACCGGATGGCATTATTGTGCCAATTGGTTGGGGAGATCGGGGATCTGAGGGAATGATTGCTGCAGCATCATATGCCCGGCACAACACTATTCCTTATCTTGGATTGTGTTATGGCATGCAGCTAGCAGTTGTTGCATTTGCCAGGGATGTTTTGGGATGGAAAAATGCCAACACAACCGAAAATAATTCACAAACAACGCATCCTGTTATTGATCTTATTCCAAAACAAAAAGAATTTATGGAAAGACGTGCCTATGGTGGTACGATGCGACTTGGTGGTTGGGATGCTCTTGTTAAAAAAGATACGCGAGCATATTCCCTTTACGAAGCGCACGGTGGGCTTTTGGATAAAACAAAAGGGTTGACAAGCGAGAGACATCGGCATAGGTATGAATTTAATAACCAATTTACCGAAAATTTTGAAAAAAACGGTCTAATCATTAGTGCTCGTTCGGTTGCCGAGAATCTTGTTGAAATAATTGAGCTTTCACGCGACATACATCCTTTTTACCTTGGTACGCAAGGCCATCCAGAATACAAAAGCAGACCTCTTGCACCACACCCACTTTTTATTGGGTTTTTAGAGGCATGTGCTCGAAATAAGAATGGGGTTGAGAAATAGCTATAAAAAAGCTATAATACATCCGTATGTTAGCAAAAATTGATTTTGTTCCAGGCGATACCATTCGAGTATTTCAAAAAATTAAAGAAGACGCAAAAACCCGAACGCAGGTTTTTGAAGGTGTTGTTTTGGGTATTAAGGGTCGCGGGGAAAACAAAAGCTTTACTGTCCGAAAAGTTGTTGGTGAAGTTGCTATTGAGCGTATTTGGCCAGTAAAGTCGCCAAATATAGAAAAAGTAGTTGTAAAAGCAAATTCCAAAAAAAGAATACGCCGCTCAAAACTCTACTATGTAAGAAATAGGAAATGAAAATCGTCAACCCGATTGCCATTAAGGGTGAAGAATTAGCCACGCAATATCTTAAACAGAAAAATTTCACTATAATTGAACGTAATTTCCGAAAAGGATATGGAGAAATAGATATTGTTGCAACGCACAAGAATGTTCTAATTTTTATAGAGGTGAAAACGCGAACATCAAGGATATATGGTTCGCCCTTTGAGGCAATAACATCTTGGAAAGTAAAAACCCTTATCAAAACTGCACAGTATTATAAACTACTCCACCCCGCTCTCCCAGATGCTATGCGTATTGATGCAGTATCTGTATCTCTTTCGCAAAACGAAGGAGAGGTTATAGAACATATAGAAAACATTAGTGGTTTTTAGTTTTCTTAGTTTCTTCTTACGTGCTTTTGACATTTTTTTAAAAAACGTTCGCTATTCTCGGATAAGTTTTGAGGTGATTCGTATGGATACCATGAGGCAAACCATATTTCAGAGAGAACGGTGGGATGAAGAGAAAAAACTGCAAAAAATATTAGGTAGATCAAATACGGTTCTTTTTAAAGCGTCGAGTGTTTTTCCGTTTGATTTTTTTCCAGACGATCTGACCATAGATGAAAATAAAGTAAATATTATTAACAGAGAGTTTTTTTTATCAGAAGATGTGCATAGTGTTTTAATTGAAATGATCAAAGATGTCCATGTTGAAAGCAGCGTGCTTTTTGCAACCCTACAAATTGTTCCAGAAGGGTATCCAAACGCTCCAATGGAGGTTAAATACCTAAAAAAAAGTGACGCGTTTAGAGCAAGAAGAATTTTACAGGGTCTTATGGTATGTTTGCAAGAAAAAATAGATTTATCAAAGATAGATCCTGAGGAGTTACAAAAAAAATTTGAGGATGTTGGGAAAATAAAACCGGTCGAGCACTAACCCTGTTTCATTGCCCGTATTTTATCTCGAAGTCTTACCGCAGCCTCAAAATCCAATTCTTTTGCCGCTTGTTTCATTTCTGCTCTTAGGATTTTTATATATCGCTCTTTTTCATCTGGTAGGAGGACTTCTTTTTTCTCAAAAAGGGACATTTTTTCTTTTTCTTTTAGTTCTTTTGCTTGCTCGACAAGCTTCGCGCGTATAGCTTTTTGAATACCCTGCGGTGTAATGTTGTGTTTTTTATTGTAAGTAAGCTGCACTTCACGCCGTCTGGTAACTTCTTCGACTGCTTCTTTCATTGATTTTGTAACATTGTCAGCATAAAGGAATACTTTTGCATCAATATGTCTTGCTGCTCTTCCCATAGTTTGAATAAGAGATGTTCTACTTCGCAAAAAACCTTCTTTATCGGCGTCTAAAATTGCAACAAGTGATACTTCTGGTAAATCAAGCCCCTCTCGTAATAAATTAATACCAACAAGGACGTCATAGGTACCCATACGTAGATTATCGAGCACATCTTGTCTTTCTAGTGTTTCAATATCAGAGTGGAGGTAGGCAACTTTCATACCATTTTCTTCCAAGTATGAAGAAAGTTCTTCTGCCATGCGTTTTGTGAGTGTCGTTACCAGTACTCGTTGATTTTTTGCAACTCTTTTTTGAATTTCACTTATCAAATCATTTATTTGTCCTTTTGTTGGACGAATATCTACAGTTGGGTCAATAAGTCCCGTTGGGCGGACCAATTGCTCAACAATTCCCCCTTGCAAAGGCTCCACGGGGCTATTTGCTTCTAACGCAAGTGAAACTTCATACTCGTTGGGTGTTGCGCTTACGTACACAGTCTGATGTACTCGTCTAACAAATTCATCAAATCGAAGAGGCCTGTTGTCGTATGCTGCCGGTAATCGAAAACCATAGTTAATAAGTGTTTCTTTTCGTGCTCTGTCCCCATTGTACATACCACGAATTTGCGGCACTGTCATGTGCGATTCATCGATAATTAAAAGCCAATTTTTCGAGGAGTGTTCGAAATAATCAAGGAGGGTATACGGTGGATCACCAGGATTTCTGCCATCAAAGTAGCGCGAATAATTTTCGATGCCATTTACAAAGCCAACCTCTTTGATCATTTCTAAGTCGAAATGAGTTCGCTGTTGGAGGCGTTGCGCTTCAACTAATTTTCCATTCTTTTTTAATTCATCCACTCGTATTTTTAAATCTCTTAAAATTTGTGCAAATACACGCTCATAGCTTTTTGGATCTGTCATGTAGTGTTTGGCTGGGTACACAACAATACTTTCAAGCGTTTTTTCAACATCGCCAGTTAGGGGATCAAATTGCGTAATTGCAGAAATTTTTCCGTTTTCAGATGTTATTTCAATACCGTAGTCCATGTAAGCGGGAAAAACGCTCATGCTATCTCCTCGTACACGAAATGCTCCTCGCTCAAAGCTATACTCATTGCGCTCATATTGTAAATCAGTAAGGCGAAGCAGGATGTCTTTTTGGTTAATCTCCATTCCCTTTTTAATATCAAGAATAAACTTGCCGTACTCAACAGGGGATCCTAGGTTATAAATACACGACACCGATGCCACAACAAGCGTGTCAGGTCGTGTGAGTAGATTTGTCGTACTAGAGAGCCGTAGTTTATCGATTTCTTTATTAATTTCAACTTCTTTTTCTATGTAGGTGTCGGTATGGGGAATATAGGCTTCCGGTTGGTAGTAGTCGTAGTAGGAAACAAAGTAAGAAACTGCATTGTTTGGGAAAAAGTCACGAAATTCTTGGTATAGTTGTCCAGCAAGCGTTTTGTTGTGCGAAATAACCAATGTTGGCCTCTGCACTCGGGCTATAACATTTGCCATGGTAAACGTTTTTCCACTACCAGTAACGCCAAGCAGCACTTGGTTTTTTTTGCCTTGAGTTAGGTTTTTTGCGAGTGCTTCAATTGCTTGCGGCTGATCTCCAGTTGGTTTAAAGTCTGATACGAGCTCAAATTTCATATACCTATTTTACCACATATAGACCATGAAGAGTTTAAAATTTTTCTATGCAATGACCTACTTTGTGCACATTTGTCTTATTGACAAAATATTCGAATATTTCGTATAAATTATTCAGAAGGCAATTCCTTCATAAATAAACGTATGCCAGGAGTTTTATACAAAAAGGAAAGAGAAATTTTAGAATACATTGCGCAATTTCAAAAGCAATATGGCTACTCGCCAAAGCTTGCTGAAATTGCAAAAGCTACAGGACATCGAAGCATCTCTACAATTCACTCAATTATTCGTTCTCTTGTACAAAAAGGCTACGTTCAAAAAGTCGAGGGTAATACAAGAGTACTTAAAATTCTCGATCCAAAAATTGCCAGTGCGGCAATTGGTACACAACCATCCTTGGAGCTTCCTCTGATGGGCTTTATAGCTGCGGGACAACCACTTGAGCCACATACCGATCCAAATGCAACTGTACAAATTTCTGCATCAATGATAAGTGGCAAAAAAATTGCATATGTCTTGCAGGTAAAAGGCCAATCGATGATTGAAGATGGAATTTTAGATGGAGATTATGTTGTTATTGAGCGTGCGAACGATGCACAAAATGGTGATATTGTTGTTGCGATGGTCGACGATAATCTCGCAACGCTAAAACGTTTTTATAAAGAAGACGGGCGAGTTGTCTTAAAACCAGCAAACGCCTCTATGGAGCCAATTTATCCAAATTCCCTCACCATACAAGGAAAAGTCTGTGGGCTCATTCGAAAATATTAGGTTCTCCAAAACCAAGTTGAGGGTGACAAAAACAAGTCCGCTAAGTATAATACTAGGCATGGGAACTCTTTATATTGTTGCAACACCAATCGGGAATATTCGAGACATTTCGTTTCGAGCAGTTGAAGTGCTCTACCAAGTACAAGCAATTGCTTGCGAAGACACAAGAAAAACAGGGCTTCTTTTAAAAGCTATAGAGGAGAAAATATATAGCTCTCCCAACATAAGACAAAGGCCAGAACTCATCGCGTACTACGAAAAAAACGAGTTGCAAAAAATTCCACAAATAATCACTGCATTAAAAAATGGTTTCAATATTGCTTTAGTATCAGATGCAGGGACACCAACTATCTCAGATCCTGGTTTTAAGCTGGTTCGAGAATGCGTTCGTGTGGGCATAGCAGTTGAGTCGATTCCGGGTGCATCTTCAGTTATTGCAGCATTAACTGTTTCTGCTCTACCAACTGATAAATTTTTCTTTGTAGGATATCTTCCACACAAACCCGGGCATAGAATGACACTTCTTGCTGGGGTCAAAAAAAGTATCACTACCGACGAGAAGATTCATCCAACAGTTATTCTTTTTGAGGCACCGCATCGTTTATTGCAAGGACTAGAAGAGCTCAAAACAGTATTTGGGGATATCAATATAGTTATTTGTAGAGAGCTGACAAAGGTGTATCAAGAAGTTCGACGCGAAAAAATCTCTGGGGCACTTATCCATTTTAAAAAACAAAATCCAAAAGGGGAGTTTGTGATACTATTTAATGTATATGGACAAAATTGATATGCTAAAAAAAGAAATTGAAAGTATAAAGGAGAGAAATAGTAGGGTAGAAAAAGATAAAGCATGGGAGACAAGCGTAGTCAGACGAGTGTTTATTGCAGTATCAACATATATTCTGGTTGTGATCTTCTTATTCTCAATTGGAAATGAAAAACCATTTCTTTCGGCTATAATCCCAGCTGCTGCGTATTTGTTCTCAACAGCATCGCTTGGGATGCTTAAATCATGGTGGCTAAAAAAGAGTGGAAATTAATACTCTTCAAGTGTTGAGGTATCGCCAATTGGAAGGCCAAGCTCTTTTGCTTTAAGAATTCTTCTCATAATCTTACCACTTCTTGTTTTGGGTAATTTATCGACAAACTCTATTTCTCTTGGATACGCATGACCAGCCAAATGTTTTTTTACATGTTCTTGCAGTACTTCTTTTAACTCGTCAGAAGCAGTAACACCCTTTTTTAAGACAACAAACGCTTTAATAATTTCACCTCTTAAGCTGTCTGGTTTACCAATAACTCCTGCTTCAGTAACAGACAAGTGTTCCATTAATGCCGATTCAACTTCGAATGGTCCAACTCGCTCACCTGATGTTTTTATTATGTCATCAGCGCGCCCAATAAACCAAAAATATCCATCTTTGTCTTTCCATGCCTTATCTCCAGACATGTACCATCCATGCGCAAAGTACGAATGAAATTTTTGGGGCCGCTTCCAAATCTCCTTCATCAGAGATGGAAAATTTGGTTTGAGCACAAGATTTCCCTCTTTTCCGGCATCTACCTCTTTTCCATTCTCATCAACAATTGCAGCAGTAATTCCTGGGAATGGTTTTCCCATAGACCCGATTTTTATATCAACAGATGGGAAGTTTGCGATACATATTGCTCCAAGTTCGGTTTGAAACCAATTGTCATGGAAAGGGAGTTTAAATGCTTTTACACCCCAGACAATTGCTTCAGGGTTGAGCGGTTCTCCAACACTTGCCATATGGCGTAAGGCAGAGAGATTATATTTTTTTACTTTCTCAGTCCCTTCACTCATGAGCATTCGTATAGCTGTGGGTGCTGTGTACCAAACGGATACCTTATATTCTTGGAGTATCGAGTACCATCGGTCTGTATTAAACCGTCCATCAAAAGAAAGAACCGATGCACCATTTGCCCACGGCCCAAGCATTTCATAGGAAATGCCTGTAATCCATCCAGGATCTGCTGTGCACCAATACACGTCGTCTTCCTTTAAATCTAGAACAAGTTTAGCAGTAATGTATTCCTGCAAAACAACAGCGTGATGATGTACTACACCTTTTGGTTTGCCTGTAGTACCAGAGGTATAGAGCATAAATGCTGGATCTTCTTTTTTCATCGCGTGCGTATGAAATGTTTTGTCTGCTTTTTTAAGCTCTTTGTTGAAATGCAATATATGCTCGTGGTGCGGAAATTCAAAAGCGCCTCTCTCAACAATTACTATCTTTTTTAAATGAGGTAGCTTTTTCCATATTTTTTCAACTCTTGGGAAAAGTTCGACATTTGTAATAAGAAGTTTTGCTCCACTATTTTCAAGCCTATCAAACAATGCATCTTCTTGAAACGCAGCAAAAAGTGTTCCGGCAATTGCACCTACTTTGAGTATGCCCAAAAAGGCAACAAAAAGCTCTGGGATACGAGGAAGGAAAATAAAAACCCTTTGCCCGTTTTCTATGCCTTGCTTTTTTAAAACGTTCGCAAATTGATTGGAGAGTTCGGATAGTTGCGCAAAGGTATATTGTTCTTTTATGCCTTGTTCGGATTCGTAGTAGAGTGCGATTTTGTTTTTGCGGAAATTCCCTGCATTCACATCAACTGCAATATGCGCAGCATTAAGCTTGTGGTGTGCAAAAGAAGCAAGCTCTTTTTCTACCTCGTGCCAAGAAAAGTTTTGGCAGGCATATTCGTAATCCGAAAGATTCGCATTTTCCTTTTGCTCTTTTGTTTTTTTAATAATTTGTGTTGAAGCAAGCATATAAGAGATTATTTTAATCGTAGTTTAGAAAAACGTCGGATGCAAGAGGGAATAAAAGCGAAAAAACGTTTCTCGCTGGATTTTCCGAGGTGTCCAAGCTAAGACACCTCCGAAGTGTATTCCTATTGACACATCGGTAAAATTACTGCTAATGTTTATTTATGCCTGCAAGACGAGTTCCTCTGGTGACAGATCAGTATTACCATGTTTTCAACCGCGGTATAAATAGGCAGCCAATTTTTCTAGGATTTAAAGAATATCGGCGCGCTTTTGATCTGCTTGACTTTTACTCATTTGCTACCGTGAAACTAAGGTTCTCTAAATTTCTACTACTTACAAAAGGTGAACGGATTGCGATTTTTGATAAACTTCGAAAAGAAAATAATAAATTAGTCGATATTATTGCTTTTTGTCTTATGCCTAATCATTTCCACTTCTTGCTACAACAGAAGCAAGACAATGGTATCTCGAAGTATATGGCAATATTTCAAAATAGCTATACTCGGTACTTTAATACGAAGTACAATAAGATTGGTCCAATTTTACAGGGTCAATGTAAAGCTGTGCGAGTTGAGGATGACGAGCAGTTTGTACATCTAACACGTTATGTTCACCTTAATCCTTATACATCGTATGTCGTCAAAGATAAGGGTGATCTTGAGACATATCCTTGGTCTTCCTTCCCAGAATACATAGGGAAAGTATCAACGGATGTTTGCAAGAAAGATATTATTGTTGAACGTTTTAAGGACACAGTAAGCTATAAAACATTTGTTTTTGATCAGGCAGATTACCAGAGGGAGCTTGATAGGATTAGACATCTTACTCTAGAGGAATGATGTATTGTACCGAGGTGTCCTACCTAGGACACTTCGGAGGTGTACGCCCACGCGCTGGAAAGAATATTCTATTATTTCCAATGGGTGAGAGAGGAGTATGTCGGGTTTTTGTTGGTTTTGGTTATTGGACATCTCCTCTCTGATTTACTTTGCGGAAGTCTTTTTGAAGGCAACTGACATCAATATTTTACTCGTTGGCTTCTAGTTCTTTTAGTTTTTTATCATAGAGTGCCGAACATTCACCGCATTCTATTATATGATCGTATAATTTTCCATACCTACGAGCTGCTGAATATAATCCATATTCATTATAGTATTTAGCTATTTGTTCTACCGTTGCATCACTTAGGCAATCCATTGTTTCCTCCTTCTATACTGAACTGAACGGTGAAGATAAAATCTTCCTAGGCTAAATAAGGAGGGGGCGGCCTCCCAGTTACAATCGTGCATAATTTTAGATGGACGATAAAATAAGGTCCACCTCATTCTTACATCGAAAACATTTATCTAAATGAGCAACACCTTCAGGATCAATAATAGGATATGCTTTCCCGCTTCTTTTTTTAGCCTCAAGAGCTATCTTAATTATTTTTTCTCCATCAAGACACATCCTGCTAAATTCCTTTACTCTCTTTTCTAACTCTGCCGAGAAGGCGGCTTTGCAATCATCGCAATCTTTAACTAGACGCTTAGCTTCCTCATTGATAGGTAACTCAGAGTATGCAATACGGTCGATTGGTACATTATAGCGACCATAAATACTTAAAAGAGGGTTTTTGATATCATTTACAGACTTTTCTGCTAGGTATGCATGTTTACACGCCATTTTCTTACTCCTCTAAAATTATTTTTGCTTCCGCCCAAGCAAAACCCAAAGTACAGTAATTGGTTACTGCGCCTTCGGTTCTGCCTGCGACAGAAACAAAATAGACTTTCCGCAAATTTTCAACGTGCCTGCAAAAGAAACAAGCTACAGACAGCTTTTATCTGTATATCCTTCCTCTGCAGCCTGGAGTATATAAGAAAGGAGGATTGGGAGTCAATTAGCGGATTTCCTTGGAGGTAACGTTGCCATTTTGGTCAATGGTGTACAAATAGATTTGGCCGGTTTTAATTTCGACTGTTGGAATTTCTGCATCAGATACATTTTCAAGATACTTAATGAGAGATCGTAAGCTATTGCCGTGGGCACAAATGAGGATATTTTTTCCTATCTGTAGTTTTGGTAGAATCTCTGTTTCAAAATAAGGGAAAACCCGCTCATAGACTTGCTTGAGTGACTCGCCATTTGGAATAGGGAAGTCCCAACTGCGTCGAATTTTTAAAAACTGTTCTTCTCCAACAAGTTGTTGAATTTGCCATTTATTTTTACCAGTAAAATCACCATAGTCACGCTCGTTTAGCGCTTTTGCTTGGGTAATTGACACATTTTTATCTAGTGTTTTTAAAAGTATGTTGCACGTTTCTTTAGCTCTGGAGAGTATCGACGTATATGCCAGGTCAATTGGAATATGCTCCAATTTTTTAGCTGCTTGTTTTGCCTCTTCTTTTCCTTTTTCAGAGAGAAGACTATCATGAAGACCTGTCCAAAGCCCTTGTTTGTTCCATTCAGATTCGCCGTGTCGTACAAGAATAAGATATGCCATAAATAAGCTGTTGTTTTTCGCTTTACACTTTGCGCTTTACGTTTTATTGAGTTCCTCTTCAATGTGCAACAGTCTATTGTATTTTGCTACTCTTTCTCCTCGTGTTGGGGCGCCGAATTTTACAAAATCAGCGTTAACACCTACAGCAAAATCAGCAATAAAATCATCGTTTGTTTCTCCGCTTCTATGTGAGACAATCGTTTTAATATTGTTTTGTTTTGCAAGTTTTACAACTGTTAATGTTTCGCTTACCGTACCAATCTGATTTGGTTTTATAATTATTCCGGTTGCAGCTTTTTTATCAATCGCCATTTGCAGACGATTTGGATTGGTAACAAGAAGGTCATCTCCTGTAATAATTGTTTGCTGATCGGTAAATGCGACTACAAGTTGTGTCCAGTTATCCCAATCATCCTCAGAGAGTGGATCCTCGAGGTAAAAAAGAGGGTAATTTTTTTGCAATGCTTTGTATAGCTCAATCAACTCTTGTGGTATTGCTCCTTCTGGTTTCTCTTTTGTTATATATTTCCCATCTTTAAAAAAACTTCCAGATGCAACATCTAGTCCAACAAACATATCTTTTCCAAAAGCAAATCCAGCAAGTTCAATAGCTTGCTTTACCATGGATAATGCCTCCTCGTTTGTGGAGAGAGTTGGACCAAATCCACCCTCATCGCCAACCAGCGTTGAAAGATGCTTATCTTCTAAAAGTTTTTTGAGCCCCATATAGACAATTGTTCCCTGTTCGAGTGCTTGTGCAAATGATACTAATTGACTTGGAATAACAATAAATTCCTGAAAATCAATGTTACCGCCAGCATGTTTACCCCCATTGAGTATGTTAAAAAGCGGAGTGGGAATTCGTGTCACAAAAGGCGTTGGTGCTATTTTTTGTATATATTTAAAAAGTGGTAATTTTTCGCTTATTGCCTGCGTGCGGCATACTGCCATCGAGACTGGAAGTGTTGCGTTAGCACCAAGCGTTGCCTTATTTGCTGATGTGTCTAAGCTTAGGATGATATCATCTATATCTTTTTGGTTATTGCTATTTTTTCCAATTAGTTTTGGTGCAATAATAGTTTCAATGTTTTGTACTGTTTTACGTACACCCTTACCCATATAGTGGTTTTGGTCGTTGTCTCGAAGCTCAACTGCTTCATGAAGACCCGTTGATGCTCCGCTTGGACAAGAGGCTATGCCAATACTCCCATCAGAAAGGGAAACTGTTGTTTCGACAGTTGGGTTTCCTCGTGAATCAAGAATCTCGCGTGCAGATACAGATTGTATTGTAGGCATAAGCAGTTTTATTTCTTCTCTTGTTTGCGCTCAACAAGCGAAATGTTTTCTCGGGTAACATCGATTGCATCAGGAGAAACTGAAACGCTTGTTATGCCCCACGCAACTAATTTTTCCACCAAATCTGGATATTGGGAGGGTGCTTGTCCACACATCGAAACAGTGATGTTGTGTTTTTTGGCTGTTGTGATAATTTTCTCAAATGCCCACAAGACTGCTGGATTTCTCTCATCATAAATTTGTGCCACTTCACTATTGTCTCGATCTGTGCCAAGAATAAGCATTGTTAAATCATTGGACCCAATAGAAACGCCATCAATACCAAGTTTAATAAAATCTTCTAAAAGAATAACATTTGATGGAATTTCAACCATGACCCACAGTTTAAATGTCGAAGACCGTCTAAGCCCAGATTTATCAATAAGTTTTTTGACCCCTTCAAGCTCTTTGACCGTACGTACAAACGGAATCATAAGCCACAAATTATCAAGATCGTGTTTTTCTCGAACACGTTTTATTGCTTGGAGTTCTAGGTTAAAAACATCTGGGTCGCTCATGTAGCGAAACGCTCCGCGGTATCCAAGCATTGGGTTTTCTTCATGAGGTTCAAAATCTTTTCCTCCAATAAGATTTCTATATTCATTCGTCTTAAAATCAGACGCCCGGTAAATTACAGGGCGTGGATGAAAGGGTTTGCAAAACATCTGAAGTTTCTCGGTGAGCTTCTCAACAAAGATATGTCCTTTGCCATCTCTCACCATTTTTTTTGGATGGGTGCCAATGTTTGCCATCATAAATTCGGCGCGAAGCAACCCGATACCATCAATATTTTTTTTGGCGATTTTATCGGCTAAATCAGGTTGGGCGAGATTAACATATACCTTTGTTTTTGTCCGTAAGATTGTTTGGTATGTTTTAGCAAGTCCCTCGTTAAATGCTGGTTGAATATGGCCTCCTTTATATACCTCTCCTTTTTCGCCGTTTACCGTAATTATTAAGCCATTTTTAATACGTTTTGTTGCACCGTCTGCGCCGACAACCGCAGGAATGCCAAGTTCTCGCGAGACTATTGCTGCATGCGAGGTACGTCCGCCCGTATCCGTAACAATAGCAACTGCTTTTTTCATTGCAGGGACAAAATCAGGGTTTGTTTGTGGTGTAACAAGTACTTCTCCTGCTTGCACTTTGTCTATTTCTTTTGCCGATTTAATAACTCGCGCGGGTCCTGTTGCAACGCCTGGACTTGCAGGATTGCCCTTAATTAAAAGGTTTGCAATGCGCCATTTTTCGTCATGTATTTCATCTTCGGTCTTGTTTTTTGCTTTCGTATGCATTGTTGTTACTGGTCGGGTTTGCACAATGTAGACATTGTTATTTTCTATTGCCCATTCGACATCTTGGGGAAAGTAGTAATGCTTTTCAAGCCTTTTTGCTAGCAGGGCTAAATCGAGAATTTGGTTATCTGTGATTTTTTGTCGTCCTCCTTCTTTTTCTGGAATTTTAAGCTCTTTATTTTCTGTGCCAACTTTTTTTAACATTGTTTTTTGCACAGACATGCTTTTAGAAATAATTTTAAGATCTTTTTTCGACACTTCATAGTGGTCTGGAGTCGCTGCGCCTTGGACAATTAACTCTCCTAAACCAAAAATTGACTCAATAATAATTTTACTCTTGTCATTGGTGATTGGATCAAGGGTAAACATAACACCTGACTTTTCACTTTGCACCATTTTTTGGACAGGCAGCGCAATGCCAACTTTAAAATGGCTAAATTTTTGTTCTTGTCTATAAAAAATTGCTCGCTCGTTAAAAAGCGATGCCCACGCAAGTTTTACTTTTTGCAAAAGTGTTGCCTCACCTTTTACATTAAGATACGTTTCTTGTTGTCCGGCAAATGATGCAGTTGGTAAATCTTCCGCAGTTGCTGACGATCGGACTGCAACCAACGCGTCTCCAAGTGGAGTACTAAGCATTCTGTATGCATCGAAAATATCTTTTATAAGCTCGTCTGAGATTCTCCCATCAAGAATATATTTTTTGACATGTTTGGAAACCTGCATGAGAGAATCCGGTTTTTCTATATTTGTCGTGGATAAGATATGTTTAATTTTTGTGACTAAATTATTCTCTCGAAGAAACGCGTAATATGCTTGTGCGGTAATAATAAACCCGTTTGGGACGGGAAAACCGGCTCTTGTCATTTCTCCAAGATTTGCCCCTTTCCCGCCTACTAAGTGGACATCGTCTTTGCTAACTTCATTAAACCAGAGGATATGATGATTTCGCTTCATCCAAGGTAATTATGCAAAAGATTGCAATGTTTTACAAGAGGGAGTTTGGCTATTTCAGTTGACAAATAGAGCAGTTCCTCAATATAGTTAAAGTATGCCAATACATGATCTGTCCCCATTTAAAACATTGTATATGCAAACAGCAAAAGAAAATCTTCACGTACTGCTTGCTGCTTTGCAAAAACTTCCAAACAATATCACCGATAAGATAGCTTTAGAAGAAGCTCATAGAAGCGCACATACATTAAAAAGCAAAAGTCTTGTTATGGGATACCAAGATATTGGTAATCTTGCAAGGTCGGTCGAAGACACCATGTATGATGTTATCAATCAAAAGACTTCACTTTCGCAAGATACGCTGCAATCATTACGTGTTATAGCAAAGCAAATCGAAGAGAAACTAAAATTCATATGAAAATTTTAATAGCAGAAGACGATGTTTTTTTCCAAAAATTTTATAGCGCAAAATTGCAAGAGAAAGGATTTGAAGTAGTGGTTGCAGGAGATGGCGAGGAAGCAATACAAAAAGCAAAAGAAGCAAAACCAGACCTTATACTTTTGGATATTATTATGCCAAAAAAAGACGGGTTTGAGGTATTACAGTTTCTTAAGCAAGATCCAAACGCGAATGCGATACCTGTTATTGTATTTTCTTCTCTTGGACAAGAGCAGGATGTTGAAAAAGCAAAAGCCTTGGGTGCAATAGATTACATAAATAAAGGTTTCTACGATATTGATTTGTTATTTTCAAAAATAATGTTTGTCAAAAAGCAATGATTATTACTGATGACCAATTAAAATCCCTTATTGTCAAAACAGGTATCTTAGATGAGAAGGGGCTTGAGGATCTTTCTGAATCTGCAAAAAATTCATTTGCAACGTTAACGGACGTTTTAATTGAGCGAGATGTTATTACCGATCAGAATTTAGGGCTTCTTATTGCCGATTATTTAAAACTTCCTTTTGTTATTCTTTCAAATATTTCTATTCCAGAAGAGACATTTCGTATTATTCCGCAAAAAATTGCCCGAAAGCACAAGGTCATTGCTTTTGCGCGTGATGACACTGGCATAAAACTTGCTATGGCAGATCCAAGAAATCAAGAAATACGTGACCTTATTGCAAAAAAAACTGGAAAACATATCTCGGTCTACCTTACAACTGAGCGCGATATCGATAATGCTCTTCGCATCTATCGAAAAAATCTTCAAAACGCTTTTAACGAACTCATTAAATCCGTTGGTAGCGAAATTGTACTGGAGAAATTGGAGGAGGCACCTGTTGCAAAAATAGTTGATTTACTGGTTGATTATGCCTATCAGGATCGTGCCTCAGACCTTCATATCGAGCCAAAAGAAACAAACTCCTTGGTAAGATTTCGCATTGATGGCGTTTTGCATGACGCACTGTATTTTCAAAAAAATCTACACGAACGCATACTTACCCGGATAAAAGTACTTTCTCGGTTGCGTACCGACGAGCATTTAAGCGCACAGGATGGGAAAATGCGTATTCAGCTCGAGGAGGAAAATTTAGATATAAGAGTTTCTATTATTCCAATCGTTGAAGGAGAAAAAGCAGTATTGCGTCTTTTGTCTTCACATTTTCGCCAGTTTTCGCTTGTTGATCTTGGCATGAGTGAAGCAGATTTAAAAAAAGTTACATCGGCATTTAAAAAATCGTATGGCATGATTTTATCCACTGGTCCAACAGGTTCTGGTAAAACAACAAGCATTTACGCAATATTAAAAATTATTAACTCTCGAGAAAAAAATATTACAACTATCGAAGACCCAGTTGAGTATAGAATTGCAGGAGTTAACCAAGTACAAGTAAATCCCAAAACCGATTTAACCTTTGCGCATGGGCTGCGTTCTCTTTTGCGACAAGATCCAAATATTATCTTTGTTGGAGAAATACGTGACAATGAAACTGCTGGTATTGGAGTAAATGCTGCTTTAACAGGCCATTTGGTCTTGTCAACGCTTCATACAAATGATGCTTCAAGTGCCATTCCACGGCTTATGGATATGGATGTTGAGCCGTTTTTGGTTGCATCAACATTAACTATTGTTGTTGGTCAAAGGTTAGTTAGAAAGATTTGTGAGATATGCAAATCTTCCTATATGACAAAAAAAGAAGAGTTAGAACAAAATGTTCCGCACGAGATGGCACAAAAATATTTTGGCGACAAGCCAGAAATAAGAATCTATAAAGGACAAGGATGCAAAATTTGTCATTTCACAGGCTACTCTGGACGAATTGGTGTCTTTGAAGTACTTGAAGTGAGCACAACAATTAAAGAGCTCATTGCAAAAAAAAGCGACTCAGATCTTATTGCAAAGCAAGCAATGCAAGAGGGTATGACAACCATGATAGAAGATGGTTTACAAAAAGTATTAAAGGGATCCACCACCATGGAGGAAGTTTTGCGAGTAACAAAAGTCGAAACGGTTTGACATTTCTGTTCTCCGAGTGTCATAGTTATAGTATAAAAAAATGAAGCTAGAAAATGTCACGTTATCAACAAACGAAAAAATAAGTTTAATCAGCAATTTTTCAACCATGCTTTCAGCTGGTATTCCAATTTTGGAAGTTGTTGATTCTCTATTAGATGGAGCAAAAAACAGTCAAAAGAAGGTTTTGGAAGTCTTGCGAGACGACATTTCGCAAGGACAACATATTTATGCATCATTTGCAAAATTTCCAAAAGTTTTTGATAAAGTAACAATACAAATTATCAAAGCCTCAGAAGAAGCAGGGACACTCGAGGTGACACTCAAGGATTTGAGAGAGGATATTAAAAAACAGGCAGAGTTTGCTGATAAAATCAAATCAGCTCTCGTGTATCCACTTTTTATTATTGTTGTTTTTACAGGTGTTTTGTTGCTTATGTTAACTTTCGTTATTCCAAGAATAGCAACAGTTTTTTTGAAACTAAAAGTTGACCTGCCCCTTCCAACACGAGTACTTATTAATATCTCTAATTTTATTTTGGAATATAAAGCTGTATCACTTTTGGGGTTTGTACTTGTTGTTACCTTGCTTATTTTTCTCTATAAAAAAAAGAGGGGTATTCTTATCGATATGTTATCTGCATTACCAGTTGTCAACGATTTAATAAAACAAATTGATTTAACAAAGTTTTCCCGAAGTCTCTACTTATTGCTTAATGCTGGTATTCCAATTACATCAGCCCTGGAACTGTCAGAAGAAACAATCAGCAGAAAAGATTTAAGACGAGTCATTGCACATTGCAAAGAAATGGTTGTTGGTGGAAAAAAACTCTCAGAGGGGTTTCGAGATGCAAAACATATTATTCCAAACATTCTTATTAAAATGACAGAAGCAGGTGAGCGAAGCGGCTCCTTAGATAGAGCCATGCAGGATATCTCGGAATATGTCGATTACCAGGTATCAACAAGGTTAAAAACAGTCACTGCGCTTATTGAGCCTATTATGCTTGTATTTGTTGGATTACTTATTGGAGGTATGATGTTAGCTATTATTGCTCCGATTTATAGCTTAATAACTCAAATTACTGCACGATAATATGCGCACACAACGCGGCTCAACTTTTATTGAAATAATTGTTGTTATTGTTGTGTTTTCAACACTTTTTGGAATCATAACAGTCAATCTTCTTACCTCACGTGCAAAAGTATCGCTTCAAGGGGCATTGAGTACATTTCTTTCAGATGTACAGGAGCAGCAGGTACGGGCAATATCTTTTGATGCCCAAGGTGCGGCATATGCAACAGATTATGGTGTGTATTTTACCCAAGGGAGCTACACGCTTTTTAAAGGGTCTTCTTACTCGGTTTCAGATCCAGATAATTTTGTTGTTACTCTTGATGAGGGGGTAGAATTTTCCTCAATTACAGTACCGAGCAGTATCGTTGTTTTTTCTCGTCAGAGCGGCGAAGTTACAAATTTTGATCCAAGTCAGCGTAGCGTAACGATAAAGAACACACAAAATAACGAACAAAAAACCATACAAATTAACAGATATGGTGTAATCACAAGTGTAAATTAAAATTCAAAATGCAAAATGCAAAATTACAAATCAAGTGTGGGTCAGGCAAAGCGAGATCCCGCTCTGCGGGACAATCACTCATCGAGCTTTTACTTGCTATTGCATTTGCTGGAGTTGCCATTCCTGCTATTTTTACTGGTTTTGTCCTTTCTCGCGATGGAAAAGCACAAGCAAATCAGCGTCTTTTGGCAATTCCATTGGTTCGTGAAGCAGAAGAAGCTGCTCGAATTGTACGGGAAAAAGATTGGAATACCTTCGCTGTTAATGGAACATTTCATCCAGTTATATCTGGCAATTCGTGGTCATTTGCTCAAGGCAGCGAAACAGTAAATGGGCTAATTCGAAAAATTGATATTGCAGATGTACAAAGAAATAGTGCGGGAGTAATTGTAGAATCGGGTGGGGTAATTGATCCCTCTTCAAAAAAAATTACTACATCAGTTTCGTGGCCACTACCAAATGCCGCATCTGTTTCTTCTGTTGTGTATCTTAGTCGTTATGTAGCAAATAGTACACTTACGCAAACAACTCAGGCAGATTTTAATACAGGTTCAAAAAGTGGCGTTACAGTAACAAATACAGCTGGTGGTGAAGTAGTTTTGGGAGCAGGTGGTAGCGCTGACTGGTGTAATCCTAACACATCAATTGTCGCACAACTTGATTTGCCAAAAAATGGTGTAGCTAATGCAGTTTCAGCCTACGAAGGTAAGGCAATCGCTGGAACTGGAGAAAACGCATCGGGTGTATCGATGGCTGAAATAAATATAACCAACACAGATCCGCCAATATCCACAGTTATTGGAACATTTGATGGTTATAAAACAAATGATGTGTATATAAACGGTACTTATGCATATCTTGCGACGGATTCGAATTCAGAAGAAATCGTTATTGTCGATTTAACAACAGATACAAAGGTTGGTTACTTTAATACCTCTCGTATAGACAATGCAACAAGTGTCTATGTATTAGGAAATAGAGGGTACGTAACAGCTGGTTATTACCTGTATGTTTTTGATCTTTCTAGTCAAACTGGGTCTCGTCCCCAAGTTGGCAATGACCTCTTTTTCTTAGGATTAGCAACAAGCGTTGTCGTAAACGGTAATTATGCGTACGTGTCTTTGGCATCTTCTCTTATTGAAATGCAAATAATCGATATTTCAAATCCACAGTCCTGGCAAAATACTGGTTGGGCAAATGTAAATGGAACAGATGGAAAACGTGTGTTTGTTAATCAAAGTAACACAAGGGCATATCTTGCAACAAGTGCCGATGAAAATAAACGTGAATTTTTTATAATAGACATATCCACAAAATCAGGTTCACGGCCAATAGTGGGTAGTTATGATGCAAACACAATGAATCCAACAAACCTTTCTGTAGTACCTGGGAATAAAGCCCTCTTAGTTGGAACAGGGGGAGAGGAATACCAGGTTATAGATATTGCAAATGAGACAAATCCCGTGCGATGCGGTGGACTACAGGTAGACAGTGGTATTCGGGGCGTTGTTGGTGTTTTGGAATCAGATTCCGATGCATACTCGTATATTGTTACCGGTGATTCAGCTTCTGAATTTAAGATTATCGAAGGAGGACCAGGTGGAGCATTTGCAACCAGTGGCACCTTTGAATCGAGCACATTCGACGCAACACAATCAGCTACTTTTAACAGAATGTATCCAACGTTTACCAAACCATCAGAGACAACGATTACATTTCAGGTTGCTGCTTCTGATCAAAATCCTGGTACAGGAAATTGTAATGGAGTAACATTTTCGTTTGTTGGCCCAGATGGAACGGCTGGTACACAATTTGCCACAGCTGGGGCAATACCGCTTAGTACGAGTGGGAGCTATAAGAATCCCGCCCGCTGTTTTCGATATAAAGCAAGTCTTTCTACGACAGATTCTTCGCAAAGCCCAACACTGTATGATATGACAGTAAACTATTCACCATGAGAAAGATTTACTATTTATGATGTACCATTTATCATTGAGAAAAAATCGTCAATTGTCAATCGTCAATCGTCAATTTCAACGTGGTTTTACTCTTGTTGAAATGGTCTTATATATGGGACTTTTGTCTCTGTTGCTTGTTGTTATGGTAGATCTTTTCGCTGCTAGTCTTGATGTTCAGTTGGAATCTCAAGCAGTATCAAGTGTTGACCGAGACGGGAGGTTTATACTCTCTCGGTTTACCTATGATATTAATCGGGCAGATAGTATTGTTTCGCCGACACTCGGTCTTCAAGCAAATACATTACAGCTGCTCATTGGTGGAGTATCGTATACGTATACATTAAACAATGGCAATATTCAGTTAACCAATAGCTTTGGTACAGATCTACTAAATAGTTTTGACTCGACAATAAGTAATATGTCATTTCAACGGTTAGGAAATACAACAGGAAAACACAGTATTCGTTTCCTCTTTACGATAACAAGCAAAACTACCAGGCCAGCTGGTCCAGAAACAAAACAATTTCAAACAACAATAGGAGTAAGATGAAACAACAAGGACAAGCACTAATAACATTATTATTTTTTACTATTCTTTCAATAACAATTATTTCAACTGCAGCAGTTGTTACTATTGTGAATGCACAAAGTACCAGTATACAGAGCATTTCAAGCGAAACATATTCCTTAGCAGAAGCTGGGATTGAAAATGCATTACTTCGTCTCTTGCGAGACCCCGCATATACTGGTGAAACAATGACTATTGGTACTGGAAGTGTTACTATCGATGTTACGGGTACAAGCCCTATCTTAGTAACAGCAAAAGCCTCCTTGCGCGGGTTTATTCGAAAGGTGCAGGTTGGAGTCGATTATGCAAATAATTCCTTGCGTGTGTTATCTTGGAAAGAGGTACTATAAATGGGATCACAAAATCAACATATTATTTATCTTTTTAGAGAAGGGTTTGATTTCTACGTAAATGACGCTTCACCAGCTGTTCGGTTTGTTTTTCCAGAAAGTGTAGTAAAAGACTTAGATGTTTTACATAAAACCGAATTACACGAGGCAGTAAAAGCATTTATAGACCAAAACCAAATCGTTTCTGGAGAATGTATTATTGTCGTATCCGAACACGTTTATTTTGAAAAAGATTTTACCAACGTAGCAGAGGATCAAAAAGAAGCAACAATTCAAGGATTTGTCGATACAGTACCATTTGAAAGCTCGTTTGTAAAAACATTTCCAATTGCTGGTGGTTGGAAAGTCGCTGTGGTAAATAAAGATCTTTGTACAAGTTTGCAGGAAGCATTTACCCAAAAAGGGTTTATTATAAGCGCAATAACACCGGTAGTGGTTTTAGGGACAACACTAACAGAAGAGGGGAATGGTTTAACTGTAGATTCCATTCGTCTGCTTTTTGAAAAATACTCTGTGTTAAAACAAAATAATTTTTTGACAAAACTACAAATGGAAGAAAAAAAGCCAATCCTACCAGATACGGCAACAAAAACAGCCAGTGTTCCACCGACAAAACAAATAAATAAAAAAGTTATTGGTCTTGTTGGTGTTTTTATTATTCTCGTACTTATCCTTATTGGTATGCTTGTTGGGAATTTTTCTTCCTAAAATTTCTCCGAAATATTACCCCTTGACAAGAAAAAGAAAATACTGCAACAATGGATATACATACATGACACAACTGTCCAAAACAAAACAAAAAGGTTTTACACTCATTGAACTTCTTGTCGTTATTGGTATCTTAGCAGTCCTCTTATCTATTGTTTTAGTTGCTATCAACCCAGCCAGACAATTTGCACAAGCAAACAACACACAGAGACGATCTGATGTTGGTGCAATCTTAAATGCCATCCATCAGTATGCGGCAGATAATAAAGGTGTGCTTCCACCAGGCGTTCCAGCACAGGGTTCGTCAGCAACAGTTAACTCTGCTGCTGGAGCAGGTAACACCGGTACAGCTTTCTGCAATGCGCTCGTCCCAACCTATGTTGCAGCCCTTCCACGAGACCCGTCAACAGGAACATACACTGACTGCGCAACACATGCAACTACATATAGTATTAATGTAGCAACAGCAGCTTCAGGTAGCACACCACGAATAACCATCTCCGCTCCGAATGCAGAACTGAGTGTCGTAATCTCAGTCACACGTTAATCTAAATTGTTAATCTAAATTTTAGTTATTGACAATAAATTTTATCCCGTGTAAACTAAAATCCCAGAGACAGCCAGCTGGGTTTTTTTATGCAAAAAATTAACGGTAACTTCAAAAATAAGCATATTCTTTCCCTTGATCAATTCTCCAAAGAAGATGTCGAAAAACTATTCTCCGTTATCCCACAAATGAAAGATATTGTTCTTAACAAAAAACCCTCTACCATCCTTTCCGGAAATATTGTAGCTCTTCTTTTTTACGAACCGTCAAGCAGAACTTTTTCCTCCTTTTCATCAGGCATAAAACGCTTAGGTGGGCAAACCATCGAGTATCAAAATCCTATGCAAACCTCCTCCGCAGTAAAAGGAGAGACTATCGAAGACTCTGTAAAAGTTTTTGAAGCGTATGCAAATGCAATTGTTATACGACATCCACAAGTAGGGACGCTTCAAAAAGCTGCGGATGCAACACCAACTATTCCTGTTATCAATGCTGGCGATGGTATAGGAGAACATCCAACCCAAGTGCTTTTCGATCTTTACACAGTCTATGAAAAGTTTAAAAAACTTGATAACTTAACCGTTGTATTGGTAGGAGATATGCTCAACGGCAGAACTATCCATTCAATGATTCGTGGCCTTTCACTGTATTCGGGAAATACTATTTATTTACTGTCTCCAAAAGAACTTACGCTTTCTCGAGAAGATTTTAAAAACTTCTCAAGTCGAGAAATTACGCTTATCGAAATTGAGAAAGAAGAAGAGCTACCCAAAAACGCACATTTTTGGTACTGGACTCGGGTACAAAAAGAACGTTTTTCTAACCTTGAAGATTACGAAAAAGTAAAACACAGATTTATCCTCACACCCGAACTTATTAAAAAATACGCAGGAAAAGATACACTTTTTATGCATCCACTACCTCGAGTTGGAGAAATTGCATTGTCGGTTGATACAGACCCAAGAGCGATGTATCTCACAAACCAAATCCGCAATGGCTTGTATCTAAGAATGGCTCTTTTAGCACTGACACTTGGAAAAATATCCTAAATACTCATCATGCAGGGAAAATTTATTTTAGAAGACAACTCAACATTTGAGGGGGCTAGTTTTGGCGCAGATATCTCAGTAGCTGGAGAAGCTGTATTTTCAACAGGCATGGTAGGGTATCCTGAAAGTTTTACTGATCCCTCTTACGCTGGACAAATACTTATCCTAACCTACCCACTTATTGGTAACTATGGTGTTGGAGAAAACACCTACTGGGAATCCAAACGAATTCACATTACTGGCCTTATTGTGTCCCAATATATCGATACGCCTTCACACTTCCAAAACAAAATGCCTCTTGCTGCTTGGCTTAAAAAAGAAAAAATTCCAGCCCTTGAAATTCCTGACACCAGGCAACTTACACAAATAATTCGAACAAAAGGGGCTATGCTTGGAAAAATAATTATTCATAAAGATGTCCCGTTCTATGATCCAAATATCGAAAACATTGTGGCCCTTGTATCAACAAAAGAAGTGATAACACGCGGGGTTGGAAAGAAAAAAATACTACTCTTTGATTGCGGCGCAAAACACAATATTGAACGCTCTCTTTTAAAACGAGGAGTTACGGTTATCACTGTTCCGTGGAACTTTGACCCTTTCGAAAGCAATTTACAATTTGACGCGATAGTTATCTCAAATGGCCCAGGCGACCCAAAAATGGCAACCGATACTATTGCGATAACAAAAAAGGCCTTAGAAAAAAACGTACCCATTTTAGGAGTTTGTCTTGGCAATCAAATCTTAGCACTCGCAGCAGGAGGGGATACCTATAAACTTAAATTTGGTCATCGCAGTCAAAACCAACCATGCATCCTTGTTGGTTCAAAGCGTTGTTACATAACAACACACAACCACGGGTTTGCTGTTGGAAAAATTCCACCTGGCTTTACACAGTGGTTTATTAATGCAAATGATGGATCAAATGAAGGCATTATCCACGAGAAAAAGCCTGTCATGTCTGTGCAGTTTCATCCAGAGGCATGTCCAGGACCAATTGATACTGAGTGGATTTTTGATTATTTCTTAGAAAAACTATGAAAAAAATACTCATCTTAGGCTCTGGAGCACTCAAAATAGGGGAAGCAGGAGAGTTTGATTACTCAGGCTCACAAGCAATTAAAGCACTCAAAGAAGAGGGTATTAAAACCGTTTTGGTAAATCCAAACATCGCAACAATTCAAACATCAAAGTTTCTTGCTAACACTGTATATTTTTTACCCGTCAACGAGTTTTTTGTTGAGAAAGTTATCCAAAAAGAAAAACCAGACAGTATTCTCCTTTCTTTTGGTGGCCAAACAGCTCTTAATTGTGGTTTAAACTTACACAAAAATGGTATTTTTAAAAAATATAATGTGGCTGTTTTGGGTACACCAGTAACGGCCATTCAGCTTACAGAAGACCGAGACGATTTTGCTAAGCACCTAAAAAAAATACATATCCCAACACCACAAAGCCACGCTGCAAAAACAATACGAGAAGCAAAAGCTATTGCAAAAGAAATTGGATACCCTATTATGATGCGCGCAGGATTTGCACTAGGAGGACAAGGATCAGGTATTGCTGCAAACGAAAAACAACTCGATGAAATTGCAGAAAAGGCCCTTTCTTTTGCTCCACAAGTTCTTGTTGAGAAGTATCTCCACCACTATAAAGAAGTCGAATACGAAGTGGTACGTGACGCGTATGACAACTGCATTACCGTATGTAACATGGAAAACATGGATCCACTTGGCATCCATACCGGCGAATCAATTGTGGTTGCGCCAAGCCAGACATTAACAAACTATGAATATCATGCTCTCCGTGCTGCAAGTATAAAAATTGTCCGAAGCTTAGGAATTGTGGGGGAATGTAATGTGCAATTTGCTCTCAATCCAAAACCAACAACAAAAGGGGTAAGCGATAGAAATTCTGAGTTTGAGGATCCACCCCTTGAGTATTATGTTATTGAAGTTAACGCTAGACTTTCCCGCAGCTCGGCATTAGCAAGCAAAGCAACAGGTTACCCACTGGCATATGTTGCAGCAAAACTAGCTCTTGGAAAAAATCTTACAGAAATAAAGAATAAAGTAACTGGTGTTACGCAATCATGCTTCGAACCAGCACTTGACTATATTGTAGTAAAAATTCCTCGTTGGGATATAGAAAAGTTTAAAGGAGCTGATGAGCAAATCGGCACATCTATGAAATCAGTTGGTGAAGTTATGGGTATTGGCAGAACTTTCGAAGAAGCATACCAAAAAGCAATTCGCATGCTTGATTTGGACCTTGAAGGTGCAACAAATAAGCTGCTTATTAAAAACGGAAAGACGACAAAAGATATCTTAGAAAGACCTACGCCAAAACGCATGTTTGCTATTGCTGATGCCATACGACAGGGGATTAGTATAGAAGAAATTCATAGCCTCACGGGTATTGACCAGTGGTTTCTCTCCCGCATTAAAAATATCGTTGATATAGAAGCAAAAGTTCCACATGATATAGAAAAAGTAACTCCAGATCTCCTTTTAAAGCTTAAAAGACTTGGTGTTTCAGATAAGCGTATTGGCGAGCTTACCAACACCACGGGTCTTGCAATCCGCTCCCTTCGAAAAAAACACCATATTATTCCTTCTGTATTTCAAATAGATACCTTGGCTTCAGAATTTCCAGCAAAAACAAACTATTTGTATATGACATACAATGGCAACCACAATGACCCTGCTCCAGCAGGTAAAAGCGGTGTCATTGTCTTGGGGTCAGGACCATACCGCATAGGTTCTTCTGTTGAGTTTGATTGGACAAGTGTTAATACAGTGTTACACCTTAAAGATCATAAGAAACAATCAATTATCATAAACTGCAATCCAGAAACTGTCTCAACAGACTATGATATTTCAGATAAGCTTTATTTTGAAGAACTTACCTTTGAACGCATTGCCGATATTTATGAATTTGAAAATCCCCATGGAGTTATTGTTTCAGTTGGTGGACAAACACCAAATAATAGAGCGCAGTCATTAAAACAATATGGCTGCAATATTCTTGGTACAGATCCACACGATATCGATCGGGCAGAGGATAGGAGTAAATTTTCAAAGCTTTTAGACCAACTGCATATTGACCAACCAGCATGGGATAAATTTACCAATCCAGAAGGCGCACTGCATTTTGCGGAAAAAGTCGGATTTCCAGTTTTAATCCGGCCCTCCTTTGTCCTTTCAGGAACCTTAATGCGTATTTGCCACAACAAAGAAGATTTGCACCATTTCTTAAAAGACGCAACACTTGTCTCGCAAGACTACCCAATAACTGTTTCAAAATTTATTGACGAGGCAAAAGAAATAGAATTTGATGCTGTCGCTCACAAAGGGGGGGTTCTCGCTTCGGTAATAACAGAACACGTTGAAAACGCAGGCGTGCATTCTGGTGACGCTTCTATTGCGCTTCCTCCGCAGCAAATAAATAAAGAAACGGAAACAAACATAGAAGACATCGGCCAAAAGCTAGCTCGGTCACTGCACATAAGCGGTCCTTTCAATATCCAATTTTTAGCAAAAGATAACAATGTCCAAGTCATCGAAATAAACCTGCGTGCTTCGCGCACCATGCCATTTATTACCAAGGTAACAAACGTCGATTTTGTAAAGCTTTTTGTTGATAGTTTCTTTAACAAGCCAAATAAAAAAGTTACTATAAAAAGACTTCCTTTTGTTGCTGTAAAAGTACCACAATTTTCTTTCGCCAGACTTTCTGGCGCAGACCCAATTTTGCATGTTGAGATGAGTTCAACAGGCGAGGTTGCATGTTTTGGAGAAGACCTTGAAGAAGCATTTCTTAAAGCAGAATTATCTGTTGGCGGCAAGATTCCCAAGAAAGGAATTTTTCTTAGTCTTGGAGCAGAAGAAAATAAAAGTCGTTTTCTCGAGAATGTACTCGCGCTTGCGACACTAAAACTTCCTCTGTATGCAACCGAAAAAACAGCAGCATTTTTTACCAATGCTGGCATTAAAACACAAAAGCTCTATAAAATTCACGAGCAAAAATTACCAAATGTGCTTGAATACTTCCAGAATGGTAAAATAGATTTAGCTGTCAATATTGTTGATTCTCATGTTAAAAAAATTATCGATGACGACTATGCAATTCGTCGCTCAGCAGTCGATCACAACATTCCCCTTTTTACCAATATGAAAAAAGCCGCACTTTTTATTAAAGCCCTAACAACCAAAAAGCTAGAGGACCTTCCTATTAAAGCATGGAACGAATATGTTAGCTAATTTTGCGTTTTTAGCTTTGCATTTTGACTTTTTATTATATGTCTAAACTAACACTACCAGGCCTTATCGACCCACACGTTCACCTTCGTGATCCAAACCAGACACACAAAGAAGACTTTTATACAGGCACTGCTGCGGCACTAGCTGGAGGGTATACAACAATCATTGACATGCCCAATAACCAAAATCCTATTACTTCAAAAGAAGCACTTGTTACAAAAATTGCCTCAGCTCGACAAAAGGTAGTATGTGATATTGGCTTTTATTTCGGGTCCCTTGGAGACAACCTCTCTGAGTTTGATAAGGTAAAAAACACTGTCTTAGGATTGAAGCTATATCTTAACAAAACCACTGGAAACTTCCTTGTTGATACAAAAAATCTTTCCCGTCTTTTTAGCACTTTCCCCAAAAATCTGCCAATTTTAGTCCACGTAGAGGAAGATGTTATCGAAACAGTATTGCAAGTAGTCTCACAAACACAACACAAAACACACATTTGCCATATTACTGCTGCAGAACTTACCCAGATTATCAAAGCAAAAGAGCAAGGTCTTCCCGTTACCTGCGGCGTCACACCGCACCACTTATTTCTTACCGAAGACGACGCACAAACACTCGGACCCTATGGATTGGTAAAACCAAAACTTCGAAGCAAAAAAGACGTTTTATTCTTATGGGAACACCTAAACTTTATTGATGTAATCGAATCAGATCACGCACCACACACAAAAGAGGAAAAGGAAGGAAAAGAACCACCATACGGCTTGCCAGGCCTTGAAACAACCCTACCACTTTTACTCACAGCAGCTTTAGAAAAAAGACTAACAATCGAGGATATTATTCGTCTGTGTCATACCAATCCCTCCAAAATCTTTGGTATCCCAGCCGATACAAAAACCTTTGTTGAAGCAGACACTGATATCTCGTATGTTATTGAAAACAAGAATCTTCTCACAAAATGTGGATGGTCACCCTTTAATGGCTGGAGTGTAAAAGGAAAAGTTTCTCGGGTTGTACTGCATGATAGGGAAGTCTATAAAAACGGCACTATTCTTGCTCCTTGTGGATCTGGAAAGATTATAACTTCTTAAGTCAAAATTATTTTTGTTCTGGCTGTGGTGTCGTGTCAGGTTGTGGGGTAGAAGCATCTGGTGTCGATGTTGGTTGAACAACTGGTGCTGCAATTGGTGTTGCTGGTTGCTGCTGTGGTTGTTGTAGAACTTGTTGGGCAAGAATATTATTTACTTCTTGTACCACTTGGTCTGGGGTAAATGAGGCTTTAATAAGATATCCTGTTGCTCCAATTTTAAATCCCTCTTTAATAATAGCATCTTGTCCTAAGTTAGTAAGCATGATAACTGGCATATCTTTTGCAGCTGCACTTTGTTTTACTTGTCGAAGAACCTCTATACCATTAACATCTGGAAGCATTATATCCAGAAGCAGTACATCATATTTGTTCGTAATTGCTGCTTGTAATCCTTCTTTCCCATTGCCATAGCCATCAACAAGAAATCCTGCTTTTTCAAATTGCCGTTTGTAGAGGTCACGAATAAAATCTTCGTCTTCTATGATAAGGAGCTTTCCCATACCTTTGATTATGCACCAAGAAAAAGAAGCTGTCAATGAAGAATATTAAAATCCTATTTGCTTTTTGAATGCAATCCAAAATTTTTTAAGTCCTGATGCTTTTTGATATTCGAAGTATTGTTTTTTTGCTTTTGCATCGGGAGAGCCCGGGACTGGGGGATCAATCCATGCAGAAAGTATAATCCATTCGTTTTTTTCATTTTGCTTTGCAACGATTGTGACAAGAGATCTATCATACCGTTTTTCAAAAACAAGTGAGTCTTTTGTTTTACCAGGCATTGATCGATCTGGATACGTAAATGCTTCTCCTGCGATTTCCTGAGAAAGCCCACGACTGCGCATTCGTTCAATTGCATGATTCGTCCAAATAATATTTCGAAAGTATTGCTTATATTCCATAGCTGTATGGTACATCATCTTCTTTCTAGAGTAAACTTGACAGAGGTTTTGGAAACCTTGTACTATACACTATATGAAAACCCCGATTGCAACAGTTGCATTTCTTTTTCTCGCATTCTTTCTCTATACAAAACTTATTGGCCCTATTCCTTTTTCAGTTAACAGCATGCAGACGACAAAGACAAATCTATTTAGTGCAACTGGCACAGGCAAAGCAACGGCAGTCCCAAATACAGCCATGCTATCTTTGGGTGTTATAAAAACAGCCGCAACTGTTGTAGATGCACAAAACCAAGCAAACACAGTTACTAATACATTAGTTTCTGATCTTAAAAATCTTGGAGTAGAGGAGAAAGACATACAAACAACAAACTACTCTGTTTCTCCAGAATATGATTTCTCTCAAGGCAGACAAGCTGCCAAAGGCTACAGCGTGACGCAAACACTCGAAGTAAAAGTAAAACCAATCGAAAAAGCAAATAGCGCTATCGGTGCTGCCACAAAAAATGGAGCAAATATGGTTGGCAGTATTGCTTTTGTATTAGATGATCAAACAAAAAAAGACTTAGAAAAGAAAGCACGTGTTGATGCCGTTAAAGACGCTAAAGAAAAGGCGCAAAGTCTTGCCTCTGCAGCAGGTATAAAGCTTGGAAGAATTGTTGATGTACAAGAAAGTGGTAGTATACCTGAATTTTATAGACCACAAACAATGGCACTCGGTGGAGAAAAAATGGATGCACCAACCAATCTTAGCCCAGGAGAAAACACAGTATCAGTAACAATAACCCTCTCCTACGAAACGTACTAATTATTTGTTCCCTGAATGAAAGGCCTCATGGACCTCACGAAGTTGTTTATTTGTAATGTGGGTATAAATTTGCGTTGTGGCAATGTTTTTGTGACCTAGCATTTCCTGCACACTGCGCAGGTCTGCACCGTTAGTGAGAAGATCTGTTGCAAATGAGTGACGAAGCGTATGTACGGTTGCGTCAACGGGAATGCGGGCAAGACGCACATACTTTTTTACAATCCGCTCAACACTTCTTGCCGTCAGTCGCATCTTCTCGCCTCGATTATCTTCAATCACTTTACCAGAATAGCGAATAAACAGTGGCGCAAATATATCTTTTCGTTTTGCTAAATAGCGCTTTATCCAATCAGAGGCACGATCCGAAATAAATACAAGTCGTGCCCGTCCTCCTTTTCCAATCACCCCAAACTCACGTCTTTCTAAATTAATGTTGCCATGATTCAACTTTACGAGTTCAGAAACACGAAGACCGGTCGAAAACAACAATTCCAACATCGCTCGATCTCGTATGCCTTCTTCTTTGGATGTTTCAATTGCCATCACTAATCGCTCGATCTGATCCCGTTCTAAAAATTTAAGTGATCTACTCTCTGTTTTAGGCAAATCAATTTTTGAAGGTTCTAACGTTTTATGGTCATTTTTAATAAGAAATCGCAAGAACGATCTTAAGGCAATAACATAGTAGTTTTGTGTGACACGTTTGAGTGTCATTCCTTTATCATCAGCGCGATTGGCAAGATATACACGGTATTTTCTTACTATCGATAAATCTAAATCCGCAATACTTTTATTAGGTAGCGTATAGGAGTACCATGCTAAAAATGACTTAAGATAATGCCTGTAATCTCGAATTGTTAACTTACTACAGTTCTTTTCAATTTCGAGGTATTCTAGAAATTCATCAATAAGTTGAGAAAGAGGGGCAGTCATAAGAATGATTGTGCGACGCAGAAACTTTTTTGTCAAGAGTACGGAAGGTGTCGCCTCTGTGCACCTGGAAGGTGTCGCCTCAACAACTTCCTTCAGAAACATCAACGGTGATTGTTTCAAAACCTAGTATTTTTAGAAGCGATGAAACCTGCTTTCGAGCATTTTCAGATGCCTCGTTTAGAATCCCACCTTTACATGCGGCGTCACGAATTGAGTTTTCGGCAGCAAGACGGGCTTTTGCTTCCAAATCTTTATTATTTTTGGAAAGAATCCCTTGCTTCCTGTCATAGACGCGTGTTTGACCATTGTCAATAGAGGTTACAAGAATTTGAGGCTTTGGGAGAGTAACTTTTACCTCTTTTCCTCTTACCTGGATATCACGATCAGTCAGTGTTGAAAAATCAAAACCAGCAATTACATGTCCTGTTGCAATTAAAAGGATTCGATCACCATACAGAAACTCTTGAAACACGTTGCCGCTTGTGCCTGCTTCGATGACTTTTTCTATCGTAAACGAAGCTGTTTCTAGACGATTTAAAGATCGAAGCTCTTTAATAACTGTTGTTTCACTCATTTTTATGGTCACAGATGGAGTATTAACAAGATTTTTTATAGTATTAATAGCAAATACGGCAAAAAAGAGGATGACTGCCAAAGTAAAAAAAAGAAATACTTGCTTTATTTTTTGCATACGTGCATTATATCCTTTTACTATAGACAACGCAAATTAGATTGTCTTGACAAAAAAAGAGAAACTATTACAATGAGTAATATGCATAATTTTCCTCTTTATCTTCTCGACAGCGGCGATCCAAACGAATATAGACAAATAGCCCAACTTGCAAAAGAACAAAACCAACAACTTTGGGGCGCAACCACAAACCCAACACTGATTGCAAAAAAACTTGCTGGAAAAAAAGTAACCCAACAAGAAGCCTACGAGCTTCAGAAACAAATTGTTTTAGAAATACTCGATATTTTACCTGGTGCAGTATCAGCAGAGGTGTATGCAGATCAAAACACAAAAGCCGAAAGCATGGTAGAACAGGGAAAAGAAATAGCTACATGGCATACGCGTGTTGTTGTCAAACTCCCAACAACCATTGAGGGGTTTAAGGCTCGAGCAGCTTTGCGACGCGAAAAAATACCAGTTAATAACACCCTCGTCTTTTCACAAGAGCAAATCTTTGCTATCTGCTTACATGAGAAAATTATACAACAGCAACATGGGCCTATCCAAAACGAATGGCCATCGTTTATTTCGCCATTTGTGGGAAGGCTTGATGATATACAAATAGATGGAATGCAGCTTGTTGAACACGGCATGAAGATAAAACAAAAAGTTTTTGAGGGGGTGCCGACTGGTACCCCTTGGATGCTTGAAGCATCGGTTCGAAATCTCGAACACATGCAGCGAGGTCTTGCCTGCGGCACAGAACTCATTACCGCACCTGCAAAGGTGTACCGTGAGTGGTTCACTACCCGAATTCAGAATTCAGAATTTAGAGCTCAGAATGACGTAAAACAACTCGCATCAATTCCGTATTGGGAACCTCCGGAAGAACTGCTTGCAATCCAAACCGAAGATGCGTTTATGAATGCCATTACCTCTGGAAAGCTTACTATCCAACATGATCTGACAGACAAAGGCATTATCCGCTTTGCGCAGGATTGGCAAACAATTATTGTCAAGTAAAGTCTTATAGTTTGACTTTTGGCAGAAACTAGCTATAATTACTTCCCGACATGACAACACAACGATCAGAGCGCAATGGTGGAGTCTTATAAGTATGATTGAACGTTTTTCTGCTCTTTCCAGACGACTTCCAGATGCTCTTAGAAGAAAAGATGATTTCAGAAGTCCACATGAAGTAATAAAAAGATCTACCCAGCAAGCACATACCTTACTTACAAAGTATGGCTTTGCCTTAGACCCAAGATCTTCTATTGCTCAGTTTTTCGACATTTCCATACAAGAAATCCTTGTTTCACGGGATCCTGTAACGCAACAATATTGGCCAACGGAAATTAGTGACGTATATCAAAGAAAACGCGCCGATCTTGTATATAAAAGGAGCGTTGCCAAACAAGATGCGCAAGATATACAACTACTTGCTAAAGAATTTGTCGGATATGTAGAAAGGCATCCATATGCAGCTCCTGATGATGTAAATATTGCTGAATTTCGTGAAGATTATAAAAGTTTAGAAGATCTATACCAAATAACTCTTAGTGAAAAAATTAACCACGCACTCAAAACAAAAAAAAGACATCTTGCACTCACAACTGCAGGAATGTTAGTTGCAGCAGGCGCTATAGGCACTATTTGGCCACAAGCTAACCAGCGGGGCTCTTCTGAAGGACCTTCTCAACCAGCCTATACAACACAAGATGCTTCGCAAAATACATATATTACAACTCAAGATACTCATACTCATGTTATGCATCCAACAACAAATCAAACTGTTAATATTGCACAATCGTTATTACTGCAACCATCCTTTGCCAATTCGTCTTCCTCATTTATAACTCGGGCACATCAAGATGGATATGATGTTTCAGAATTCCACTGGTTACCAAGACCCAGGCAAAAACTAATAGGCCCGAATGGACTCATGCAACTTGCGTTTCCTATGCAAAATGATAAGATTCATCCACCCCTTGGTTTTATTCCATCAAATAAGTCAGTTATGTACCCAGTCTATATAGTTCTCACTCAAAGACAAACTGGTAACGAATTTATTTATGGTATGGCTCAGAATCCAATTCTTATAACAACTCCAAAATACCCAGGACTAAATCCTTTATATGCCGCTCCTAATGCAATTATTGGTCCAGATGCTGTTACAAACGTCCAACCGTGGTATTTTCCACTCGAGAAACAGGATGTCCTTGGTGAAAATACAGCTACCATCAAACCATCTCTGCTCCCATCTTCAAGAAAATAATTATAACTTTTCATTAAAAACCTGTTTTTATATCAGAGTCCTATAGTGGGGGATGGCAGGCATATTTCTAAAGGGTGATTAAATAAGAGAACAGAGTCAAGGCCAGAAGAAATAAACAAAATTTGTGTTAATTATGTGTCATACCAGGGTGTAAAAAACTACCACTTCCCCAGGAACTGATCTTGATCTACGTCGTAAAAGTATTATTGTGCGACATAATAAATTTCTCTTCTCCAAGGGTGTTTCTAAAGAAAAATTAGCTCCTCCCAAAAAACCCCAAACAATAAACACATATCATATAGTAGAAGGAGAAAGCGCCCTTCTTAACCCCACAAACCAATAAAATTTTGTTTTATTGCTGCACCTATAAACACGTGAGATGAAATACGTTATCGTGCCTGTAATTACCGAAAGCCTCTCTCTACCCCCTGGAGGCTCGTGTCGCACTATTTAGCCTGTAAAATCAGTCTAAACGATTAATTTTAGCTTCAAATCTATAAAGAAAAGAGTACATTTTTTGTCATACGTTTAGACTTATAAATCAAGCTAAGCGTTACATTTTAGCTTCAATCCGCCAACTGGCGGATTGAAAAGGAGTTTCGTATTTTTTTCAGATGAAGTACAACACCTCTGGTCAAGAGGAGAGATTCTAGGAAAAATCTACATTCGCGCGCGCGATATGCATTAACGTAACTAGACGTGGGTATAAATAAACCTTGGTTGGCCTCTTTGTAGAGAAAGTCATGAGCAAAGCTCGGGTGGAGACCTGTGAAAAGTCAGCCTATATTCCCGTGAAAATTAGAAAGATATCCACATTTTGAAGCTAAAAATGTCCTATAATCTTAATAACTATATCAAACTATATTATGTATATTATAGGACTTTATCACTCCTCTCTTCCCTCTGATATACCCAAAAAATCCTATTCCTCCTCTTCCCTACCTAATCTGCGCATAAAAATTTTCTACGCTTTCCAGGAAGTAAATAAAAATAAAATACAAAATACGATCACCACCACCCAAATATACTCCCATAAAACGTTTCGAAAAAGCCTCTTATCAAACCATACGTGAGATAAACCTACAAGGGCGTAGAATAAACCTGTTAGAAAAAGTGCGATAAACGTTGGGTCACTTGGCCAAAACCACAATAAAATTGCCATCTCAAAAAAACAACATGATATTGCTAAAACCCAAAGGTAATGGAAGCTTTGAAACTTCTCAAGTGTATATGACCAAATTGATTGCGCAGCTAAAAAGAATGTATACACAAAAATAATAATTGCTTTTGGCAGCGCTGTAAATTCTAGGGAAAAAACCACATTGGTCAGAAAAAAATAGGATAAAAGCGTAATAATAAACGATACTGTTCTTGCGCTTGAAAGGAGCGCAATAGTACGCATACTTGCCACAGTAAAAATGTTCTCACTCAAAAAAAGCGAATACAAACCCACAGCATACATTGTCGTCATAAGAAGTCTACTTAAAAAGCGTGTGGGCGCAAGAAAATAAAAAAGGCCAAAAGCAAGACTATAAAAAAAGGGCAAAACAAAAAGGTAAGGGGAAAAATTCGCTCTTACATCCCGATAATTAGTAAGAAAAAAGAAGAAAACACTTAAAAATGAAAGGAAGAAAGTCAGAAAAACGCCTGATCTCCCAAATAAATGTTGCGATGCAAAAAGTCCAAAGGACAACAAGACTACTGCTATAATAAATCGCTGTCTTTTGCTAAAAATAAACCTATCAAATACATGAAGCAGTTTTCCCTCATGGAGAAGAAACATTAAAGGTTTTCTTCGCCTATTCATATTTTGAAGCTAAATCATCAGATAAAACAATATTTGTATACACCTTTTGTACATCATCGTACATTTCAAGTTTATCTATTAATGCAGTAATTTTGTCGAACGTCTGTGTATCTGTTACCTGCTGCGTTACTGTTGGTTTTCGAACCAGCTCTGCTTCTTTTACCAAAACTTTTGTTGCTAATGCTTCTCTAATTTTATTTAAAGCTTCAGGTTTGGTATAAATGAATACTTCCTCCCCTACTTCCTCTCCATCATCTGCACCAGCATCTGCAGCGAGAAGCAAAATATCATCAAATGACATGCTTCCTTTTTCAATTGTTATAACCCCTTTATTTTCAAATTGGTACGACACGCAACCTGGTTGTCCAAATGTTCCCCCTGCCTTATCAAAAATATTCTTCACCTCGCCTGTTGTCCTTTGTCTATTGTCTGTGACGGCCTCAACAACAATTGCACCTATCCCCGAAGGACCAAACCCTTCGTAGACTACTTCCTGCATCTCTTCTCCACCTGCTCCCCTTCCCATACCCTTTTCTATTGCTCGCTCTATATTATCTTTTGGCATGTTAGCAAGACGTGCTTTTTCAATAGCCAAACGAAGTCTAAAATTCTGCTCAGCCTCCCCTCCGCCTCCAAGACGTACGGCAAGCGTAATTGCAATACTTAGTTTGGTAAATGTCTGTCCACGCTTTTGATCTGCTGCGCCTTTTTGGCGCTTAATCGTAGCCCATTTTGAATGTCCACTCATACACTAGCGTTTAGCGTCTAGATAAGCGCTTAGTTAACAAAACTATACTGCTCGCCGCTATAAACTATACGCTATTATAGTGTTTCCGTCTTGACTTTTGCAACAAATAAGAGTAGAATGCTTTTCATCCTCTTTGTAAATTACTTACATGATATCAACAAAAACCCAAGCAATCCAAAAAGCATTCGAAGGCAATTGGGGTGCGGCAATTCTTCTTAATCAGCAGCTTCTTAAAGAAAATCCAAGCGACATTGAAACGCTAAACCGTCTTGCGCTTGCGCTTGCAGTTATTGGCAAAATAAGAGAAGCAAAAGTTACCTATCAAAAAGTGCTATCTTTAGATGATCAAAATCCTATCGCAATTAAAAATGTCAAACGATTAGGTAACTTGCATAAAGTAAAAACATCTGAAAAACAAACTGCTGATGAAACACCAATGTTAACAGGTGATGTATCGACAATGTTTCTTGAAGAAAGTGGTAAAACAAAAGTTATAGAACTGGTCAACGTCGCTGAACCTAATGTTATCTCACGGCTTATGACAGGTGAAGCAATACTCCTCCACGTTAAACGGCTAAAAATTTTTGTTTTAGATAGCCACAAGCATTATATCGGTGTTTTACCTGATGATATCGGAAAAAGGCTTATTCGGTTTATCCATGGTGGTAATATCTATCAAGCATGCATAAAAGCAACAGCAAATCATAAAGTTACAATCTTTATTAAAGAGGCCAAACGGATGAACCGATTTAAAAACCAACCTTCATTTATTTCTGCTGATAAAGGTAAACCTGCATTTTCTGGAAAAACCGCGTCTTACCGAGAAGATCAAGACGATCAAGATAGCGACGAAGACGCACTTCAAGATTAAATTTTTCCTCTATTCCAAGGCCTAGAATAAATAACTTTTTCTTCCTTACTTTTACCTATTTTTTTGTGGGGTCGTTTTAACTCCTCACGAAGTGACCAATATGACCATAAAACAGAAATAAAAGTAATAACAATAACGCTTACAAAAAAAATCATATCAGAGAGCAAAAAAATTTGCCTTATCTTTTCCAAGCGTAATAACAATATCTGATATTGTTTGTTTTTTCATTTGTATTGTTTTGCAACCTAAAAGTTTTTCGATCTTTTCAAGGGTGTATGTATCTTCTTCTATAAAACCAATCTCGCAGCGAGGCAAAATTGCATTACCAGTAGACACAGCAACCACATTCCCACCACTATTGGTTAACAAACGCGCAAGCTTATTCCCAAGCCCTGTAACCCCACTTGCGTTAATAATATGAATACTAACTTTTTCTTCCGATAAGGTCTTGTCAGCAAAAAGCAGAGCAACCACTTTATCTAACCCAGTATTTACCAATTCGTCACTCAACGATGCAAGACGATATTTTTCTTCTGTCATATCGTACCCTGGGATTGACTTTGTAAATAACCAAAGTCTTACAAAATCAATGGGAGTTACGTTTGTTTGTAGCACGTCATTGCCAAACAGCCCTTTTTTAAGAAGAGACAGTATTTCCCCATTTTGCAGGGCATCGCTCTGTTTTGCAATAGGAGCACTCAATCTAACATATCCATCAATAGGAATACCTAAACCTACCGATAATTTTTTATAGTCAAATGCTTCTCCTTCAATTTCCAATATTGAAATAGTTTTTTTATCTGGTGCGAATGAAATAAGGGTTCCTTTCTCCGCAGGTTTACTTTCAAATAAAATAGTTAACCGGTGCTGCCCATCAAAAAGGCCCTGTTTGGCAACATGTACAACTTTTGAGATGAAAGATCCAATTATAAGCAAGGCAACTAAACCCAGAAAAAGAAAAGCCATGTGTAATGTCTTTCCATTGCTGGTAAATTTCTTTTGCCTCATACATTTATTGCTCTTTTTTCTTTTTCGTAATAATTTCGGGGAGAACGAATGTTGGCGCACCCATTGATACGGATGGCTTTCCATCCTTGCCCTTCTTTGCCTTCTTTTTTTCTCCTTTATAAAAACCGCCAAAACTACCCATTACATCTCACCTCCAAATACCGCATAGATATATTATTAATATAAATAAATAGATAAATCAACCTAAACCTCCTCTAAAACTTGTTGTAATTCATTAGGTAACTCACTTTCAAATGTAACAGACTTTTCTGTTTGTGGATGGAAAAATGAAATTTTTGAGGCATGTAAAAAAACTCGTGAAAGTATTTTTCTATCCGTTCGGGAAGTTTTTCTTCCCGCATATAATGGATCTCCAAAGATTGGATAACCAATATATTTCAAGTGTACTCGAATTTGGTGTGTCCTTCCTGTTTCTGGATACAATCCTAGCAATGTTAACGTTTCTTTTTGTGTTTTTGATGTAATATTTCGAATTGTTTTGTATCGGGTTAACGCCTCTCTTCCCCCTGCGACAACGCCAAACCGCTTCCTATTCCATGACTGCCTACCAACAGGCGCATTGATTATCCCCTCCTCTGGTAGGACTCTTCCATGGACGAGGGCACTATACGTTTTTTTGACCAGACGTTCTTTAAACTGTTTTTGTAAATTTTCAAAAGCCGTAAGTGTTTTGGCAATAAGCAAAATTCCTGAAGTTTCTTTATCCAGTCTATGTACAATCCCCGATCTATGTAAAAATTCTACGTCAGAACCTATACATTCCAAGCTTTCCTGATTATGAGTATTTTGTTTTTGTGAAGTGTTTGGAATTTCAGATTTAGGGATCTTCAGATAGTCTTCTACCCACTCTTGTACTGTTATTTCATTTTTTGTTGTATCAGCCCTATTAACAGTTACCCCTGCAGGCTTGTTAAGAACCAATACCGATTCGTCTTCGTACATTACTGAAAATGTCATGTTATATCCTAAAAAATCTCCATATTCTTGCAAAAGGTTTTTCTTTTTGGATAAAAAGAAATGTTGAAACAATAAAAAGAAGTGCTAATAAAATTGTATCGTAGGTTAGGAGAAAAAGTGTTTTTTCTCTTCCTACCGCATGCGTTAAAAACATTATCAAAGAAAACGATGCAAGAAAAAGAAAACTTATACTGCCATCTTTATTCGTTCCTTTTTGGAAATGGCGAAAAAGATTTATGTATACAACTAGGGCAATGCATGCTCCACCTAGTAAGAAAAACGAAGGCAAAACTTTTTTGCTAACAATAAATTCCATTACCAATCCCAAGGGTAATGTTGAAAAAAGTGATAATGAAAAAATGTCAAATATCCTCCCTGCAGGAAGTTTTCCTGAAAAAGAATAAATAATAAGAAGTATTACCCCACCAATAATTCCCCCACTCAACGATAGTCCAGGAAAATAAGGGAAAAGGAAAAAAACCAAAGGGTTTAAAAATCCCGGACTAAAATGAAAAACAACATAGAATAATCGTGCAGCAAACAACCCAACAATAACAGTAAGAAATGCTATATCAAATATTTTTGTTACCGTTATATGTTTTCGAAGCAATATAAAATCATCATTCGAAACAGTATAAAGCGTAAATAAACCGATAAAAAAACAAGCAATTAAAAGTACAATTGGAAAAAGGTCCATATATTTACTTCCTTTTTTTAGAAAAAAACATCACTCGAAATATACCAATGAACACTATGACTATACCAATACCAGTTAAAACTCTTCCTACACCTAGTAAATCTGCAAATCCTCCAACAATAATGATTGGCAACAGTGAAGCGAGTCCAATAAGCGCATTTAACAATCCGTATACTTTTCCTCGATTTTCCTCGCTAGTCTTCTGTTGCAAAATCATATTTGAAGGAACAAAAACAAGCGCGTTTGCTATTCCTAAGAGAAATGCCAAAAAAATCATTATATGCATGATATCTATTATCAAAAATGGAGGAAGATATGCATTTATTGTTGTAATAAACTCTCTTGACGCAACTTCCGAACCATATGGCAAAAGCAATATGCCAATCCCCGACAAGAATACACCAAGTGTTGCCATTTTTTCACCGGCACGGTTTTGTAAATTACCAAGCACTATTGCTCCAAGAAACATGCCAAGAGCCGCTGGAGTAACAAACACAAGTGGAAATTCATCTACTTTTATATCTAAAATTTGTCTAGAAAACCCCGGACCGATTGTTGCTAAAATAAGAATAATTACTTGTGACATTGTTAGGAGAAACATTGCGTGATACAGTGATTTTGTTTTTGCGAGAAGCAGCAACAGTACTTTTACATCATCAGCAAAAGAGAGAGGTTGTTCCAAAACTCGATCCTCTTTCTGCTTTTTGCCTTTTGGAATTTGGATCAGCCAGGAAAACACAGCTGCAATGAAAAAAAGAAGTGATAAAAATAAAAATACATATTCTTTAAACAAGAGGTATACAGGACCAGAAAGTGCATAAGCAGCAACCATAGAACCATATATTCCAACACCAAATAATGCGTTTGCAGACAAAAGCAATTTATTGTGTACTAAAAGAGGAATAATTGGCGTTTCTGCAGGAATGAAAAATTGTGTCACTATGGTAATAAATACCGCAAGCAAATAGAGAAAAAAGATATTTGAGTGAGAAACAGCAAGAATAAGAAGTAATACTGCACGAATAAGATTTGTCCAGATAAGAACTGCTTTTTTATTTCTTCGATCAACGTACGCTCCGGCATACATCCCAAAAAGAATTGCAGGAACGGTAAAAGAAAGCACTACTCCTGAAACTGCTGTATTAGAACCAGTTAATTCAAACGCAACAACAATAAGAATAAAATTCATCATGTTAATTGCAACTTGAGAAAAAATCTCGGCCATCCAAAGATGTAAAAATGGACGAATCAGCAGGACACGCAGCAGGCGATTATTCATACATTTTGTATTTTTCTTTCCCTATACTTTTTCGGAGTAACTCCCAGTTCTTGTGTCGATGCGGATAGTATCACCTATCTTTATAAAAAGTGGTACTTTAGTTTGGATGTTATTCTCTAAAACAGCATCTTTATAGATATTTGTTGCAGAATTTCCCCGTACATTTGGACCAGTATCGATAACAGTAAACTCCATCTTTGGAGGAAGATTCAAAGAAAGTGGCTCATCATGTAAAAAGCTTATAGAAAACATTTCTCCTTCTTTTAAATAACTATTCTCTGGAAACTTCTCTTTTGGTACTTGCATTTGCTCGTAAGATTTTGGGTCCATAAAATAAAGAGCGTCATCATCTTTATAAAGAAATTGCATATCTCTTTTGAAGATTCGTAAATCATTTACCCGTGCGCCATTAATAAAGCTCTTCTCTGTTGTTGCACCACTTCTCACATTTCGTACCCGTACTTTAATATTCGCGCTTCCCCTCCCCATCTTAATGTGCTCGTAAGAAATAACCTGGAGAATATTCCCCTGATCTTCAAAAATTGTACCGTTTCGGAGTTCTGTAACTGAAAGCATATTTTATTTTGATCGCGTAACGCGTATGAGGCCAGAACAAGCAACTACCTCGATTCCCCTCTTTTCAACTTCATCCAAGAAAAGGTTTGCTCCAATTGAATCTGCTGCCATGTGTCCTACATCAATTGCGTTAATATGCGCTTTTTTAAGCTCTTGCAATGCATCTTCTGGAATATGCATTTCAACAAGTGTCCCAACTCCAGCTTTGGCAAGCTCTGCATACAATTCTTTTGAAGGATTTGTACCACCTGTAAATGAAACTACTACTTTTCCTGCTCTGCTTTTTTCTAATCCTGAAACAATACTTGGACCCGCTTTTCCTTTAATTGCTTCTTGAAATTCAGGAATTTCATTAACTGCCTCTAAAATATCAGAGACAGTATCGAATTTTTTCTTTGCAAAATGTTGTTTCATAAATGCATCCCCCATGTTATCCCAAACTGTATGCAGTGCAAGAAGAGGCATGTCGAGTAATCGTGCTGCATCAACCACCTGAGAATGATTTCGAGGACCAATACGTCGTTTTATAATACTCATTCGCTCTGCAAGTAAGGCATATGCTACATTTTCTGGAACGCCTGCTTGCGCAAATGTGTCAATCTGAAGATCCATTACTTCGTGCAAGCTTGCTAATGCGTGCCCGCTTGGGTGGTGCGAAATAACTAAATCAATTTGCTTTCCTTTTTGGCTTAGTCTATCTGCAAGAAGTACTTCTGATGCATCTGCATCAATACCAGCCAGGAGCTGCTTTACTTTTCTTTTTGGATCTCCATAGAGAATTCGTGAATCTGTATAAGGATTTGTAAGTTGCTCTGTATCAAATTGATTCTTTTTCTTCTCAGGGACTTCTTCATACTCTTTTTTTACCCGTGTCAAAAGCTTTTTTATGCCATCCATACCGCGTGGATCTGCGGCAATACCCATTTCTAAACCCAAATGGTAAATTTCTTGAATGGTCATAGAGGAAAGTATATAATATATAAGCTCAAAGCGCAAATCTCAAAGCGCAAAATTTGATTAGGCCGGGTGATGGAATGGTAGACATGCGGGTCTCAAAAACCCGTGGGCTTTAAACCCGTGAGAGTTCGAATCTCTCCCTGGCCACTCGAATGGAAGAAAACCATCATTCCGATACGGGATGGTTGGCTAGGACGAAACGGTACGCCGTGCTAACATCCGGTCTGTAAAACTCTCAAGCCATAGGATAAACACAATATAAGAGCCATAGGATAGAAGTTCAAGAATCGTTGGCTTACTCGTGTAACCAAATACCACTCGTAGTAAACTACCAAAGGTACTTTTGTGATCTAAAATGTGTGAGATATTAAAAACCGGATCAAAGGAGAATATAGGCAATATTCCTGCTTCTTGAAATTCATGCACGCCGTGACCAATTAGTCCCGCTGCAAATAAAAGTAAAAATATACTTGTTATGTTAAATACCATAGATAGGTTTACTCGTACTGCCCATTTAAATAATGTGAATCCTAATACCAAAGCGGCAACTATACCAAGTATCGCACCTAGTAATTGATTAGATGCTCCAATGAGACTACTTGCCTTTAAATAGAGTACTGTTTCAACAGCTTCCCGAACAACAGAGGTTGCAATTAAAACAAAAATGCCTAGTCCATATCCTTTTTCGGCATGTGTTGCCACCTTTTCCTTTATTTTTTTTGCAATATCTTTTTGGCGATGCACCCATAAAATCATCCAGGTTAAAAATCCTGCTGTTGTAAACATAAGCACTCCTTCAAATATCTCCTCTACGCGACCTGTTAATCCACCAAAAAAGATATCTAAGATAAATCCAAGTAGTACCGCAGCGCTTATTCCAACAAAAATTCCCCTCCAAACATATTTTTTAAGGATATGCTGATTTGTCTTTGTTAAGAAGGTTAAAACAATACCTACAACAAGGGCTGCTTCTAGTGTTTCTCGAAATGTAATAAGCCCTGCTGAAAACATACAAAAACTCTACCATGAAGAACTTACACTATTCAAGTATTAGTTTTCCTTAGTGGTAGAGTTTTTAATGAAACTATTGTTGTTGTCCCATTCCTCCAGTTGGTGCACTTCCTGGTGCTCCATTT
>Ga0080064_1001129_pt1 | contig 58571 bp, 33 predicted proteins | sample Subgrocontami54m_FD_69260 | JGI IMG/M metagenome (GOLD analysis project Ga0080064, IMG submission 69260) | Subsurface groundwater microbial communities from S. Glens Falls, New York, USA - GMW46 contaminated, 5.4 m (SPADES assembly) (version 2) ... | reverse complement strand
GTCGACCTCGAACACGACGTTCGGCGGGGCGAGCATCGCGACGGGGAACCTGACGGTGACGAGCGGCGGGGCGATCTCCGACAACGCGACCGGCCTCATCACGGCGGGCGGCGCGGAGGACAGCCTGCAGACGGCGTTCTTCGACGCCCTGACGACGATCACGCTGGACAACGCCGGGCACGCGTTCGACCTGGTCCGGGTGGACGGGACCGACGTGGTCCTGAACGAGTCGGCCTCCAACACGAGCTTTGGCGGGGCGAGCATCGCGACCGGCAACCTGACCGTGACGAGCGGTGGGGCGATTGCCGACAACGCGACGGGCGTCATCACGGCGGGCGGCGCGGAGGACAACGGGCAGACGGCCTTCTTCGACGCGCTGACGACGATTACACTGAACAACGCGGGGCACGCGTTCGACCTGGTCCGCGTGGACGGGACCGACGTGATCCTGAACGAGTCGACCTCGAGCACGACCTTCGGCGGGGCGAGCATCGCGACGGGAAACCTGACGGTGACGAGCGGCGGGGCGATCTCCGACAACGCGACGGGCGTGATTACGGCGGGCGGCGCGGAGGATGGGGCGCAGACGGCCTTCTTCGACGCGACGACGACGATCGCGCTCGATAACGCGGGTCACACGTTCGACTTGCTGCGCGTGGACGGGACCACCGTGACGGTGCTCGAGAGTGCCTCGAACACCACGCTCACGGGCGTCAACATCGCGACGGGGACCTTCACGCTGACCAGCACGCTCGGGACGATCACCGACGCCGTGGGGACGACCATCGGGAACGGCACGCCGGTCGGCGCGCTGGTCTTCACGGCAGGCGGCGCGATCACGCTGAACGACAACGCGGGCGACGTCATCAACGTGACGGGGAACGGCTCCTTCTCCACCGGCGGCCTCTTCGCGGTGAACATCGGGCCCGCCGGGACGGCGAACTTCGGCTCCCTCTCCTTCAACGCCTCCTCCGTGACGGTGCAGGTGGACGGCGCGACGGGCCTCTCGGGCGTGACGAACGTCGCGGGCGCCTTCTCGCTGACCTCCGCGGGCGGGATCACCGACGCGGCGGGCACGAGCGTCACGGCCGGTTCGCTCGCCCTGACGGCGGGCGGCGCCATCGTCCTGAACGACAACGGGGCCGACCTGCTCAACATCGCGGGGAACGCCAGCTTCTCGACGGGCGGTCTGTTCTCGATCAACGTCGGTCCGGCGGGGACGGCGCTCCTCGGGAGCCTGACGGTCAACGGGACGGTCGTGACGGTCCAGGAGGACAGCGACACGCTCCTCACGGGAGCGAACGTCGCGACGGGGCTGTTCACGCTGACCTCGGCGGGCTCGATCTCGGACGCCGCCGCGACGTCGCTCGGGAACGGCACGCCCATGGGCGCGCTCTTCTTCGCGGCGGGCGGGGCCATCACGCTGAACGACAACGCGGCCGACGTCATCAACGTGACGGGGAATGCGACCTTCACGAACGGGGCCGTCTCGACCGTCTCCATCGGGCCGGCGGGCACGGCGAACTTCGGGAGCCTGACGGTCAACGGGACCACGGTGACCGTGCAGGAGGACAGCGCGACGACCCTCGCCGGGGCGAACGTGGCGACGGGCGTGTTCACGCTGACCTCCGCGGGCGCGATTGACGACGCCGCGGGGGCCTCGATCGGCAACGGCCTGCCGGTCGGCTCGCTCGTCTTCACGGCGGGCGGCGCCATCACGCTGAACGACAACGCGGCGGACGTCATGAACGTCACGGGGAACGCCTTCTTCACGACCGGCGGCGCCTTTGCGATCGGCGTCGGGGCCGCGGGGACGGCCAACTTCGGGAGCCTGACGGTCAATGGGACCACCGTGACCGTGCAGGAGGACAGCGACTCGGCCCTCGCGGGAGCGAACGTCGCGACGGGGACCTTCACGCTGACCTCCGCGGGCGGGATCACCGACAACGCGGGGACCTCGATCGGGAATGGCACCCCGGTGGGCGCCCTCGCCTTCACGGCGGGGGGGGCGATCGTCCTGAACGACACCGGCGCGGACGTGATGAACGTGACCGGAAACGCGTCCTTCTCCTCGGGCGGGGCCTTCGCCATCGCCGTCGGGGCGACGGGGTCGGCGAACTTCGGGAGCCTGACGGTCAACGGGACCACCGTGACCGTCCAGGAGGACAGCGACTCCGTGCTCGCGGGCGTCAACGTCGCGACCGCGACCTTCACGCTGACCTCCGCGGGCGGGATCACCGACAACGCGGGGACCTCGATCGGGAATGGCACCCCGGTGGGCGCCCTCGCCTTCACGGCGGGAGGGGCGATCGTCCTGAACGACACCGGCGCGGACGTGATGAACGTGACGGGGAACGCCTTCTTCTCCACGGGCGGGGGCTTCGCCATCACGGTCGGCGGAGCGGGGACGGCGAACTTCGGGAGCCTGACGGTCAACGGCACGGCCGTGACCGTGCAGGAAGACAGCTCCACGCTCCTGACGGGCGCGAACGTGGCCACGGGGACTTTCACGTTGACCTCGGCGGGCGGGATCACCGACGCCGCGGGGACGGCGATCGGAAACGGCACCCCGGTGGGCGCGCTGGTCTTCACGGCGGGCGGCGCCGTGACGCTCGCCGACACCGTCGGAGACACGATGAACGTGACCGGAAACGCGACCTTCGCCGCCGCGGGCTTCGCGGTGTCGATCGGCGCGTCGGGCCTGGCCGACAGCGGCGCGGCCGTGAACTTCGGCTCGCTGACCTTCACGGGCACGACGGTGACCGTGAGCGAGAACTCCTCGATGCTCCTCGCCGGCGCGAACGCCGCCGCGGGGGGGACCGCGACGTTGAACTCCGAGACCGGCTCGGTCCAGGACGCGGGCGGCGTCGGGGACACGCTGACGGCGACCAGCGCGGCGATCACGGCCTCCACCGGGATCGGGATCGCGCTGAACAACCTGACTACGGTCGTGTCGAACCTGGAGGCGACCACGGCCACGGGCGGGATCTTCGTGACGAACACGGGGGCGCTCACGCTCCGCGACGTGAACACGGCGAACGGGATTGCCATCCAGGTGACGCTCGCGGGCGACATCTTCATCGCGGCCCTCAGCCCGATGACGGTGCTCGACGACGTCATCGGCCCGGGCAACATCACGCTGACCGCGGGGGAGATCTCCGACGCCCCGGTCTTCGCGGACGACCTGGTGCTCGGCGACGGCGTGGGCGGCGACGCGGGCGTCCTCGTCCAGTCGCTGCTCGGAAACGTGACGCTGAACGCGGGCGATGACGTGATCGTGAACAGCGACGCGACGGTGAACGCCTTCCTCGGCACCGTGACGATCAACCCGGGCTTCGGCGACCTGGACGGCGGGGGGAGCGCGATCATCAACGGGACGATCAACGCCCTCAACATCGTTCTCAACTCCCCGAACGACATCTTCCTGGGCATCCTGACAGCGCCCGGGTCGATCACGCTGAACGCGGGCACGGACGGGACCGGCAGCGTCATCGACCTGACGCCCGGATCGCTCCTGGCGCCGGGCGCGAACAACATCACGACGGGAACGCTGAACGTGACGGCGGGCGGAAACACCGCGAACGGAGTGCCGCTGGCCGTCGGGGCGAACGCCATCGAGCTTGACGTCACGGTGACGACGATCGGCCTCGCGCAAGTCTTCGGCACGGGCGACATCGAGCTGCGGGATCTGGGAGCGGGCCTGACGGTGAACCAGGCGACCACCGCGAACGGCAACATCTCGATCGGGACGACGGGAGGCAACCTACTCGTCCGCAGCCCCTCGGCGACGAACCCGAGCTTCGGCATCACGGCGGGCGGCGCGGGGAACGTGAACCTCTCCACGGCGACGATCGCCGTGCCTGGCGGGGCGTTCGACATCATCGTCGGCGACGGCGATCCGCTGGCCCTCGCGGGGGTTGCGAACATCCGGGCGGCTGGTGACCGCGTGACCCTCTTCGCCGCCGGCGCGGTGGTGGACGGGGACATCGGCGCCATCCGGGCCGCGGTCGATGCGGCCGAGGTCATCCTGCGCGGGCGCACCGGCGTCGGCGTGGCGACCCCCTTCCGGACCGCGACGGGGAGCCTCGCCGGGGCGTTCGACACGGGCGGCTTCAACGTCATCAACAAGGCGAGCCTGACGATCGCGGACCTGTCGGGGGCGATGGCCGACGACGCGGAAGGCTCCGCCCTCGCGGCGTTCGTCGACCCGCTCGACGTGGTCGACCCGCGAGCGACCGGACGCGGCATTCACGACATCGTTCGCTCGGCGGGGGCCGACGCCGACGCCCACGTCTCGGCGGTCGACCCGCTCGACCCGGCCCTCACGATTGCGGCCGACGTCCTGGTCGCGGGGACGATCATTTTCGAGGCGGACGAGGCGTTCGTGCCCGTCGCGGGGGACAACCTCACCGTGAACGCGGGCGTCCGGGTGACCTCCACGGCGGAGAACGTCTTCCTCTTCGCGGGAGACAACGTCGTGATCAACGGGACCGTGGCCGCCTTCAACAATGTGCAGGTGGAGTCGAACGTCGCCGACAACGACCTCCTCGGCGACATCACGGTGACCGGGATCGTCGGGCAGGATGCCGCGGTGCCGGTGACGGCCGTGACGAACGTCCTCCTCTCGCGGAACAACGTCACGCTGGGAGGCGCGACGGACGGCACCCTCGTCTCCACCGGGACGACGGCCGTGACCGCGGGCGCGGACGGGACCGGGGCGATCGTCCTCGGGAACACCAACGTCGGGGCCCTCTCCCTCGCGGCCGCCGGGACAATCACGGACGACCCGGGCGCCTCGGCCGTGGTGGCGGGAATCACGGGGATCACGGCGACGAACGGACTTGGCACGCTGTTCGACGTGACGCTCGACAACCCGGCGAACAACTTCGCCACGGTGCTGATCAACGCCGCGAACAACGTGACGCTGGCCGACGCGACCGGGATCAACTTCGGGACCTCGACGGTCTCCGGAAACCTGATCCTCACGTCCGCCGGGGCGGTCACCGACAGCGGCGTCGTCCAGGTGGCCGGGACGACCACGCTGACGAACGGCGCGTTGAACGACATCACCTTCGACAACGCGGACGACTTCGTCGGAGCCATCTCCATCGTCAGCGCGCGCAACGTGATCCTGAACGACACGAACGCCCTGATCTTCGGGGCCTCGACGATCTCCGGCACGCTCGGCGCGACCGCCCCGACGGGGATGACCCAGGTCGGCGCGATCACCGTGGCGGGGGTCGCCACGCTGAATACGGCGACCGCGGACGTCACGCTCACGAACGCGGCGAACGACTTCTTCACGGTCGGGGTGACGGCGGCCCGGCACGTCTCGCTGCGCGACGCGAATGCGATCGACCTGGGGGCCTCGACGCTCACGGGGAATCTCTCCGTGCAGGGTGGCGGCCTCGTGGGGAACGACATCACCGACAGCGGAGCGCTCTCCGTCGCCGGGACGACGACGCTCACGGCCGGCGCGGCGAACGTGACGTTCGACAACGCGAACGACTTCGTCGGGGCGGTGAGCGTGGTGAGCGCGAACAACGCGATCTTCAACGACGTGAACGCCTTCACGCTCGGGCCGGCGACGCTCGCGGGGAGCCTGACGGTCACGGCCGCGGGCCTGATCGACGACGCGGGCGTGATCACGGTGCCCGGGACGACCACGCTGACGGCCGGGGCCGCGAACAACATCGACTGGAACGACTTCGGCCACAACTTCGTCGGGGTGGTGAGCGTGGTGAGCGCGAACGATGCGCTGTTCAACGACGTCAACGCCTTCACGCTCGGACCGGCGACGATCTCGGGGAACCTGACGGTGACGGCGGCGGGCCTGCTGGACGACGCGGGCGTGATCGCGGTGACCGGGACGACCTCGCTGACGGCGGGGGCGGCGAACAACATCGACTGGAACGACTTCGGCCACAACTTCGGCGGGGCCGTGAGCGTGGTGAGCGCGAACGACGCGCTGTTCAACGACGTGAACGGCTTCACGTTCGGCCCGGCGGCCATCTCCGGGAACCTGACGATCACCGGGGCGGGCCTGATGGATGACGCCGGGATCATCGCGGTGACGGGGACGACCACGCTGACGGCTGGGGCGGCGAACAACATCGACTGGGACGACTTCGCGCACAACTTCGGGGGCGCCGTGAGCGTGGTGAGCGCGAACAATGCCCTGTTAAACGACGTGAACGCGTTCACATTCGGGCCGGCGACGATCTCCGGGAACCTGACCATCACGGCGGCGGGCCTGCTGGAGGACGCGGGCGTGATCGCGGTGACCGGGACGACCACGCTGACGGCGGGGGCGGCGAACAACATCGACTGGAACGACTTCGGCCACGACTTCGGCGGGGCGGTGAGCGTGGTGAGCGCGAACAACGCGCTGTTCAACGACGTGAATGCGTTCACGCTCGGGCCGGCGACGATCTCCGGGAGCCTGACCATCACGGCCGCGGGCCTGATCGACGACGCGGGCGTGATTGCGGTGACCGGGACGACCTCGCTGACGGCAGGAGCGGCGAACAACATCGACTGGAACGACTTCGGGCACGACTTTGTCGGGGCGGTGAGCGTGGTGAGCGCGAACAACGCGTTGTTCAACGACGTGAACGCCTTCACGCTGGGGCCGGCGACGATCTCCGGGAGCCTGACGATCACGGCCGCGGGCCTGATCGACGACGCGGGCGTGATCGCGGTGACCGGGACGACCACGCTGACGGCGGGGGCGGCGAACGACATCGACTGGAACGACTTCGGCCACGACTTCATCGGGTCGGTGAGCGTGGTGATCGCGAACGACGTGACCCTGCTCGACGTGAACTCGATCGACCTCGGGGCGTCGACGCTGACGGGGAACCTCACCGTTCAGGGCGGCGGGGCCCCGGGAAACAACATCACCGACAGCGGCGCGCTCTTCATCGGCGGGACCACGACGCTCATCGCGGGGGCGGGGAGCGTGACGCTGAACAACGCGAACGACTTCGTCGGCGCGGTGACGATCACCTCCGCGAACCAGGCGACGCTGAACGACGTGAACGCCCTGGTCTTCGGGGGCGTCTCGACGGTGACCGGGAACCTCGTCGTCACCGCGGGCGGCGCGATCACGGACCTCGCCGGGACGACCCTCAGCGTGTCGGGCACGGCGGGCTTCACCACGACGGGCGGCGGGATCACGCTCGCCGACACGGCGGGGGATGTCCTCACGGTCGGCGGGGCCGCGACGTTCACGGCCGCCGGGCAGGCGATCTCGGTCGGCGCGGCCGGGCTCGTGGATTCGGGCGCCGCGGTGAACCTGGGCAGCCTGACCTTCACCGGCACCGTCGTCACGGTGAGCGAGAACAGCTCGATGAGCCTCTTCGGGGCGAGCACGGCCGCCGGGAGCACGGCGACGCTGGCCTCCGAGACGGGCTCGGTCACGGACGCCGGCGGGGCGGGGGACACGGTCACGGCGACCATGCTGGCCGTGACGGCCTCGACGGGGATCGGGACCGCCGGGAACACGCTGAGCACATTCGTGGGGACGCTGGAGGCGACCACGGCGACGGGAGGGGTCTTCGTGACGAACGTGGGGGCCCTGACGCTCGGCGACGTGAACTCCGCGAACGGCATCTCGGTGCTGGTGACCGCGGCGGGAGACGTGACGATCACGGCGCTGTCGCCGCTGACCGTGGCGGCGGACGTCATTGCGCCGGGGAACATCACGCTGACGGCGGGGGAGATTTCGGACGCCCCGGTCTGGGCGGACGACCTGACCGTGAACTCGTTCGTGACGGTGCAGTCGACCGCGGGAAACGTGACGCTGCGGGCGGGCGACGACGTGAACCTCCTGTCGGACTCGAACGTGATCGCGTTCGGGAACGTGACGATCCAGGCGGGCTTCGGCGACCTCGACGGGAGGGGCAACGTGACGCTGGACGGGACGATCACCGCCGGCGGGACCATCACGGTCACCTCGATCGGCGACATCATCCTGGGCCTCGTCATCGGGGCGAACGGGCTGAACCTGACCACGACGACGGGGTCGATCCTCGACGGGAACGGCGAGGCGCCCAACGTGGTCGTGAACGGGCGCTCGGTCTGGAACGCCGCGGGCGTCATCGGCCTCCCGTGGGACCCGATCGAGCTGGACGTGAGGAACGGCCAGCTCATCACCAACGCGGGGAGCGCGTTCGACGAGGTCTCCGTGTCGCTGCGCGGGAGGCTCGATCCGCACGGGCGGCCGTTCGCGACGCGCGTGCCGCCGGGGTTGATCCTGTTCGACTACGGCGTGTACGGCGGGGACAACTCCGAGGAGTTCGAGCACCTCACGGCGGAGCTGAACATCCGGAGCACGGGCGAGCGCGACCACGGGGTGCCCGGGTTCTTCACGGGCTCGATGCTCTACCTCGACGAGGTGTGGAGCCCCGACGCGCTGTACGAGTGGGATGCGACGCTGGAGCAGGGGCCCGTCAGCCAGAGGTAGCCCTGCTTACACTGCCGGGGCCTCGCCTTCGAGGATTCGACGGAAGCGGCTCGGCAGGCCTCGAAAGGCCTCTGTGTACGTGCGCTCCAGCGGAATGCGCACGAACCGCTTCGGCTTGAGGAAGACCGGCATCTCGGGGAGGGAGTCGCCGCACGCGAGCGGGACGACGTGAGACCGCACGGTGTGAGACCCGATCACCTCGTAGGAGACCGCCTCCAGGGGACGGTCCGCCGGTCGGGACGCGGGCTTTTCGCGGAAGGCGCGGGAAACCAGCTCGTGGAACCCGCCAGGGACCAGCGCTGTCGGCGCGTGCACGTCGACGATCACGAGGCTCACCCCTTCGTGGAGGATCGAAAGCGTCTTGTCCACGAACTGGTCGCGGTCCCGCCGCGAGGTCTTGTTGCCGCGCGATACGAGCTCGATGATCGCCACGACGTCGTCCTCGTGCGCCCCATCCTTGATGACGATCCGCCGCGCCATCGTGGCGTACATCTCGGGCGTGTCCAGCTCCTGAACGACCACCCCCGCGGGCGCTCCGGCGACAGGCTGGATCGACCCTTCCTCTCGCTGGACCCCCGGCAGATCGGTCTCGACGCTCGCGCCCTCATCGCGCGCCCGAAGCGTAAGAACGTCCGGGACGATCTCTCCCGAGATGGGCTCCGCCAATGCGTAGTAAGGGGCGGGGAGCAGGCCGGCGTTCAGGTCGGTCGTGATGTGCCCGATCCATAGCAGATGCAGATGATGAAAGATCCCCGCATCGACGCGCGACCAGTCGTGAATGGGCATGGACCCTCTTGCCTCCCCGCACGCGATTCTACTCCCTGCGGTTCAGGAGGGTCAACCCGCCTCTCGCCGATGATGCAAGAGGGGCCCGTCAGCAACCGATAGGGCCCCCGGCCGGCCCGGGGCCGGAAAAACCATGCAAGGAATCCGACGCGCCGCGCTCATATGTGAGCGCGGCGCGCTACTTAGGCGAACCCCCCGGTAACGGGACTAGAGCCGCTCCAGAGGCCCTCAGCGGGCCGGGGCCCCCCCACGCCCTCCCTCCGCCATGCCTTCCCCGGGAGAACTTTAGCGAATTCCCCTCGGAAATTCTTGACGCCATTCGGCCGGCCGGTAAGATTGCCCGCCTTACGGAGGGTGTTGGATGTCTCGTCGGGCAAACCGAGCATCTTGGTCAGGGGAAATCAGCCGCAATCAGGGCGGCAGGGCTCCTATCGGGCGTACGCCCCTGACCTGCGATCACGCCTCGCTCCCCTCCGCGAGCAGCCTTCAGGGATCCGCCGGCCTGCCGGGAACGGCAGAGTCACTCGAACGGTTCGGACCATCGCGGGAGGTCACAGTGGGATCGAGACTCTTCTCTCCCATCTTCGTATTCACGATTGCCATCTCCTTCGGCCTCGTCGCCCCGCAGCTCGCCTGCGCGGACGACACGGCCCCTCCGTCCTCCGAAAAGAAGGAGGAGAAGAAGGAGGAGGTGAAGGGCGACTCGGGCGCGCAAAAGCCGCCGCAGCCGCCTCAGCCCCCGAAGCCGCCGGCGCCGACGCCGCCGAAGCCGGTGGAGCCGCCGAAGGCGGGCCAGCCGGTAACCCCGGCGGCCCCGGTGGTCGCGCAGCCCGTTGCGCCCGCGGCGCCCGCGCCCGCGAAGGCCGCTGAGCCGACGATGGTCGTCCCGGCCGCCGCCGCGAAGCCCGCGGTCCCCGCTCCGGCCGCGGCGACGCCCGCGAAGCCCCAGCCCGTTGCCGCGGCGAAGCCCGCCGCGCAGCCCGCGAAGGCCCCGGGCGAGAACGGCGCGAAGCCCGCCACGCCCGCCCCGGCCTCCTCGAAGGTCAAGGTCGCGAAGTTCAACTTCACGGGAAACACGGTCATCTCGACGGGCGAGCTGGAGGCGATGGTCGCCGCGCACGTCGGGAAGGAGTACGACCTGGGCGAGCTGCGCAAGGTCGCCGACTCCGTGACGGAGGCCTACCGCGCCCGCGGCTACACCGTGGCGAAGGCGTACGTCCCCGCCCAGGAAGTGAAGGGCGGCGTGATCGAGATCACGGTCCTCGAGGGAAAGCTCGGGCAGATCGTGGTCGTGGGGAACGAGAACTACACGGCCGAGTTCATCGCGGCGCGGCTGCAGTCGGCCGCCCCGGATGGCGTGCTGAACCAGGCGTCGCTGGAGCGGGCCCTTCTTCTCCTTAATGAGTACCCCGACCTGAAGGTCACGGCGACGCTGGTCCAGGGCAAGGCCCCGGGCACGGTCGACCTGAACGCGACGGCCGAGGACAAGAGCTTCCCGCTGTCGTTCATGCTCGACTACAACAACTTCGGCAGCGAGGGGACGGGCAAGAGCCGCATCGGCGCGCAGATCGACTGGTCGAACGCCTTCATGGACGGCGCGGCGATGTCGGTCCGCGGCGTGATCGGCGACGGGTTCGACAACTACGACTACTTCCGCGGGTCGTACATCCTGCCGATCTCCGACGCCGGGACGAAGCTCGGCATCTTCGGCTACGTAGGGACGTTCGAGGTCGACAAGTTCTTCAGCGAGCTGAACATCGAGGGCGAGTCGTACGGCGGCGGGTTCTACGTGACGCACCCGATCATCAAGGAGCGCACGCTGTCCCTCTCCGGCGACCTGGGGTTCGAGCTGAAGAACACCGAGACGACGATGCTGGACGAGGTGAACAGCAACGACCGGATCCGGACGGCCCACCTGGGGCTGAACTTCGACAACATCTGCCTGGACGGGCACAACTACGCGACGCTGTACACCTATCGTGGGCTCGGGACGTTCCTGGACGGGATGGACGACGAGGACGAGACGGCGAGCCGCCGCGAGGGCGACGACGCCTTCACGAAGTTCAACCTGACGTTCACGCGAGTTCAGTACGTCTGCGACTGGCTGACGGTGATGCTGAGGACCGCGGGCCAGCTCTCGACGGACTCGCTGGTGGCGAGCGAGCAGATGCAGATCGGCGGGGCCGACAGCGTTCGCGGATACGACCCTGGCGAGCGGACGGGCGACGACGGCTACCTGGTGAGCCTGGAGCCGCGGTTCACGCTGTGCCGGGAGCACTGGTACGTCCCGCAGATCGCGGCGTTCATCGACCACGCGGGGGTTCACCGCGACACGCCGCTGATCGGCGAGGGGGCCTCGGACTCGCTGACGGGCGCGGGCGTCGGGCTGCGCTGGAACGCTCCTTACAACATTGATCTCCGCTTCGACGTCGGCTTCCCGGTCGGGGGCCAGTCGGTCGGAGAGAACGACGACGACGGCGCCAAGTTCTACGTCGCTGGGTCGATCAAGTTCTAGCCGCGCACTTGGAGTCGCGCCCGTGGAGTCGCGCCCGTGAGGGCGCGAGCGAGCCGAGGGGCCTTAGCCCCGAGGCGAGCCCCCGCAGGAATGCGGCAATCGGAAACTGACAATCTTCGCCAGACACCTGGTCATAGTAGTGGAAGGTACGATGAAGAAGGCACTGCACCGCAACGGGCTGGTCGCGCAGTTCGCATACGCCGTCCAGATCGTGGTCATGCTCTTCTACCCGGCGCTCGCGCTTGCGGACGATCCGCAAGTGACGGCCGGCGACGCCACCGTGTCGCATCCTGATGCGAACACGACGGTGATCGACCAGTCCAGCCAGAAGGCCGTGTACGACTACAACGGCCTTCGGATCGAGCTGGAAGAGCTCCTGCGCATCCAGACGCCTGGGGCGGATGCTGCGTCCCTGCTCAGGGACAGTGGGGCAAATCCGTCCAGCATCCTGGGTCAGCTCATTTCCAACGGCAAGGTCTTCATCGTCAACCCGAACGGCGTGGTGTTCGGCCGCGATGCGAAGGTCGACGTGGCGGGGATGTTGGCGACGACGTTCAACATCGGCAACGACGCCTTCATGAACGGGAACCTGGCATTCGCGCAGGACCCGACGGCGCAGCTTAGCGCGATCATCAACCAGGGCGAAATCCGGGTCAGCGAGAACGGCTTCGTGTTCCTGGTCGCCCCGGCGGTGTCGAACGAGGGGCTCATCATCGCGAACCTGGGCCAGGTCGTCCTGGGCGCGGGCAAGAGCCTGACGCTGGACTTCAACGGTGACGGGCTGGTCACCTACCAGATCGACGGCAAGGTGCTGGACAGCGTCGTTTCGCCGGACGGAACGACGATGCGCGAAGCGGTGGCGAACAAGGGGACCATCCAGGCGAACGGCGGGACGGTCGTGCTGCACGCGAACGCGGCGGGATCGGTCTTCGACAGCTTGGTGAACAACTCGGGCGTCATCGAAGCGAAGAGCATGGAGACCCGCGGCGGCGTCGTGCGGCTCGAGGGCAACAGCTCGGCCGACTTCAACGGGATCGGCGCGGAGAACAACTTCGGCCAGGTGCAGGCGACCGACGGGGTCGTCCTGAACTCGGGCGACATTGACGTGTCGGCGATCGAGGCGGGCGTGCAGGGCGGGACCGTGGTCCTCTCCGGCGCGTACGTCGGCGTGAGCGGCTCGATTGACGCCCAGGGCGGCGGGAACGTGCTGGTCACCTCCTCCATGCAGACTGTGGTGGCCTCCACGGCCTCGATCAACGTGTCCGGTGTCGGCAACGGCGACGCTGGAAGCGCGGTGGTCTGGTCTGACACCTACACGCGGTTCTTCGGGTCCATCCTCGGCCGCGGCGGCGACGCTGGCGGCGACGGCGGGAGCGTCGAGGTGTCGGGGCACTCGCTGGTCAACCGCGGAACGGTCGACCTGCGCGCGCCGGGCGGGACGATGGGCACCCTGCTCCTCGACCCGATTGCCACATTCGTACGGGGAACCCTGGTGGTCCCGGTGGACGGCGACGACACCGGCGGCGATGTGTCGGGATCGACTTTCACAGGCGCGAGCGCACCCGGGATCATGACCTTCGCGGAGCTCCCGGCCGGCGCCGAGCCCTACGACATCTTTGAGAGCGAAATCGAGGCCCAGTCGGCCCTCTCGAACATCACTATCAGGTCCACCCAGTTCTTCTCGACGGAAGACGACCTGCTATTCGCGGGTACGACCGTGCTGTTGGCCGTCAACTCGAACTTGACCATCGAGGTCGACGGTACCGGCCCGGCCGCTGGTTCCATCACGCTGGATGTGCCGTTCTTGACACAGGGGACGGGCTCGATCACGGTGAACGGCAGCACCGTCGGCTCGTTCGCCACCGACGTGACGCTCAACGTCGGCTCTGGCTTCCTCGCGCTTGGAACAGGAAGTGTGACCATCGACACAAACCTGGGGAACGTGTTGGTGAACGGCCTGATCTCCACGGCGTCGAATGGCTCGACGATCACCGTGAGGGCTGACGTCGGAACCGTCACGGCAGGCGCGACGGGAACCCTCGCTGCAGGCGGCCTTGGGACAACGACCGGGGCGCTCGTGATGACGGCCTCGGGCCTGGTCAGCGACGTGGCTGGCTCGGTGATCGCAAGCACGGGCCAGGCGACCATCACTTCGACCGCCGGAAACATCGTCCTGAACGACAGCGAGAACTTCGGCTCGTTGAACTTCTCGGGCGTGGACGTCACAATCAGCGAGAACGATGGCGTGAACCTGACCGGGGTGAACAACGCCTTCAACAACCTCTCGCTGACGTCCGAAGGTGACAGCATCATCGACGCGGCGGTCACCAGTCTGACGGTCGCAGGGAACTCGGTGATCAACGCCAACGCTGGAAGCATCACGCTGGGCGACAGCGCAGGGGACGCATACAACTTCAACGGCGCGAATGCCCAGTTCTCCGCATCCGCGAACGTCACGCTGGGGTCGACGGGAGCTGGCGTCGACAGCACCGCGACAATGAATTTCACGACGCTGTCCTTCAACGGTGTTGCGGTCGAGATCTTCGAGGACTCTCCGACGGCCCTCGCCGATGCGACCGCGGGGGTGAGCACACTTCCTGCGCTGAACGCCAGCACCTCCCTCCTGCTCGTTTCGACGGGGGCCATCACGGACGTGGCGGGCACGGATGTCAGCGTAGGCAGCAACTCGGTCATCCGTTCGACTGGGGTAGGGACGGCGATCGTCCTTGGCAATAGTGCGACGGACACCTATTCGATCGCGCAGAATGCCACCTTCCAGACCAACGGCGGGAACATCTCCGTGGGTTCTGACGGCACGGGGACCTTCACTGACATCGGCTCGACGGTGACGCTGACGACGCTTTCGTTCGACACCGGAGCCACCGGCGGGAATGTCGAGATGTTCATCGACAGCTCGGTCATCCTGGCCGACAGCGATGGCGCGACGACGCCAGTGGCCTTGCTGCACGCCCAGGGCACGCTGTACCTCGACGTGGTGCCCGCGGCGGGGACGATCACGGACGCGGTCAACACGGACATGACGGTGACGGGCAACGCGGTCTTCGTGGCGGACGGGGGCATCACCCTGGCCAACGCGGCGACGGACTCTTATGTGTTCAGCGCGCACGCGGGGTTCAACTCGAGCGCCACGCCGAACAATATCTTCGTGGGATCGAGCGGGGGGGCCGCCGACAGCCTCGCGACATTCACTTCCGCAAGCCTGTCCTTCACGGGATTCAACGTTGAGATCTTCCAGGATGCAGCGACAGTGCTCTCCGACTCGAGCACGGCGGGCACCCCTGCCCCCTTCGCGCCGGCGACGATCACGGCGACGGGGACACTTCTCCTCTCCTCCACGGGCTCGGTGACCGACAACGCGGGCACGAACGTGGCGGTGACGCTGGCCGGGCAGATTATCTCCACCACCGTGGGGCCCCCGGGGTCGGGGAGTTTCATCACGCTGGGCAACAGCGCGGGCGACAGCTACGTCTTCACAAACCAGGCGACCTTCACCGCGAACGCCGCGACTGGCGACATCCTCGTGGGCGTGACCGGGGTCGCTGCGCCGCTGACCGAGAGCGGGGCGCTTGTGACCTTCGGCAGCCTGCTGTTCAACTCGGGGCGGGACGTCCGCATCCTTGAAGACAACCCGATGGGGCTTGTGGACACCTCCACGGCGGTGACTGCGGCCCTGGGAACCACGGGCGCCGGCAACGACATTACGGACTTCATCGTGGGCACGGGCATCAACGTCACGGCGACAAGCGTGTTCTTCGGGGCCTCCGGCGGCGTGGGCACGGGCGACTCCATCGAGGTGATGGCGACGAACCTCGAGGCCTCGGCCGCGGCTGGCCTGATCGACATTACGGACGGCGACGGTGCGTTCCCGGCCGTCCTGGCGGGCGAGATCCAGCTCAACTCGTGGTTTACGGGCGACAATGTCTCGCTCAACGCGACGGGTGACATCACCATCGCGGCGGCGACGGACAACTCGTTCATGACCGTCCGCAGGGACATCCTGGGCGGCGCCAACATCTTCCTCGGGGTGCTCGTTGGTAGTGCCGGGTCGGGCGACAACGACATCTACTTCGGCGACGGTGTGGAGCCCTTCCCGATCATGGTCCAGACGGATGGGTATGCGCCCGTGCGCGTCCTCACCGGGGGGGCCGCGTTCGCCCTCATCGTGCAGGCGGAAGACGATATCATCGTGAACCAGGATGCCCGGTTGGGCATCGACCAGATCGCGAACGGGAATCATCCGGGGATCATGATCGCCGACTTCGGCGGCGTCGACGGCATCGGGGCGATCTTTGTCGTGAGCGATCCGACGGGATTGAATACCTCGTCCCCGTTGACGGGGAACCTGGGACCGATTTCGACCTTCGTCGACCCGGACATCCTCCAGTTCGCCGGCGCCGACCTCCACATCAACGACCCGGTCATCGCGACGGTGGACATCACCGCGACGGCGCGGAGGATCTTCTTCGAGCAGCCGGATGGGTTCATCCGTACGACGGGCACGCTCACGCTGACCGCGACGGGCGCGGCGGGCTTCGAGGGGACCATCCTCGACTATACCAACTTCCCGGGCGCACCCCGGGCAACCGACCCGGAGCTGGAGCTCATCGCCCCGACCATCGTCCTCAACGCCTCGGGCGGAACAGGCCTGTTCGCCGACCCGCTCGCCATCGATCTCGACGTGTCGACGGGCGACCTGACGGCGGTGATTGCACCGAACGCGTTCCAGGACGGCTCGGGCAACATGAACATCAACGACCGGTACGCCGGGACGAATTGGGACATCACGGCGGACGCGCTGCCGGGCCTGACGGTTCGCCGGCTGGATACCTTCAACGGCAGTATCTTCCTCGACACGATGGACAACGACCTCGGCGTCGATGGCCTCGATGCGCACATGGTCGTCCTGGCCCCGACGTTCTTCGCCCCGACGAACGGCGTGATCGCGGGCTCCGGCGCGATTGCCGTAGGGAACGGCAACGTGACCCTGCGGACGATCGACTCGGGCAACATCCAGCTCGGCACGGCGCCGGGGGGCTTCCGTGCCCTCGATGTGGCCGACGTCACGGCGTTCGGAGACTCGGTCATCCTCGACGCCATCGCCGAGTCGGTCGCTGCGACGCGTACGCGGGGCAGCATCACCGACGTCGACACGATGGGCTTCGACAACGCGAACAACCGCCAGAACGTCCGCAGCACGACGCTGACGGTGTTGGCGTTCAATGCGGTCGGCACGGGCTTTGACACCGCCGGCCTGAACCTCGGGAACTCCGTGCTCGAGGTCGATCTGTTCAACCTGGCGGCGACGAGCGACATCCGCGAGCCCTTCGCTGGGCAGCTTTCGGGCCGCTTCGGCGCGGGCGGGTTCTTCCTCGAGAACTTCGGGACCTCCGGCCTCGTTGTCGCGCTATTCAACGGGACGCTCGGCGTGAACCAGCGCGCGGCGGGCGTGGGCGGAGCTGTCCACATCGTCAACAACGACGCACAGTACATCCAGGCGGCGGACCTGACGAGCGCGGGGGCGATTGTCCTCGAGAACCTCGAGTCCGCGGCCCTCGACACAGACGACGACCTGGTCATCGATACTGACGTCGAAGTCGTCTCGACCGGAGCGGCTGTGCTCCTGCGCGCGGGCGATTCGATTCGCCTGAATGCGGGCGCCGGCGCCGCGGGCGCGACCACGACGAGCCTCGTCGCTGGCTTCGGCGACAACGACGTGCAGGGGAACGGCATCGTCGTGACGAGCGGGGCCAACCCGACGTTCATCGGCTCCGACGACGGCGTGGGTTCGGGCACCGCGGTGGTGACGACCTCCCTCACCGTCTCGATGACGGCTCCGGACAGCATCACCTTCACGGACGCCGCGTTGACGGTTGCGAACGTGACCTCGACGGGCGTGACGACGATCACGGCGGGTACGGACGGATCCGGCAGCCTGCAGCTCTCCAGCGTGACGGCGGGCAGCCTGAATGCGCGTGCGGCGGGCACGATCACGGACCTGACGGCTGGCGCCTCCGCCATCGCCGTGGCGGGCCTCGCCACGTTCCAGGCGACCGACACCTTCGGCACGACCTTCGCCGTGACCCTGGGCGACGCTGCGGGCGAGACCGTGGACTTCGGCAGCCTGAACGTGACGGGCGCGAACGTGGCCATCACCGAGGATTCGGCGATGGTGATCGCCGGCCTGACGGCGACTGGCACGCTGGCCCTCACCGCGGTCGGCGCGGCTCCGATCACGACGATCACGCAGACGGGCGCGATCAACGTGACCGGCGCGACGACGCTGACCGCGGTTGGCGACGACATCACGCTGAACAACATCGGAAACAGCTTCGGCGGCACGGTGACGGTCACCGATGGCGCCAACGTGAGTCTGAATGACACGAACGCCCTGGACCTCGGCGCCACCACGACGGCCCTGACCTCCCTCACGGTGCAGGCGAACGGCAACATCACCCAGTCCGGCGCGCTGTCCGTGACGGGCGCCTCCTCGTTCAACGCGGGTGCCTTCGACGTGACCCTTGCGCTGGCCAACACGTTCGGCTCGGTCGGGGTGACCGGTCGAAACGCATCACTCACGACGGGCGCGGGTGACGCGGACGGAGTCGTCCTCAACGCCTCGACCCTCTCGGGCAACCTGACTGTGACGACCGGCGGCGTGGCAGGAATGAGCATCACGCAGGCGGGCGTCCTCAGCGTTGCCGGAACGACGACACTGACGGCGGGTGCGGGCGACATCACGCTCAGCACCTCGGCCAACTTCTTCAACTCAGTGACCGTCGTGAGCGGATTCACGGTCGGGCTATCCGATGCGAACGCGATCGACCTCGGCGCGTCCACCGTCGGGAACACGCTGACGGTATTCTCCAACGGAAACATCACCGACAGCGGCGCGCTGGTGGTGACCGGCGCGGCGAGCTTCTCCGCGGGCGGGACCGGCGACGTGCTGCTCGACGGACTGAACGACTTCAGCTCCGTGTCGGTCGTGACGTCCCGCGGGATCGTCCTGAACGACATCAATGCGCTTACGCTGACGACCGCGACGGCGTCCACGGGCGACGTGCGCGTCACGACGACGGGCAACCTGACCGTTGGGACCATCGCGGCCAACGGCGCAGGGAGCCTTGTGAGCCTGAACTCGGGCGCGGCCATCCTCGACGACGCGGACGGCAACGACGTGACGGCTTCCCGCTTCGTGGCGATCGCCGGGGCCGGCATCGGCACGGCTGACCCGCTCGAGACGACAGTGCGCTTCTTCGAAGGCACGGCCGCGGCGGGCGGAATCGACATCGCCAACACCGGAGTGATGACGGTCGGAGGGATCGGTGCGGTGGCGAGCGTCACCGCGACGGGCGCCATCACCATCACCACGACCAGCCCCCTGACGGTTGCTGCGAACATGACCTCCGCGGCGACCATCGTCCTGGCGGCTGGCGAGACCGCCGACCCGGGCGTGTTCGCCGACGACCTGACGATCAACACGGGCGTGACCGTGACCTCCACGTTCGCGGGCCTGGGCGTCCTCCTGTCCGCGGGTGACGACGTCATCATCGGCGGGACGGTCAACGCCACGGGTGCGGGCGGGATCGTGACCCTCGACGCGAACGTCACCGACTTGGATGGCGGCGGAAGCGTTGTCGATGCGAACGGATCGCTCGTCGACGTCACGGCGACGACCCTGTTCGTCTTCGCGACGGGCGTGACGGCGGGGAACGCCATCGACATCGACACCAACGTGACGACCCTGGCCAGTGCCACGGTTGCCGGCGTCGGTGGGATCAACGTCAACGACACGGCGGGCGGCCTGGCGGTCAGCATCGCCACGACGACCGCGGGTGACATGAGCTTCAACGCCACGGGCGGTGCCCTCGACCTGGGCGCCGTGACGACCGCGGGGAACCTGACTGCGACCGCTGGTGGGGTCATCACGGACTCGGCCGCGATCGCGGTGACGGGCCTCGGCTCCTTCAATGCGAACAACGGCGCAAGCGACATCACGTTCGACTTCGGCGCGACGACGTTCGGCTCCTTCGGCGCGACGGGCGCAATCGTGACCCTGTCGGAGACGGACGCCACGGTCCTCGCGAACGTGACGGCGACGACGCTCAACGTGACCTCGACGGGCACCATCACGCAGACCGTGGGCAGCTCGGTGCTGGTCACGGGCGCGACCGGCCTGACGGCGGGCGCGAATGACATCACGCTGGCGAATGCGACGAACGACTTCGGCGGCGCGGTGGTTTTGACAACGACCGGAAACGTGAGCCTGCGCGACCGCAGCGCGATCGACCTCGGCGCGACCGGCGCCGCGCTCGCCACGCTGACGGTGACCTCGGCCGGGGACATCACGCAGTCTGGCGTGCTCTCGGTGGCAGGGGTTGTGAACCTGAACTCGGGCGCGTTCGACACCACGCTCGCCAACGCCGGAAACCTCTTCGGCGGCGTGGTCAACGTGTCGAACTCGCGCAACGCGAGCATCGCGGATGCGGACGCCCTGAGCCTCGGGGTGGTCGTGTCGACCCTCTCGATCACGGGCGCTGCGAACACGAACATCACGATCGACAACCTGACCGCAGGCACGACGATCGCACTGACCGCGGACCTCGACGCGAACGGATCGGGCGCGATCACGGAAACGGGGTCGGACCCGGGTAACGACCTGACGGCCATGTCCGCGACGCTCAGCTCGGCAACGGGTATCGGCGCGGCGGGCCAGCTCGAGGTGCACCTCGACCAGGTGTCCGCGACGGTGACCGGAACGGGGGCGATCAGCCTGTCCGACGATGCGAGCGGGCTTGACGTCCTCACGGCGACCACGGCCACGGGCGGGAATGTGACCCTCACGGCGGCGGGCGGGGACCTGACGCTGCGGGACGTGCGCGCTGACGTCGCGGCCAGCACGGCGAACGTCATCGCGTCAACGACGCTCTCCGGCGACATCATCGCCTTCGACGTTCGCGGGAGTGACGTGAACTTCAATAGCGCGGGCGCGATCACGAATTCGGATCCGGGCGTCTTCTCCGACGTGACGGCAACCACCCTGACGGCCATCGCCGCGAACGGCATCAACCTCGACACGACGCTGGGCACCCTGACCCTGGCCAGCGTGACGGGCGTGGGGAACATCTCGATCGCGGACGACACGGCCAACCTGGCGGTCACGGCCGCGACGACGAACAACGGGAACATCTTCCTGAGCGCGGATGCGGGCGACCTAGACGTGAGCGTGGTCACGGCAGGCGGATCGGGCAGCACCGCGACGTTGAACGCCCTCCTCGACATCAACGACGGGAACGCGGGCGTCAACAACGTCACGGCCAGCCGCTTCGTGGCCCTCTCGGGTACGGGCGTCGGCGACGGCAATGCGATTGAGTCCAACGTCCGCTTCTTCGAGGCCTTGGGCGGGGCGGGCGGGATCGAGCTGGCGAACACAGGGACCCTCACGGTCGGCGGCATCGGGGCCGTGACGAGCGTGACGGCGGGCCTGGGCATCACGATCTCCGCGGCGAGCCCCTACACGCAGGCCATCAACATGACCGCCGGCGGTGCGATTGCCCTCACCGCGGGTGAGTCCGCTGCCCTGGGCGACAACCTGACGCTGAACCTCGGCGTCGTCGTGCAGTCCACGGCGTCTACGGTCAGCCTGACGGCGGGCGACGACGTGGTGTTCGGCGGCGTGATCGTCGCGGCCGGAGCGGCCACGGTGACGGCGGGAACGGGTGCCGCGGACGGCGGCAGCGTCGTCGACGGCAACGGGACGCTGACGGACGTCACGGCCGCCAGCCTGACGGTCCTCGCCGTCGGCGGCACCGCGGCGAACGGGATCGACCTCGATACGGCGATCGCCACGCTTACCGACGCGGACGTGACCGGCACGGGCGGGATCGACATCAGCAACCTGGGCGTGGGCCTCTCCACGGGCGCCCTCATCACGACGGCCAACGGGAGCATCAGGATCAACTCCACAGGCGGGACCCTGACGCTTGGAGCCGGGATCACGGCCGGCGGCACGGGCGCGAACGTGAATCTGTCCACGACGGGCGCGGGTGACATCGCGTTTGGCGCGGGCTTCACGGTGACGGCCCTGCTGGACACGGTGACCTTGAACGCGTTTGGCTCCGTCACGGACGGCGCCGATGCGACCTCCAATGTGACCGCGGACAGCCTTGTGGCGACCGCGGGAACGGGCATCGGCGGAGCGACCCCGTTCGAGACGACCGTGACGAACCTCACGGCCCTGGTGACGGGCGCGGGCCTGATCAACGTGAGCGACCTGGCGGGCGGCCTGAACGTCCTGTCCGCAGTGACCCAGGGCGTCGGGACCATCACGCTGGCCGCGGACGGCGGCAACCTGGCCCTCGGGACGGTGACCGCGAACGCCGGGGCGTCGGCGGTCAGCCTGACAACGACGACGGCCGGCGCGATCACCGACCTGAACGGCGGCAATACCAACGTGACGGCGTCGACGCTGACCATGGCAGCCATCGCAGGCATCGACGTGGATACGACGGTCGCCACGGTCACCAGCGCGACGACGACCGGCGCAGCGGCGAACATCGTAATCGATGAGGCGGATGACGTCACCCTGACCCTCGTGACCACGACAACCGGGAACATCACGGTCACGGCCGGGGGCAGCATGACCCTCGCGAACGACGACACGGCAGTGGGAGGGTTCGACGGCGGCGTGCACGCCGGCGGCGCGGCCTCGTCCGTGTTCCTGTCTGCGGGCGGGGCAATCCTCGACTCCGCGGATGCCGGCACGGATGTCCGGAACATCACCGCGACCAGGCTGACGGCCATCGCGGGAGCGGGTGTCGGGGCCGGCGGGAATGGCCTCGAGACCGCCATCACGGGCGCCCTGGCGAACGGCTCGGGTCTGCTCGCAGGCTCGGGCGGAACGGGCGGTTTTGCGCTCGCCAACACCGGGGGCCTCGCGATCACGACGATCGGCACGGTGTCCGGTGTCACGGCCGACTCCGGGGACATCGCGATTTCGACGGCGAGCCCGCTGGCCGTGCTGGCCGTGCTGGCCGCGGTCTTCACGGCGGACAACGTGACGCTGACGGCCGGCGAGGGCGGCGACAACGCCAACCTCGACGAGCTGACGATCGGTGAGGACAGGAACCAGAACGGCCTGCTGGACGCGCTCGAGGACCTGGACGCGGACGGCGTCCTGGACAACGCGCCCGTGAGCGGCCACAACGTGGCGCTGAACGCCGGTGACGATGTCATCATCAACGACACTGTGTTGGCCCAGGAGAACCTGACCATCCGCGCGGGCGACGGGGTCGAGGTGAACGACTTCATCTTCGCCGGACAGACGGTGTCCATCACGGCAGGGGACAACGGAGTCGGCGGCGTGGGAACGGACGACACCGCAGCGGCCTGCCTGAACGACCTGGTCTTCGGCGGCGGCGGCGGGATCTTCGCGAACGACATCGTCATCGTCGTCGCGGCCGACATCTCGCTGGGCATCCTGAAGGCGGTCAACCGGGTATCGGTGACGAGCACGGGCGGCAGCATCTTCCTCGGCGATGCGGCGCTCGCCCCGGACCTCCAGGGCCTCATCATCGCGGGAACCTCGGTGACGCTGACGGCGGCCAATGACATCGCCTTCCGCGTGGGCATCACCGGCGAGGACCTCGACGGTGACGGCGTCCTCGATGCGGGCGAGGACCTGAACGGCAACGGCTTCCTTGACATCGACCCGGTGGCGATGATCCGGGCCGGCACGCTGGTGACCCTGGCGGCGGGCACGGACACGACGGGCGGGATCACGGATGCCACGGTGACGAATGACATTGTCGCCCAGTCCGTGACGGCCACGGTCGGCACGGTCGCGGGAGGCATCACCTTCGACGCGCAGATCGAAACCCTGATCAACGCAAGCGGAACGGGCGCGGTGAACGCTCCGGGCGCGATCGACATCAGCGACAGCGGTGACAATCTCACGGTGGGCACCATCCTATCGGCGAGCACGGTCACGCTCGACGCGAGCGGTGCGATCATCGACAACAACGCGAACGGGACGCTCAACGTGAGGGGCACGACCCTGACCCTCTCGACGGGCGCCGGCGCCGACCTCGACACGAGCATCGGGACCCTGACGAACGACGGCGTGGCGACCGTTAGCGGGAACGGCGACCTGAGCATCCGGAACGCCTCGGGCGCGGCTCTGGCCGTGACCGTGGCGAACATCCTGGGCACCGGCAATGTCAGCATCTCCAACAACGCGAACATGGCCGTCACCACCGCCACGGCGGCGAATGGCGGCGTGAGGCTGACGACGACGGGAGCGGGCTCCGATATCACGGCCGCGACGACGGTGACGGCCGGCAACGGCAGCGCCATCCTGACGGCGGCCGATGACCTGACCTCGGGAGCGGTCTCGGCCACGAACGGGAACGCGACCCTGGCCGCGGGCACCGGCGCGATCATCGCGGCGACCACGACGACGACGAACGGCGACGTTCGGATGACGGCGGGCACCACGGTGGCCGCGACGACGACGACGACCACGAATGGCGACGCCATCTTCAGCGGCACCGCCCTGACGCTGACGGCTGTGACGACCGGTGGCGCTGGCGTGGGTGATGGCAGCATCATCGGCACGGCCAGCGCGGGCGGGATCTCGATCGGCCTGCTGACGGCCGACGGGGACTCGGTGAGCCTGACTGCGACCGGCGGCGCAATCAACGAGATCGCGGACGACGGCGCGGCCGATGTCGTGGCTGACTCCGCCCTGCTCTCGGGCACGGCGGGCGTCGGGACGGCGTTCGCGCCGCTCGAGGTGAATGTGGCGATCCTGGCGGGTCGCTTCAGCACGGGTGGCTTCCGCGTGACGGACACGGCGGGCGGACTGACGGTCGGGACCGTCAGCGGCGTCGCGGGCGTGGTCGACGGAGCGGACGACGCCGCAGCGGCGGACGACGTGATCACCATCGTGGCGGCGTCCCCGCTGACGGTGGCGGCGGATATCCTCGGATTCGGCACGATCACCCTCACGGCCACCGAAGACGCGGTTCTCCCGTTTGATCCGAACGACGACCTGACCATCAACGCGGATGCGACGGTCAGCACGCTCGCCGACGTCATCCTGACGGCAGGCGACAACGTGATCATCGCCGGATTCGTCAACGCCGGGGCCTCTTCGAGCATCACGGCGGGTGCCGGGGACAACGACCTGCTCGGCAGCGCCGTGAACATGGAAGACGGCCAGACGCACGTGACGCTGACGGCGGGGACGCTCACGGTCCTCGCGGTCGGGAACAACGGGAACATGGGCATCAACCTCGACACAAACGTGTTGGATGCGAACCTGGACGTGACCGGGCTGGTCACAGGCGGGATCAACTTCAACAACATGCGTACGACGACCCTCGGCACCGCGACGACAGTGGATGCCGACACGGCGGCGACGACTGGCGACGGCAGCATCGCGCTGTCCAACTCTGGTAGCGCCATGACCGTGACGACCCCGACGACCGTGGCCACGACCGGCAACGGCGACATCACGGTTACCGAGAACGGCGGGGCGCTGACGGTGAACACGCTGTCCGCCTCGGCCGCGACCCTGACGACGGGGACGGCGGATGTGCTCATCAGCGGCGAGGGCGGTGCAACGTCGGTGACGGTGTCCGCCACGGCTGGCGGCGCGGCGACGACGACGGGCAGCGCGACGATGACCATCGAGTCCACCGGCGGCGTGTCGGTGGCAGCGGCGACGACGACGACCGACTCCGGCGACGCGTCGATGAGCATCGATAGCACGGGCGGAACGACGATTGTGACGGCCGCCACGACGAACGTGACTTCCGGCGACGGCTCGATGGAGATCCACGGGGCCGGCGGCCTGACGACGATCGTGTCGGCCACGACCAATGCGACGACCACGGGCGACGCGAGCATGCTGGTCGACGCGGAGACCGGACTGACCGTTGCGGGCGGGACGGGCCTTACGACCAATGCGACCTCGGGTGACGGCAGCCTGACGGTGGACGTCGCCGGTGGCGCTACCGCGATCAATGCGGCGACGAGCAACGTGACCTCGGGCGAGGGGACGATCGACATCAACGGCGTCGGCGGCGCGGTCACTGTGACCACGGCGACGGCGACGGCGACGCTCGCCAGCGGAAACGCCGACATCCTCATCAGCGCGACGAGCGGCGATTTGACGACGACGACGATCCTCGCGCTCGGCGACGACAGCGACGTCACGATGACGACGATTGGCGGCGGGGACATCAACTTCAACGCGGTGACCGCCGCGGGCGACCGGGTGACGCTGGATAGCACCGGCGCCGCGAACGAGTCCGGCGCGGGCGATGTGGCCATCGACATCACGTCTCGCGAGCTCGTGACCGTGACCGACGCCGGCTTCGGCGTGACGAACGGCGGGGTCGAGACCGAAGTCGTGGCCGTCGAGGGCGATGGTGGGACCGGGGTGTTCACCATGACCAATTCGGGTCCCCTCACGATCGGCATCGGGACCAACAGCGCAGTCCAGGGCGTGAGCGCCGACGGGACGATCACCATCACGACCATCCTCATCGCGGGCCAGGCGACGGTGGACGCGAACCTCGCGATCGACGTCACGGAGAATGTGGCCGCGAGGCTCGCTGCTTCGGACGTAAACCTCACGGCAAGCGAGTTGGCCGGCGGGGCCGGGAACTTGGATGACATCGACGTGGACCCGCTCAGGACCGTCACGGCGGGCGACGACATCGCGTTCTCCGCGGGCGACGACCTGACGCTGGCGGGCCTGCTGATTGCTGGCGACAACGTCAACCTGACGGCGGGCGCCAGCGCTCCGGCCGACGGCATCGTGGACGCAGATGGCGGCGGCAGCATCATCGACCTGAACGACACGCTGGAGAACGTGATCGCGACGACCATGACTGCCAGGGCCGTCGGCGGCGCCACGGTGCCGGCGAATGGCCTCGGAATCAGCCTGGACACGCGTATCACAACCCTGACGGCCGCGACGGTCGGCGACGACTCGATCGGTACCATTGAGACGGGCGGCATCCGCATCGAGGACACGCAGTTCGGCCTGACGGTGAACAGCGCGACGACCGAGTTCGGCAGCATCACGCTGTCGGCCACGGGCGGCAACCTGGCCATCGCGGGCACGGGCGTGACGGCGAGCACCGCGGGCGGCGTCGGGAACATCGTCCTCAACACGTTCACGGGCATGGGCGCCACGGGCTCCGCGACGAGCGGAAACGTGGTCCTGGGCGTGGGCGCGGGCGGGGCGGACGTCACCGCGGCCGGCGACCTGGTCGAAATCAACAGCGTCGGAAACGTGAGCGACGGCGAGGCAGACGGGAACTTCGACGGCTTCCCCGCGGCCATCACGACGCAGAACAACATCACCTCCGCGAGCCTGCTGGTCCGCGCGAGGAACGGCTTCGGCACGGCGGCCGAGCGGATCGAGACCACGGTGGACACGGTGGCGGGCAACTTCGACCAGGTCGGGTTCTTCATGACCGACGTCGCGGGCGGCCTGACCATCGGCTTCGTGACCTCCGTCGACGGCTCCGTGGTCGCGGGCGTCCAGGAGACCAACCTGACGAACGACGACGGGGCGCTGGCGGCCATCACGATCCAGGCGCTCTCGCCGCTGACGGTGGCGGCGGACGTCCTTGTGACGGGCGCCATCCTCCTCATCGCCGACGAGACGGCCGACGCCCCGGTGGGCGCGGACGACCTCACGGTCCTCACGGGCGTCACGATCCGTAGCACGCTGTCCAGCGTCGAGCTGACGGCGGGCGACGACGTGTCGACCGCGGTGGGCTCGTTCGTGACCGCGTTCACGACCCTGACGATTCGCGCAGGCTTCGACTCCGACGAGGGCGACCTCGACGGGATCGGGGCGGCGAGCCTGCTCGGGACGCACACCTCGACGACCAGCTCGACCCTCGTGACGGCGCTCCAGAACATCACGCTGGGCGTGTTCCTGGCGCACGACGGCCTGACGCTCTTCACGGAGTTCGGGAACATCCTGGACGGCAACGGGCCGGCGCTCAACGTCCAGGCGAACGGCCTCTCGACCTTCACCGCGGTGCGCGGCGTGATCGGTCTCGATACCGACGCCATCGAGGTGGAGATCCAGAACGGGCAGCTCGTCGCGAATGCGGGCGCCTCCAGCGACCGCGTGAGCGTCAGCATCAACGGCGACATCGAGCCTGACGGGCGGTTCTTCTCCAGCGTGACCGCCCCCGGCCTCGAGCTCTTCAACAACACCGTGCTCGGCGGCGACGGCGTGGACGAGGTGACGGACCGCTTCTTCAAATACACCTACGACCGTCAGATTCGTCTGGCGGGCGAACTGGACCACGCGCAGCCCGGGTCCTGCACGTTCCTGATGATGTACATCGGCGACGACGTCGTGAACCCCGAGGTCCTCTACCAGTGGGACGCCTCGGTCGAAGGGCCCGTCGGCGGCGGCAACTAGTCGCGGCTCGAAGCCCTGGAAGTGCCAGGGACCACGAAATCGAACGATGCGGGCCCCGAGGCCGAAAGGCCCGGGGCCCGCGTTCTGTTGTGGGATGCGCGCGCCTGTTGCCGTGCGCGCCGCTCGGACGTAGAATGCGCGCGTGTGCTCGTACGGGTGGTCCCGTCATGAAAGCGCTTCGGATGAGAGACAGCGGACTCGCGCGCAGGGGCGATGCGGAGATCGTCTATCCCGAGTCGGACGGGAAGCCCATGGCCGAGACGGACAAGCACCTCGATCAGATGTTCTACCTGGTCGGGGCCCTGAAGCTGTGGTTCCAGAGGCGAAGCCGGGTCTACGTCGCCGGGAACAACCTGATCCACTACCACCAGGGAGACCCGAAGCAACGCGTCAGCCCGGACGTGTACGTCGTGAAGGGCGTCGAGAAGCGCCAGCGCCGGGTCTACAAGCTCTGGGAGGAGAAGCGGGCCCCCTGCGTCGCGATCGAGATCTCGAGCAAGGGGACGCGGCGCGAGGACCTGGTCACGAAGTTCCGCCTCTACCGCGACGTCCTCCGAGTGAAGGAGTACTACATCTTCGACCCGCTCAGGGAATACCTCCCGGGGCGCCTGAAGGCGTGGGGGCTCGTGCGGGGCGTCTACGTGGAACGGCCGATCGAGGGGGACCGCATCCTGAGCCACGAGCTTGGGCTGTACCTTGCGGAGGAGGAGATCCTGCGCCTGGTCGACCCTCGGACGGGGGAGATGTTGCGGACGTTTGCGGAGGAGGCGGAGGGCCGCCGTCGCGAGGCGGAGGGCCGCCGACGCGCCGAGGCCCAGCGTGACGCCCTGCGCGAAGAGCTCTCTCGGCTGCGCCGCACCCAGGGCCAATGACACTCCCTGCGTCTCGCGCTCGCCCGCACTAGGAGCTTCGGAGGGTTGACCCCCTCCGGGAAGAAGTCAGGATTCGTTTCCATCGTGTCATAGGAGTCAACTCGATGAGCTCGCTGAACCGTACGCGACTCGGTGTCGCTGCCTTGTGGTCCCTGCTATTTGCGGCCGGACTCGCCTTCCCCCAGGGAACGGCCGGCGGGGACCCAGCCGAGCCTCCGAAGAGCGAGGCCAAGACGATCTTCGACAAGGAGGTCCGGGACAAGCTGAACCTCACGGACCAGCAGGTCACGGACCTGAGGAAGCTGCTTGCCGATCTCAACCGGTCGCTCAGGATTGCCCAGGCCAAGCTGATCCTCATCGGGTACGAGATCGAGGACCTCATCAAGGCCGAGGCGGACCTGGCGACGCTCAAGTCGAAATTCGAGGAGGAGGCGAGGATCCGCGCGGATGCGCGCTTCGCCGATATCTCCTGCTCCCGGAACATCAATGGCGTCCTGTCCGAGAGCCAGCTCGCCGCGTGGCGGGCCATCCAGGAGGAGGCCAGGAAGAAGAAGTAGACCTTCCGCAGAGACCAGGGCGCCGCGCCTCGGGAGACCGGGGCGCGGCGTTTCCATTGAGGGCAATCCGCTCGGGACCTTCCATTCGTCTGGCCTCGAGTGGTGGGGCGCAGGAGGGCCCTTCGTGGCTGCGATGAGGGCGACGAGCGGCCGCACTCGTGAGTTGGGCCGGATTCGGGGGGTTGACACGCGGCCCCGGGTCCTTATACTAGCGCGCTCCCTGGTCGGAAATCACAGGGGGCAGGCTTTTCCAGCGATGCCGCACAGCGGCTCAGAAAGGGGTAGTACACCGATGACCATGAGCACTTGGAGACAGTTCGCATTCGGGATCTTCGGCTTCGCGCTGCTCTCGGGCAGCCTCGTCCTGGCGCAGGGGACGCCGGCCGATGAGACGCCCAAGGGCGAGACTCCGAAGGAAGAGGAGGCCGCACCGCCGTCGCCGCTCAAGACCATCTTCGACTATCAGAAGGAGCTGAACCTGACCGACCAGCAGGTCGCCGACATCAAGAAGCTCCTGGGCGACCTGGCCCGCACGCTCAAGCTCACCCAGGCCAAGCTGACCGTCCTCGCGTTCGAGGTGGACGACCTGATCAAGTCCGAGGGCGACCTCGGCTCGATCCGTGGGAAGCTGGACGAGGAGGCGAAGATGCGCTCCGAGGCGCGCTACGCGGACGTCCTGTGCTCCCGGAACATCAACAAGGTCCTCTCCGAGAGCCAGCTCGCTGCCTGGAAGGTCATCCAGCAGAGGGAGCGCGAGAAGGCCGCCGCCGAAGGCGGAGCCGGCAAGTAGGGCCGATCTCCTTCAATCAAAGAGACTTGCCGCGCGCCCCGGGAAACCCCCGGGGCGCGTGGTGTTTTCCCCCTGTGCACAATCGCTTGACCCGCCCTCTAGGCGGGAGTAGGCTTCCCTCCCCGCCATCTGGGCGGATGCTCATCGGAAGGGAGAGAGTCGATGCGCTACACGTCGCTCGCTTGTGCGCTGTTCATTTGCGCGCTCGTCACTCCAGCCGTCGCCGATGGGGACCTGCAGGCGACCGGCGCGCAGACCGCCGTAGAGGAGCCGGACGACGCCGTGCTGCTCACGCCGGTCTCCCAGGCCGAGTTGGACCAGGTCCGCGGAGCCCTTGCGCCTGGGGGGCCCGCCACGTACGCAGCCCAGCTTGCGTCGGCGTTCGCTGCGTGTCAGCAGTTCTTGGCCGCATATCGGGGCGGCTGCACGACGGGGACCCTCGTACGAGACCCTGTTACCCGTCTCTGGTCCTTCATCGGATGCGATGGCTAGACGCCGTGACACCGCGCGGCTGGGGGAGGTGGCGCCGCTGCCGTCCTGATCCCCGGTCGAGATGCGCGTGCCTCTCGTCGGCCGCTCCGCCGAGCACCGTAAGCGCGTAGCTTTCAATCGGTTCTGTTCATACTTCCGCAGGTGTCGCCTAAAATAGGAGTAGTTTCATGCGATTCGTCATATTTACGTGCGCGGTATTCGTGTGCGCACTCTCCCTGGACCTCCGCGCCGATGAAAACCTCGTCGCGTCTGATGCGAGCGCCGTCACCAGCGAGGAGCCCAGCGACTTCAACCTGCTCTCGCCGCTCACGCAGGCGGAACAGGACGAGGTCCGTGGCGAGTGCATCGTCGTCCCGGCCTCCTACGCCGCGCAGCTCGCGTCCGCGTTCACCGCGGCGCGGCAGTTCCTCGCCGCGTTCCGCGCCGGCTGCACGTCGGGCCGCATCGTCCGGAATCCCAATCTCACGTGGTCCTTCATTGGATGCGAAACGTAGTCTGGCAGCCATCGGAATTGAGGGACGTGGGAGCAGCTACGATCTGACCCCACGTCGAGCTGTACGCCCGCGCCGCTCGCCTTCCGACGGACATTGCCTGGAGGGCTATGCAAATCCGACGGGACTCGATGCGCTGGTTCCAGCCATCCCGGACAAGGTTGTGGAGATAGGGGATACTCGATGAGAACCTCCGTGTTCGCGTGTGCGCTGTTTGCCTGCGCGCTCTCGTTGGACCTCGGTGCCCAGGGGGCCTCCGAAATGGGCGCCAAGGCAGTTGCGGGCGAGGAGCAGGACGACTCCAGCCTTCTCACTCCGCTCACGCAGGTCCAGGCCGATCAGGTGCGCGGAGAGGGGTTCGCAGGCCCGGCCTCGTACTCCGTTCAACTTGCGTCCGCGTTCACGGCCGCCCAGCAGTTCCTGGCCGCATTCAGGGCCGGCTGTACGACGGGCAGCATTGTTCGCGACCCCAACACCCTCACCTGGTCGTTCGTCGGATGCCTCAACTAGCGCCGGATCCGTTACGTCCGCCAGGTACCGTCGCCTTCAGGAGGAGGAACTCCATGCGCGTCGCCCTGTTCGCTTGTGCTTCGCTCGTCTGTGCATTCGCCTTGGATCTCGGGGCCGAGGACAACGTCCCCGCGCTTGATCCGACGGCGGCCGCAAGCACGGAGCCGAGCCACTTCGATCTGCTCACGCCGCTCACGAAGGCGGAGGAGGACCAGATCAGGGGCGAAAACGGCGGGCCCGCGTCCTACTCGGCGCAGCTCGCGTCCGCCTTCACGGCGGCCCGTCAATACCTGGCAGCAGTCAGGGCCGGCGGCTGTGTGGGGACCATTACCCGGAACGCCAACCTCACCTGGACCTACAACCCGTGCGGCCTATAGGCCCCGCGGGCATCGCGGCGGCGTACGAGGCCCCGACCCGCGTCCGCCGCGGGTTCGCCTACCGGCGGTCGAGGTAGAGCGCGCGCCGGAGGCCTTGCATCTCCGTCCGGATGGGGATGTCCTCGTCGACGACGAGCGGGTAGTCGTGAAGCGGCGCGAAGCCCTTCTTGCGGAGGATCAGCGCCCGCTCCTGGTACTCCTTGCGGAAGTCGTCCACGGACATGCGCACGTTCCCGGCGCTCGGGTCCGCCAGGTACACCCGGTCCTCCCGGATGCCCCGCAGCACGGCGAAGTGCTTGTAGCCGTCGCGGATCACCCAGACGATGATCGGCTTGTGCAGCAGCGGGAGCTTGTCCATCTCGAGCCCCCCGATCTGCGCCTCGTACCCCCTCCGCTCCGCGACGTGCTGGAGGTCCGACATCAGCATCCCCTCCAGGATCCGGTCCTTGGCCTCCTCGTCGGTCAAGTGCTCGAAGATGTCCTCGAGGAGCTGCTGTTCGGTGACGTCGTCGCCGTAGTAGTAGCGCAGGAGGGTGGCGAGGGCCCCTGTCCCGCACGAGTAGTCCCACGCCTGGATGACGGTGTTCTTGTCCCGAAGCTCGACCCAGGGCTTCAGGTCCTTGTGGTAGCGCGTCCCGCCCGAGGAGAGGCCGGAGGGGGCAGGGGAGGACGAGCACCCCGCGGCGAGGAGCAGGGAGGTCGCGGCGATCCACCGCACGCACCGGCTGGACATCGCAGGCGCCCCCGACCCTAGAACCTCTTGACCCACGCCAGCCCGAGGATGGTGTCGGCCGCGTCGTCGTTCAGCCCGAAGCGGATCGACGGCTCCCAGAAGGAGTCCCGACCCAGTTGGTGCGTCATCCCCATGCGGATCGACATCGGCTCCTGGAACGAGCCCGGGACGTTTTCCCCGTCCACCTCGGTCTCCGTGACGACCGACCCGGAGAACTCGGTCGAGAGCGTGATGGAGCGGTTCACGGCGAACGCCATGCCCATGAAGTAGGTCACCTGCTCGCCCGGCTCGATCTCGGACCCGCTGTAGCGCCTCTCGAAGAGGTGGCCGTACTGGACCCCGCCGAAGACCGAGATGGGGTCGAACGACCGGATGGCCGTAAGTCCGCCACCCACGATCCAGTGCCCGGACCCCAGGCCGACCTCGTCGACGCCGTACGGGTCGTCGCCCGTGGGCGCGGTCACGCTGACCGACCCGATGAGGTCCGGCCAGCCGTCCTCGGCCCGGAGGAGGTACTTGAACCGCGCGCCCACGTCGCCGATCCCGGCCTCGTCTCTGGTGTCGCTGTCCACGTTGGGCTGGAGGATCCGCTCGAGCTGCGACCACCGCACGGGCACGGAGATCTCCCCCTCGGCCCTGTCGAACAGCCCCACGCGCACGGCGGGGGAAAACGTCAGCTCGCGCCGCCGGTCCTCGACCACAGCCAGGATGAGTCCGCCTGCCCCGTCGTCGAAGGGGCGGAGCAACGGGGCCTGGGACCGGAGATAGGTCATCGAGAGGTCGAGCTCGATCTGTCCCGGGCCGAGCAGGACGGCGGACTCCCGCAGAAACGTCTTCGGGCTCTCCTCGGGCTTCTCTCCGACCTTGTCCGGCGGGGGGTCGGAGATCTGGGTCGGAGGTGTCTTCTCGGACGGCGTGGTCCCGCGGCCCCGGATCTCGCGGAGGTCGACTTCAGCGACCTCGGGGATCTGGGCGACCTTGGCCATCCCCGCGACCTCGGCCCGGACGGGCGCCTGGGCGCGGATCGAGGCGATCTCGTCGAGGCGCACTGTTACGGAGCCGAGGCGCCCGGACGCGACGCACAGGGCGCCGGCGTCGTCTCCCTCGATGGCACCGAAGAGGCGCTCGCCGGAGGCCAGCTCCACGAAGAAGGCCGCGCCCGTGCGGAGGCAGGCCACGTCGCTCCACGGGATCCGGAGGGGGGAGCCGTAGGGGACCTCGAACTCGCAGCACCCCTGCGCCACGCCGAGGAGGCGACCGGTGAAGCGGTCGCCGTTGGCGAGCGAGAGGTCGTCGGCGTGGGCGCTCGCGGCACCCATCAGGCAGAGTGCTGCGACGAGCGCGCAGACCATCCTCTTGCGGCCCAGGTGCCGCATGCGTCGACTCCCTCCGGCAAGGGGTCCGGGGCGGGTGGGGGACCCCTCAGGCCCCCGATCAAGTGGCGTATGAAACGGTTCCGGGGGCCGTCCGGCAAGGGAATTCGTCGATCCTCGCGGTGCGCGGGCGGCGCACCGCGAGGACACGAAAGTCGGGGACCGCGCGGGGTTCGCCTACTCCGGGTTACCGCCGTGATTGAAGACCACGGCGCCGTTTCCGCCGACCGTGATGGTCCCGATGTGGCCGTGGCGGAAGTGCTCCAGGAACTGCTGGATCGCGGACCGCATGGCGGAGACCATCTCCTGTGCCGTGGCGGGCGTTACGGGCCCGCAGCCGTCGAGGCCACGGTCCCACTTTCCGCCCCCGAGCCCACGGATGCCGCTCCACCGCTCGCCCCGGATTACGTTCAGCTCGACCTGCGGGAGCGTGGTCAGTAGCTGGAAGTCGCCCTGCTCCTCCACAGCGACCGTGGTGGTAACCGGCGTGGCCGTCGGCTCATCAGCCTGGGCGAACCCCGCCATCAGGACGAGTGCCATCGCGCAAACGAATCGCATTGCTTTCCTCCGATTCCTCGCCAAAAAGAGTCCCTCTGCTCTCCGGGCACCCGGTGATGCGGCGGGGTCTTGTGCGGGAGAGGAGAGGGTACCAGCGAGCGGCTCCGCCGATCCAGCATTATGGGTCGCCGCGATCCGCGTGGGCCCGGGGCTCCGCATTCGCGGCTCACGCCCAACGGCGTTGGAGCGGGCAATCAGCCCGCAGGAAGGGCCGGACATCGCAGGGATGCGCACCGCTACGGCATTGACAGGAACCAGGACTAAGGGTAGACCTCCCGCCCACTGGGAAAGGGTAGCGACCCAGGACGCCAAACCCGGTTCGGGCACAAGGGGTGCCGTAGGACCTCCACCCCGCCAGGGGTCCGTGCTGAGTTCGCAGTGCGGAGACGGTCCATGCGCTCGTCCGACCCTCTGAACGATGCGGAGGAGGGCCCCGACGCCACGCCCCTCTTCCCGCCGGGCGTCGAGGGTCTCGCGAAGGACCTCCTCGCGCCGACCCGGGAGGAGGCGCCGCCGACGCAGGTGACTCCGCCCGTCCCCGCGACCGATCAGGCGACGATGCCCATCGGAGCCCTGGCCGCGCAGTCGACCGTGCCGGCCACGCCGCGCGGGACCGCCGGCCGCCCCAAGCTCCCCCCGAGGCTCGGTCCCTACCTCCTCGGCGCCGAGCTCGGACACGGCGGAATGGGATACGTCTTCCGCGCGCGCCACGAGAAGCTCGGCACGGACTGCGCGGTCAAGGTGCTCATCGCCGGCGAGCATGCCTCGCCCGAGCTGATCGCCCGCTTCCAGCGCGAGGCCGGCGCCGTCGCGAAAATGGGGAAGCACCCGAACATCGTCAGCGTGTTCGACCTCGGCGAGGAGGCCGGGCTCGCCTACTACGCGATGGAACTGGTGGAGGGGAGGTCGCTCCGCGCGGAGATGAAGGCGCGGGAGATCCAGTCTCGGGAGGCCGCCGTCATCGCGGAGAAGACCGCCCGCGCCCTCCACTTCGCGCACGACCATGGGATCATCCATCGCGACATGAAGCCCGACAACATCATCATGCGGAAGGACGGCGAGCCGCAGGTGCTGGACTTCGGCCTGGCGCGCGACGCCGGCTCGGAGCAGCACCTGAGCGTCACGGGGCAGATCATGGGGACGCTCGCCTACATGGCGCCGGAGCAGGCGGCGGGCCGGCTGGACGCGATGGATGCGCGCACGGACGTCTACGCGCTCGGGGGCGTGCTCTACGAGCTGCTGACGGGGTCCCCCCCGCACCCGGGCAAGACGTTCGCGGCGGCGCTGCCGATGATCCTGCGCGGCGACATCATCCCGCCGCGGAGGCTCCGTCTCGAGGCGCCGCGAGACCTGGAGACGGTCGCGATGAAGGCCCTCGCGCTGGAGCCCTCCCGGCGCTACGCCTCGGCGGAGGCGATGGCGGAGGACCTGGCGCGCTGGTCGCACGGGTACCCGATCCTCGCGCGTCCGATCGGCCCCGCGGCGAGACTCGTGCGGCGGGTCCGCCGGCATCCCGTCCTCTCCGCCCTCGTCGCGACCGTGGTCGCCGCGGTGTCGTGGGCCGCCTGGAGCACGATCGGCCCCGCGTGGGTGACAATTCCGACCGACCCGCCGGACGCTCGCGTGACGGTGAACGGCCGCTCGCTGCGTCGGAGCGGCCTCGTCTGGCCCGCGGGGACGCTCACCGTGCGCGTGGAGGCCTCGGGGCGCGTCCCCGACGCGCGCACGCTGGAGGCCCCCGCCGGGCGGCGCACGACCTTCGCGCGGGTCTCCCTCCCGCTCGACCACGGGTTCCTTACCGTGGACAGCGCCCCCCAGGAGGCGGAGGTCTGGATCGACGAGCGGGACACGGGCGCCCGCACGCCGGCCATCGACCTGTCGACGCCGAACGGTCAGCACGTCCTCGGACTCCGCGCAGCGGGTCACGACGAGCTGGTGACGTCGGTCAGGATCGAGCCGGACGCGCACCTCGACGTGAAGACGCACTACCTCGTCCACCAGAAGGGCACGCTGTCCCTGACGGCCTGGCCATCCGGCGTGAGCGTCCAGGTGAGCGAGGCCGTCTCCGGACGCGTCGTCGCACGTCTCACGCCGCCGATTGAGTACCCGATTGACACGGGGGAGTTCGTCCTCGAAGCGACGCTCGCGGATCACTTCCGGAGGAAATACCACGCGCAAGTCGATGTCGGCAAGGCGGCGAGGGTCCACGTCTCGCTCCCCCCCCAGGTGCTCTGGGGCGTTGCGGCGGACGCCTTCTCCTTCGGCGTTCTCCGCGTTGGCGACCTCGACCAGGACGGAGAGGCCGACACGATCGTCTGCGGCAACGACGGGCGGCTGCGGGCGATCTCGGGCGCGGACCGCACTCTCCTGTGGGACCACGACAGGTCCGCGCTCTCCTGCGGAGTCGCTGTCCTGGGCGACCTCGACCGTGACGGCGTACTGGACGTCGTCTCTGGGACGCAGAAGGGAGAGGTCTTCGCGCTCTCGGGCCGCGACGGACGCGCCCTTTGGACCCGATCTGCGGGCACGATTTCGGCCCCGCAGTGCGTCGGCGACCTGGACGAGGACGGTGTTCCGGACGGCCTCTTCGCCTTCGACGATAACGAGGGCTTGCGCGCCCTCTCCGGGAAGGACGGGAGCGAGCTGTGGAGGTTCGCCACCGGCGACCCCCGGCGGCCTTGCGCAAGTGTGGCGGACCTCGATGGGGACGGGCATCTCGAGGTGCTGGTCGGCTCCTACGATAGCCACGTCTATGCCCTGCAGGGTAGCGATGCCAGGCTGCTCTGGAGATTCGCGGCGGGGTTCTGCGTCACGGATGCCCCGACCGCCTGCGACCTGGACCGGGACGGCGTCCTCGACGCGGCCTTCGGGTGCTGCGATGGGCGGGTCTATGTCGTCTCCGGGAAGAAGGGGACGGAGATCTGGAGCTTCCCGACCGGAGGCGAGGTGATCCATCCCCCCGCGTTGACGGACCTCGACGGGGACGGCGTCCCCGATGCCGTATTCGGGTCCTCCGATCGTCATGCCTATGCCGTGTCCGGGGCGACCGGCCGGCCCCTGTGGAAGTCGGCGGAGCTCCCGGGAAGCATCGATCACACCGTGGCGCTCGCGCTGATCGATGACGATGCGACGCCCGATGCGATCATCGGCGGTGGTCAATGGGGGATGTTTGCCGTGTCCGGTAAGGACGGCGCTCAGTTGTGGCACCTTGACTCGCCAAACGTCCCCATCTCCCAGGGCCCCTCCATCATCGACCGTTGGGGCGACCAGGAGTGCCTCACCTCCGGCATGGACGGGAGAGTTCTGGGCCTCGCCGTCCGGGACGGTGCCTGCCCTTGGGGGAGGGACCTGCCCGTGACTGGAGGTCCAGAGCTGGCCGACATCGACGGGGACGGGTTGCAGGACGTCCTCGTCGGCGGGGGAGACAATCGTCTGCACGCCCTCTCCGGGAAGGGCGGCCAGGTCCTCTGGGCCGGGCAGGCGGGGGCGCCGGTCTTGGCGTTGCCGTCCGTCGGGGACCTCGACGCGGATGGCATTTCCGACTGCGTCGTCGGGGGCGGGTACGTCGTGCACGCCTTCTCGGGGGGGGATGGACACGAGCTCTGGGCGCGCAAGACCGGGAACAACGTCTACACGGCAGGCGTCCTCCGGGACATCGACGGCGACGGTTCGATCGACGTGCTGATCGGATCAGGCGACGGGACGCTCTACGCGCTGCGAGGTCGCGATGGCCACGACCTCTGGACCTACAGCGCACCCGGCTCCAGCGCGCTGTCCTTCTCGCGTCCGGTCGTGGGCGACATGGATGGGGATGGCGTGTCGGAGATCGCGGTCGGGCTCGCCAACGGAACGGTGCAGACGCTCTCCCTGCGCGACGGGGGCAAGCGGTGGTGCGTGAAACTGATCGAGGGCGATTGGCCGAGCGTCGCGATGGCGGACCTGAACGGCGACGGACGCGAGGACTGCGTGGCATCGGTGCCCCACAAGGGCCTGTTCGCCCTCTCGGGAGTGGACGGGGCGAGACTCTGGGACGACGTCCACATGGATTGCATCGTGTACGCTCTGGCGCTTGCGGATCTGGATCGCGACGGGACCCAGGACCTTGTGGCCGTCGATGTCGAGGGGGAGGTGCACGCCCTCTCCGGAACGAATGGCGCATCCCTATGGTCGGCGCGGCTCGGCAGGGGTCCGTTCCTCACCCCCCGGATGGCGGACATCGACGGGGATGGCGTCGCGGATTGCCTGATCGCCGCGGGGGAGGGAGGCATCCACCTCCTCTCGGGCAAGGACGGGGCGCCGCTGTGGCATGCGGAGACGGGTGCGCAGATGTGCCCGGCCTTCGGCGACATCGACGGCGACGGCCGCCCCGAGGTGGTCGTGGCGGAGAAGGCAGGCGGCGTCCGCGTGCTCCGTCTGCCGCGCGCCTTCCCGCCCCCGCCGCTCGCGCGCCTCCGCCAGATGCGTCTCTGGCCGGTCCTCGCGCGTCGGGCCGACGAGGAGGCGCACTCGGCCAGGGACCCGTGGGTCCGCGCGGTGGCGCTCGTCGAGCGGGGTCTCGCGCTCTCGCGGCTCGGCAGCCCTGCGGAGGCCCTCGATGCGTTCGCCGACGCACGGGGCCTCGGCCTCCGCTCACCCGAGGCGGCAGTGGCGGAAGGGGTGATCGCGGCGACCTGGGCGGGGTGCGCGCCCGATCGGCGCGACGTTGCGCTCCGCACGCTGGCGGAGGCGCTCTCGACGCGCCCCGACCTCGTCTTCGATGCGCTCGTCGGGGAGAGCGAGGCGGCGACGATCGGCCTGACGCAATGGCAGGCGCTGCTCCAGACCGAGGCGGCGGACGAGGATGGGCGCTCGATCGCTGCCCTCGCGCTTTGCGTCCTCGCGAAGGACGCCGAGGCGAAGGAGGCGCTGCGATCCCTGCGTGGTCGACTTGCGACCCGGCTGGCGTCCGGCGGGACCGATCCGGCGCGCGGAATCGGCTACCTGGCGCTGGCGGCCCAGGCCCTGGGTGAGGAGGCCGAGTTCGGGCGGTTGCGCGCCTCGTACGCCTCGCAGGCACGCCGACCCGCGTCGATCGACGCGATCCTCGGCCGCATGGCGAAGTAGGCGCCGCTCGAGCCCATCGTGGTCCAGGAGTCGGTCATCGGCGGGAGACTACCACGCGCCTGGCCCGCCCTGGACCGGAATCAGCGGTCCTACTCGAGCGCAAAGGCCGCGCGCGGCAGTCCTGTTCGTCCACGCGAATCGTTGACACCGGTCGCCGTCCGCATAGAATTCCTCGTCCCGCGGGGGGGGAGGGTGTCGCGGCGGAGAGTGATCGGGATCGGAAGGAGCAGTTCCAGGCCCTCCATGCGCTGGGGTTCCTGGGGAACATCGGGTTCGTCGTCGTCGCTGCCGTCCTCATGGGCTACTTCGCAGGGACGTGGCTCGACAAGAAGCTCGGAACCGCTCCCTGGCTCCTGCTCACCTGCCTGATCCTCTTCCTGGCCGGGGCCGCGCTGGAGACCTGGCGCGTCCTACAACGATTCCTGGGACCCCATGGTGACGACAGACCAGCAAGCTGGCCCCGCCAGACGCGAAACCCCCCGCGCCCTCCCACTCCTCGTGGATGAGGGCTTCCCGGGGCGCACGCTGAGGACCTCGCTCCTCGTCTCCGTCATCGTGTGCGTCTTCACCTTCGTCTGGGAGCTCGGCCGCCCCGCGGAGTCCTTCCAGCAGCGGCACGCCGTCTCCCTCGGATTCGCCCTCGGCGCCGCCGTCAGTCTGATGGTCTTCGGCCTCCTCATCTGGGCGGTCCAGAGCGTCATTCGCACGCCCGAGGAGGGAAAGCCGCGCAAGCCTGGCCTGCTCGTTGCCGCTCTCGTGTTCCAGCTCCCCGTGATCGGCGCGGCCTTCTACGGGGGATTGAGATACCTGGGCAATGACCTGTCTACGGTACTTGCTTTGGCGGCAGGACTTGGGGTGTGGTTCTTCGTGGCGGTCCTGAAGGTCGCCTCGATCCTCCTGCTTGGCTCGCGACAGGTGAAGTGACCCCGAGGTCCCATGCGGGACCCATCGGTCTAGGCGACATCGATGGACATCAAGCTCGAAACGCCCGACTTCCTGCACCTCTCGGGGATGCACGTCCCGATGGTGTGGGTGCCGGTCATCATGTCGCTCTTCGTCGGCGTCGCGCTCGTCCTCTGGGCGACGATGGTCACGCGGAGGCTCCAGAAGGTCCCCGGCCGCGCCCAGAGCTTCACCGAGACCATCGTCGAAGGCCTGAGCAATTTCTTCTACGGCGTTCTCGGCGAGCATGCCCACCGCTACGTCCCGCTCCTCGGGTCGTTCTTCCTCTACATCCTCCTCATGAACTATTGGGCCATGATCCCGGGGATGGGCGCCGCGACGAGCAAGCTCTCCACGACCGTCGGCCTCGCCATGATCGTCTTCTTCGTGACCCACTACGAGGGGATCCGTGCCCACGGCCTGGGCGGCTACCTGAAGCACTTCATCGGCGACCCCTGGTGGCTCGCGCCGATCATGTTCCCGATTCACGTCGTGGGTGAGTTCGCCCGCCCGCTGTCGCTCTCCCTCCGCCTCTTCGGGAACATCATGGGCGAGGACACGCTCATCGCCGTCATCGTCTCGCTCGGCGCGTTCCTCTTCACGATGATCAAGGTGCCGCTCCCGTACCAGTTCCCGCTCTACTTCCTCGGGCTCCTGGCGGGGGCAATCCAGGCGGTCGTTTTCTCTCTCCTCTCCGCGATCTACATCGGAGGCGCCGTCGGCGCCTTCGAGGAACACGGGGACGACCACGAAGGGCACGACGAGGGGCACGCGAAAAAGCACGGACACTAGAAGCTTCGAGACTCCTTTTTTCGGAGGATTCACATGCTCGGTACCTATCTGGCACTGCTCGCCGTGGCGATCGGCTTCGGCGTGGCGCTCGCTGCGATGGGCAGCGCGTACGGCCTCGGCAAGGCGACCGCGGCGGCGCTCGAGGCCACGGGGCGGCAGCCCGAGGCGGCGGGGAATATCCGCACCAGCCTCATCATCGGAGGCGCGCTGATCGAGGCGCTCACGATCTACGCGCTCCTCGTGAGCATCCTCCTGTGGACCAAGCTGCCGACCATCCGGTCGACCCCGACGGAGAAGGTCGAGGAGTCCGGGACAATCGTCATCGACAAGTGGCCGAAGTAGACGTTCGCGGAGGTCACTCGTGGGCGAGACGCTCAAGGAATTCCCGTTCTTCTTCGACCCCGTGGTCGCCCTGGCGCAGGCGGCGGGCTTCGTCGTCTTCTACCTGCTCCTGAAGCGATTCCTCTTCGATCCGGTGCTCCACTTCGTGCGGCACCGGGACGAGGAGATCCAGGCCTCCGTCCACAAGGTGGAGGAGGGCCGGAAGGAGGTCGAGGCGCTCTCGGCGCGCTACGCCGAGGCGATCGGGAAGGCGGATCGCACGGCGTACGAAGAGATGCAGAAGATCGTGCGGGAGGCCGGCACGGAGCGGACCCGCATGCTCGCGGAGGCCCACGAGCGGACCCGCCGCGAGGTGGAGGAGGCGCGCGCCCGGATCCGGCAGGAGAAGGAGTCGCTGCTCCGCGAGCTGGACCGCGAGGTCCAGGGGCTCTCGGGGCAGATCCTGACCCGCCTCACCGGGCGTGCGACCGGAGTGTAGGGATGACCCGTTTCGGACCGGTCCTGATCCTCGTTCTCGCGCTTGCCCTGGGCTTGCGCGCAGAGGAGCACTCCACCCACGCCTCCGAGGGCGGCTCGCACGATGCGGCGGCGGGCGGAGGGCAGGGCGGAGCTCAGGGCGGCCACGAGGACATGAAGCCCTACTGGCTCATGTTCCTCATCCAGGTCATCGGATTCGCGCTCCTCGTGTTCGTGATGGTGAAGTTCGCCGGGCCGATGATCCGGAAGGGCATGGACGACCGGCGCGACAAGTTCGCCCAGGCCTACGAGAACATCCGCAAGGACACCCAGGAGGTCCAGCGCCTCGTGCGCGAGTTCTCCGACAAGCTCGCGAACCTCGAGCGCGAGGGGAAGGCGCGCCTGGAGAGGGCGATCACGGAGGCGAAGGCCCTGAAGGCCGAGATGGTCGCCGAGGGGGAGGCCCAGGCCGGCGAGCTGGCCTCGAAGGCGAAGCGCGAGATCGGCCTCGAGACCGGGATCGCCCTCGCCGAGGTGAAGCTCGAGGTCGTCGAGCGGGCCGTCGCGGCCGCGCGGCAGGCCCTCGCGAAGGGCGTCTCCGCCGACGTGCAGCGTGCGCTGGTGAACGGGGCGATTGACGAGTTGGGCTCGCTCCGGGAGGTGACGGTCGCATGATCGAGCGCACCATCGCCAAGCGGTACGCGCGGGCCCTCCTGGAAGTCGCGGTGGCGGCGAAGGCCGTCCAGCGAGTCGAGGAGGAGATCCTGGCCGTCGGTCGGGAGTACCGCGAGCAGCCGGGGATGGCGGCCCTCTTCGAGAACCCGGTCATCACGCGGGCGGAGAAGAAGCAGGCGCTCCGGGCGCTGTTCGAGGGAAAGGTTTCGAAGGAGGTCCTGGAGTTCCTCGACCTGCTCGTCGACCGGCGTCGCTGCGACCTGATCCCCGCGATCGAGGAGCTCTTCGACGACCTCGCGGACGAGTACGAGGGCGTCGTGCGCGCCACGGTCACGAGCGCGCAGCCGCTTGGCGACGCGGAGGCGAAGCGGCTCCACGACAAGCTCGCCGCCCTCATGGGCGGGAAGGACGTCGACATGCGGCTGGAGACGGACCCGTCGCTCCTCGGAGGGATGCAGATCCGGGTCCGCGACACGGTCTTCGACGCGAGCGTCTCCGGAAAACTCAAGCGGCTCCACGAGGGCCTCCTCTTCGCGCAGAGGACCACGACGTAGGAAGGGAAACCCATGCAGATCCGTCCGGACGAGATTACGACCGTCATCCGGCAGCAGCTCGAGCACTTCGACGCGAAGATGAAGTTGGAGAGCGTCGGTACGGTGCTGCAGGTCGGCGACGGCATCGCGCGCGTCTACGGCCTCGGCGGGGTCATGTACTCCGAGCTCGTCGAGTTCCCGGGCGGCGTCTTCGGCATGGCGCTCAACCTCGAGGAGGACAGCGTCGGCTGCGTCATCCTCGGTGAGGACCGCGGCATCAAGGAAGGCGACACGGTGAAGTGCACCGGCCGCATCGTGGAAGTGCCGGTCGGGGAGGCGCTGCTCGGACGGGTCGTGAACGCCCTGGGCCAGCCGATCGACGGCAAGGGGCCGATCGTCGCGAAGAAGTACCGTCCGATCGAGGGGCGGTCGCCGAACGTCGTCCAGCGCCAGCCCGTGAACCAGCCGCTCCAGACGGGGTGGAAGTCGATCGACGCGATGATCCCCGTCGGCCGCGGGCAGCGCGAGCTCATCCTCGGCGACCGGCAGATCGGGAAGACCGCCCTCTGCATCGACGCGATCATCAACCAGAAGGAGGAGGGGGTCTTCTGCATCTACGTCGCGATCGGGCAGAAGTCCTCCACGGTCGCGCAGGTGGTCGACACGCTGACGAAGTACGGCGCGATGCCCTACAGCGTGGTCGTCAGCGCCGCCGCGAGCGAGCCGGCCCCCCTCCAGTTCGTGGCCCCCTTCGCGGGCGCCGCGATCGGCGAGGAGTTCCGCGACGCGGGGAAGCACGCCCTGGTGATCTACGACGACTTGTCGAAGCACGCGTGGGCGTACCGCCAGCTCTCGCTCCTCCTCCGCCGTCCGCCCGGCCGCGAGGCGTACCCCGGCGACGTGTTCAACGTGCACTCCCGCCTCCTCGAGCGCGCGGCGCGGCTCCACGACGACCTCGGCGGGGGATCGCTGACGGCGCTCCCGCTCATCGAGACCCAGGCGGGCGACGTGTCGGCCTACATTCCGACGAACGTGATCTCGATCACGGACGGGCAGATCTACCTCGAGCCCGACCTGTTCAACGCGGGCGTCCGGCCCGCCGTGAACGTCGGCATCTCGGTGAGCCGCGTGGGCGGCGCCGCCCAGACGAAGGCGATGAAGAAGGTCGCCGGGAAGCTGCGCCTCGAGCTCGCCCAGTTCCGTGAGCTGGCCGCGTTCGCGCAGTTCGCGAGCGACCTCGACAAGAACACCCGCGACCAGCTCACCCGCGGGGAGCATCTCGTGGAGGCACTCAAGCAGAAGCAGTTCGAGCCGATGCCGTTCCAGGAGCAGGTGATGATCATCTTCTGCGGGACGGGCGGGTACCTCGACAGCCTGCCGATCGCCCGCGTGAGGGACTTCGAGACGACCTTCCTGAAGTTCATGCGGGAGCGGCACCCCGCGGTCGGCGAGACGATCAAGAAGAGCAAGGACTTCGACGCGGAGACCGAGAAGCGCCTCCGCGCCGCCATCGAGGAATTCAAGACGTCGTTCAAGTAGCGTCTGCGTGCGCGCCGCGCAGCGGCGCGCGTCGGCCCCGAAGGGGCGCAAGACAGCCCCGCAGGGGCGCCAGAATGTAGCCAGGGCCGCAGGCCCTGGAGGCTTGCACGTGAGATTACGATGGCTGCCGTTGCGAGCATCCGGGTCATCAAGCGCAAGATCCGGAGCGTCCAGAACATCAAGAAGATTACGCGCGCCATGCAGATGGTGAGCGCGGCAAAGCTCCGCAAGGTGCAGGATCGCCTCATGCAGATCCGGCCCTATTCGGACAAGATCCGCGAGTTCCTGGGCGGCCTGGCGACGCGCGTCCGCGAGCAGGCGCACCCGCTCTTCACCCCGCGCGCCGAGGTGAAGCGGATCGGCGTCGTCGCGGTCCTCGCCGACAAGGGGCTGTGCGGCTCGTACAACTCGAACATGATGCGGTTCGCGAACCGCTTCCTCGGCGAGCACGGGAAGCCCGGCAGCGTGATCGCCATCGGGCGCAAGGCCGTCTACTGGGCGAACCGCGAGGGGCTCCCGATGGTCGCCGAGCACGTTCAGCTCCCGACCGAGATCCCGTTCCTGGAGATCCAGAAGATCGCCAAGCGGCTCGTCGACTGGTTCACGAAGGGGGAGGTCGACGAGGTGCACCTCCTCTTCACGCGGTACGTCAACGCGATGACCTTCCGCCCCGGGAGCGTGAAGTTCCTCCCGATCGAGGCGGAGGAGGGGGGGAAGGCGCTCGCGCACGACTACATCTTCGAGCCGGAGCCGGCGAAGATCCTCGACCACCTCGTCCCGCGCTACGTGGAGACGACGCTGCACCGCCTCCTCCTGGAGTCGATGTCCAGCGAGCACGCTGCGCGGATGAACGCGATGCGGAACGCGACCGACAACGCGGACGACCTCATCCAGTCCCTGACGCTGACCTACAACAAGGCGCGCCAGGCGGGCATCACGAAGGAACTTCTCGACATCGTGGGCGGCGCCGAGGCGCTGAAGTAGAGGCGAACATGGTGACAGCCACAGCGACCGACCTGACCATGGGCAAGATCACCCAGGTGATCGGCGTCGTCGTCGACGCGCAGTTCGACCCGGCGCACATGCCGGCGATCTACAACGCGCTCAAGGTCGAGGACCCGGCGCGCGGGTTCGACCTGACGCTCGAGGTCGCGCAGCACCTCGGCAACAACGCGGTCCGCGCAATCGCGATGTCGACGACCGACGGGCTGAAGCGCGGGATGCCGATCCGGGACACCGGCGCCCCGATCTCCCTGCCCGTGGGGCGCGAGACGCTCGGCCGGCTCGTCGACCTCCTGGGAAAGCCGATCGACCCGCTCGGGCCGATCAACGCCAAGGAGATGAGCCCGATCCACAAGCTGCCGCCCGCCCTCATGGACCAGGAGACGACCCCGCGCATCTTCGAGACGGGGATCAAGGTGCTCGACCTCCTCGCGCCGCTGCCCAAGGGGGGCAAGATGGGCCTCTTCGGCGGCGCGGGCGTGGGCAAGACGGTGCTCGTGCAGGAGCTGATCCACAACGTCGCCAAGCAGCACGGCGGCTACTCCGTGTTCGCGGGCGTGGGGGAGCGGACGCGCGAGGGGAACGACCTCTGGCTCGAGATGAAGCACTCCGGGGTGCTCAAGAACACGGTCCTCGTGTTCGGGCAGATGAACGAGCCGCCCGGCGCGCGCCTCCGTGTCGGGCTCTCGGGGGTGACCTACGCGGAGTATTTCCGCGACGTGGAGGGCCAGGACGTCCTCCTCTTCATCGACAACATCTTCCGGTTCGTCCAGGCAGGGTCGGAGGTCAGCGCGCTCCTCGGGCGCATGCCAAGCGCGGTCGGCTACCAGCCCAACCTGGCGAACGAGATGGCGGCGCTCCAGGAGCGGATCACCTCGACGAAGCGCGGCTCGATTACGTCGATCCAGGCGATCTACGTCCCTGCGGACGACTACACCGACCCGGCGCCCGTGGCGTGCTTCACGCACCTGGACGGGAACATCAACCTCGAGCGGCGGATCGCCGAGCTGGGGATCTACCCCGCGGTCGACCCGCTGCGTTCGACGAGCCGCCTCCTCGACCCGCGGATCATCGGCGACGAGCACTACGCGGTGGCGCGCGCGGTGCAGACGATCCTGCAGCGGTACACGGACCTGCAGGACATCATCGCGATCCTGGGGATGGAGGAGCTGTCCGACGACGACAAGCGGACGGTGGCGCGCGCGCGCAGGATCCAGAAGTTCCTCTCGCAGCCGTTCCACGTCGCGGAGGCCTTCACGGGGTCGCCCGGGAAGTTCGTGCCCGTCAAGGAGACGGTGCGGAGCTTCAAGGAGATCATCGAAGGGAAGCACGACGACCTGCCCGAGCAGGCGTTCTATCTGATGGGCGGGATCGACGAGGTCGTCGAGCGCGCGAAGAAGATGAAGGGCTAGTTTTGGAGTCGCACCCGTCAGGGTGCGCTGGAGTCGCGCCCGTAAGGGCGCGGGGGGGTGACGCCCGTAAGGGCGTCACGACGCATGGCCAAGTCGTTCCACCTGGAAATCGTCACCCCGGACCGCTCGGTCTACTCGGGCGATCCGTACTCGCTCATCGTGCCCGCGTACGAGGGGGCGCTCGGCGTGATGGCCGGCCACGCGCCGCTCCTGTGCACGCTCAAGCCGGGGCTCCTGACGATCCGCGTGGAAGGCAGCGTCGTCGAGATGTCGATGGCCAGCGGCTTCATGGAGGTCTCGCCCAAGGGCGTGATCATCCTGGCCGACGCGGTGGAGCGGCTGGAGGACATCGACGTCCAGCGCGCCGAGGAGGCCCTGGACCGCGCCAAGCAGCGCCTTGCCGCGCCCGACGAGTCGCTCGACTACGCCCGCGGGGAAACCGCCCGCCTCCGCGCCGAGAACCGGCTGCGCCTCGGGCTGCGGCACAAGGGCGGCCGCGAGGGCTCGTAGCGCCGCCTAGATCGCCGGCATCACCTCGAAGGCGACCCGGATCGTCTTCTCGATCTCCCGCTCCGTGTGCATGATCGAGAGGAACGACGTCTCGTACTGCGAGGGCGGGAAGTAGACCCCCCGCTCCAGCATCGCCCAGAAGAAGCGGCCGAACCGCGTCGTGTCGCTCTTCAGGGCGCCCTGGTAGTCCGAGATCGGCCCCGCCTGGAAGAACGGCGTGAACATCGACCCGATCCGGTGGAAAGTGGTCGGCAGGTTGTGCTTCCGCGCCGCGGCCTCGAGGCCCATGACGAGGACCCCGCAGCGGTGCTCCAGCAGATCGTAGAGCCACTTCCGCTTCATCTCCCGCAGCGTCGCGTATCCCGCCGCCGTCGCAATCGGGTTGCCCGAGAGCGTCCCCGCCTGGTAGACGGGCCCGAGCGGCGAGACCAACTCCATCACGTCCTTCCGCCCTCCGTACGCCCCGAGCGGCATCCCGCCGCCGACGATCTTCCCGAGCACCGTCAGGTCGGGCGCGACGCCATAGAGCGTCTGGGCGCCGCCGAAGCAGACGCGGAACCCCGTGATGACCTCGTCGAAGATCAGGAGCGCCCCGCACTCCAGCGTCGCCTTCCGAAGTCCCTCCAGGAACCCGGGGCGGGGCGGGATGAGCCCCATGTTCGCGGGGATCGGCTCCACGATGACCGCGGCGACCTCGCGGCCGCGCGAGGCGAGGAACGACTGCACCCCCGCCAGGTCGTTGAACGGGAGTGAGACCGTGAGCTGGGTCAGGGCCGCAGGGACCCCCGGGCTCGTCGGCGTGCCGAGCGTGGTCGCCCCGGAGCCCGCGGACACGACCATCCCGTCCGCGTGCCCGTGGTAGCAGCCGTCGAACTTCACGACGACATCGCGCTTCGTGAAGGCCCGCGCGACGCGGACCGCGCTCATCACGGCCTCGGTCCCTGAGCTGACGAAGCGCATCCGCTCCATGCTCGGCAGCGCCCCGCGGATCAGCTCCGCAAGCTCCGTCTCACGCTCCGTCGGCGCGCCGAAGCTCGACCCCGAGGCGATGGCGCGTTTGACGGCCGACACGACCACGGGGTGCGCGTGTCCCAGGATGAGCGGCCCCCAGGAGCCGCAGAAATCGATGTAGGTGTTCCCGTCGACGTCCTTGACGCGGCACCCCTTGCCCCCCCGCATGAAGATCGGGCTGCCGCCCACGGCCTGGAACGCACGCACGGGGCTGTTCACGCCGCCCACGAGGATGCGCTGCGCCTCCGCGAAGGCCTGGGCGGATCGGGCTAGGTTCGGACGCGGCACGGCCCACCCTCCGTTAATCTGCGGTGCGGGGCTTGAGGTCGGGATGGAGTCCTGCGAGGGCCTCTTCCTTCGTCGACGGGATGGCGAAGGCGTCGCCGTAGGAGACGCCCAGGAGGGCCCCCTGGTCATCGAGCCAGTAGACGTTCGCGGGCCGCCCGATGAGGCGCCACTCGACCTGCCACCCTTCAAGCTTGCGGTCCGCGAGCTTCGCTTTCTGCCTCCCGACGACGACCAGGGCCGAGGAGTGCATGATCTTGCCGGTCACCTCCTCGACGGGGGAGAAGCGGTACGCCGTCCCCTCCGCCCGCGGTAGCGCCTGTGCGACGAAGAGGATGTCGTACGTGGGGATGAGGTCGCCCGGCGCGGAGCGGCGCACCTTCTCCGGCTCCTTCGTGTCGGGGGGCGTGATGGTCGTCTCCCAGCCCGCCGAAGGGGCCTTCGGGTCGTTGACGACGCTCCCCTCGCTGACGAGATGCGTGAGCGGGTTCTCGAAGCGGGACTTCAGGCCGCCGCCGCGCTCGCCCGTCGACAGCTCCGAGTCCACGAGGAAGTGGTTCAGGCCCCAGGCCTCTCCGCCGTCGAACGCGACCTCGTGCCGAAGCGTCAGGACCCCGTCCTTGCGGGCCCAGGTGACGTGCTCGAAGCCGGCCTTTTTCCCGCTTTCATAGAAGGACATCCACAGCTCCCCGGGGGCATCGAAGCGGCCCCAGTCGAGCTTCGGCGCGCTGTCCGGAGGCAACGGGTCGATGGCCACGCCCTTCTGGACGGGGAGGATCGCGATTCCGATTTTCAAGCCGACCGTCAGATCGAATTTCCGCGCCTCGCCCTGGCGGTCGACCTCGAGGGCGACGGTCTTCTTCTCCTTGGCGGCGGCGATCGCCGCCTGGAGGGCCTGGGGGTCGGGGATGGGCCTGCCGTCGTAGGAGACGAGGATGTCCCCGGAGGCGAGGCCGATCGTGTTGGCCTGGGTGCCCGCGTCGACGTCCGTGACGAGGAGCCCCGTGGAGGTGGGGGACGCCATGACCTTCGCGAGCAGGTCGTCGGGGGAGTCCTGGGCGAGGACCATCGACGAGGCGAAGGCGCAGGCAAGGACGGGGAGCAGCCGGCGCATGAGACCCTCCGTGCGGCGTGTGGACGCGAGGGCGGAACGATACCAGGATCCCTCGCCGCGGCGCAAGGTTGCGCGGCCCTACAGCTCCAGCGACGAGATGCCGCGGCCGACGGGGCGGAAACCGAGGCGACCGAACAGGCGCCGGGCGTCGACGTTCGCGTCCGCGAGCTCCATCTCGAGTTGGGCGGCCCCGGCCCGGCGCGCGCGCTCAATCAGGTTGTCGACGAGGCGGTGCCCCGCACCGAGATTTCGCACGCACGGGTCGACGTACAGGTCGTGCACGCGCATCACCACCCCGTAATGCGTGCTGGGGCGGAGGAACGCGAGGGCGTAGCCGACCGGCTGGTCGCCGGACAGGAGGAGGAACGCGGGAAAGTCCTTGGGGCGCGCGAGCATGTCCTCGTAGGCGCGCCGGACGCGCGCACGGTCGGGCGGGATGCGCAGCTCCCTCAGGAAGTCGAGCGTCAGCTTGACGAGCGTCGCGGCATCGGACTTGTCGGCCTCGCGGACCTCGAACCGGTTGGCGACGGAAGACTCGACCATGCGACTATGAAGGTGGCGTTGCCACCCCTCCAACCACGCGGCCGGAATCATAACGCGGTGCGTCATGACGGTCAAGGAATCGTCAGGGCCTTCCCTCGACGGCCCCCTCGAGGATGATGTCGTCATCGAGGCGCTTGACCGAGAGCGAGCGGACGGGCAGCGACTGGGCAATGCGATCGAATCCCACGCCCTCCACCGGCGTCCTCGCCCCACGGCCCCCCGTGACCTTGGGAGCCACGAAGACCAGGACCCGGTCGACCAGCCCGGCCTCGAAGAACCCCGCCAGCATCTCGCTTCCCCCCTCGACCAGCAGCTTCTGCACCCCCAACTCGGCGAGGCGCCGGGCGAGCGCGAGGAGGTCCACACGCCGCATGCCCCCCTTGCCTCCCGGGGGGAGGGCCAGGACGCGGCACCCGGCCCCCTCCAGTCCGAGCACGCGCTCCTTCGGCGCGTCCCTCGTCGTGGCCACCCAGACCTCTGCCTCGGCGATCGTCCGGACGAGCTGCGACGTGAGCGGGAGCCGGGCCTGGCTGTCGACAACGATCCGCTTCGGCTGGCGCACGGCCCCCTGCGGCCCCAGGAGGCCGGGGTCGTCGGCGAGGACCGTCCCGATCCCCACGGCGACCGCCCCCGCCCGGGAGCGCTGGAGCCGCGAGAACGCGCGCGAGGCCTCCGAGGTGATCCACTTCGAATCGCCCGTCCACGTGGCGATCTTCCCGTCGAGCGTCATGGCCCACTTCGCGGTAACCAGGGGCGTGCCCGTCTCGTGCGTCTTGAAGAACCAGGGGCAGAGCGCCCGGGCCTCCTGCGCCAGGATGCCGTGGGTCACGAGGATCCCCGCCGCCTCGAGAGCGAGGATGCCCCTGCCGTCGACGAGGGGGTTCGGGTCCATCGCGCCGATCGCCACCTCGCGCACCCCCGCCGCGATGACGGCCTCGACGCACGGCGGCGTCTTCCCGTGGTGCGAGCACGGCTCGAGCGTGACGTAGAGCGTCGCGCCCCGGGCGGCCTCCCCGGCGGCGCGGAGGGCGTTCACCTCCGCGTGGGGGCCTCCGTATCTCTCGTGATGCCCCTGGCCGACCACGCGCCCCTCGCGCACCACCACCGCGCCCACGAGGGGGTTCGGCTCGACGCGCTCGTCCCCCTGGCGCGCGATCTGGATCGCCAGCGCCATGAACTCCTCGGGGGTGTGCAGGCCTCCGCTCATCGTCCGCTCCATCCCGCCGCGCGCAGCGCCTCGCTCTCCGCGCGCCTCATCCTGCGGATGTCTCCCGCGGCGTGGTCGTCGTACCCGAGGAGGTGCAGGACGCCGTGGACCGCGTACAGGAGCACCTCCCGCTCGATCGGGAGGCGCCTCCGCCGGGCCTCGGCGATCGCCTTCTCCACGCAGACGACGACCTCGCCCAGGAGCGACACGCCTGGGGCGACCACGCCGTCGGAGAGGGGAAAGGCGATCACGTCGGTCACGCCGCGGCGCCCGAGGAACTCCCGGTTCACCGCGCGGATCCCGTCGTAGTCGACGAATACGACCTCTACGTCGAGCGCGCATCCCTCTCGGCCGAGCACGCCGCGGACCGCGCCCTCGATCTTGCGCCTCCGGATCGGCGCAAGGCGCTGCCGGTTCGTGATCGTGACCCGCGGGGCGTCGTTCATGCCCGCGCGCCGCTCAGGTACCCTCCGGTGTGGCTTTCCGGGCACGCGGCGACCTCCTCCGGCGTCCCCGTCGCAACGACCCGGCCGCCCCCGTCGCCCCCCTCGGGGCCGAGGTCGATGACCCAGTCGGCCGAGCGGATCACCTCAAGGTGATGCTCGATGACGAGGACCGTGTTCCCCTTCTGCACGAGGCGGTCGAGGACGGCAAGCAAATTCCTGATGTCGGCGAAGTGGAGCCCCGTCGTCGGCTCGTCGAGGATGTAGAGCGTCCGCCCCGTGTCGGCCCGCCCGAGCTCCGCCGCGAGCTTCACGCGCTGGGCCTCGCCGCCCGAGAGCATCGAGGCGGGCTGGCCGAGCGCCGCGTACCCCATGCCGACCTCGTCCAGCGTCGCAAGGAGCCGCGCGAGGCGGGGGAAGGCGCCGAAGATCGACCGCGCCTCCTCCACGCGGAGCGAGAGCACGTCGTGGATCGACAGCCCCTTGAATCGGACCTCCAGCGTCTCGCGGTCGTAGCGTTTCCCGCCGCAGGCGTCGCACGTCACGTGGACGTCGGGCAGGAAGTGCATCTCGATCACCTTCGTGCCGAGCCCCTCGCACGCCTCGCAGCGGCCCCCCTTGCGGTTGAAGCTGAAGCGGCCGGAGTCGAACCCGCGCGCCTTTGCCTCCTTGGTGAGCGCGAATAGCTCCCGGATCTCGTCGAAGGCCCCGGTGTACGTGGCGGGGTTGGAGCGGGAGGATCGGCCGATGGGGGACTGGTCGATGTTGATCACCTTGTCGAGCCGCTCGATCCCATCGATGGCGTCATGCGCCCCGGGCCGCTCGCGGGCGCTCGTGAGGTGCCGCGCGAGCCCCCTGTGGAGCACGTCGCAGACGAGCGTGCTCTTGCCCGAGCCCGACACGCCGGTGACGCAGACGAACAGCCCCAGCGGCACGGAGACGTCGATCCCCATGAGGTTGTTCTCGCGCGCGTTCCGGACCGTGAGGACGTGGCCGCGGACGGGCTTGCGGCGATTCCCCCTCGGCGGGAGGGCCAACTCGCCCCGGAGGAACTTCGCGGTCGCTGAGTCGGGCACGCGCAGGACCTCCTCGAGGCTCCCCTGGGCCACGATCTGCCCCCCGTGCGCCCCCGCGCCGGGGCCGACGTCGATCAGGTGATCCGCCGCGCGGAGGATTTGTTCGTCGTGTTCGACGACGATGACGGTGTTCCCGATGTCCCGCAGCCGCACGAGCGCCGAGAGGAGGCGGCCGGTGTCGCGCGCATGGAGCCCCACGGTCGGCTCGTCGAGGACGTAGCAGACGCCGACGAGGCCGCCCCCCACCTGGCTCGCGAGGCGGATTCGCTGCGCCTCCCCTCCAGCGAGGGTGCTGCTGCGGCGGTCGAGCGTCAGGTAGCCGAGACCGACGTCGAGGAGGTACCGGAGCCGCCCGAGGACCTCCTTGAGGACGGGCCTGGCGGCCCCCGCCTCGACCCCGGAGAACGTGAGCCCCTGGAAGAAGGGGATCGCTGCGTCGATCGTGAGCCTCGTCGCCTCGTGAATCCCCTTGCCGCCGATGGTGACCGCGAGCGCCTCGGGCTTCAGGCGCGCCCCGCGACACGCCTCGCACGGCAACTCGCTCATGAGGCCGAGGATCCGCCCCTTCACCGCCTCGCTCGTCGTGGAGGAGAACCGCCGCTTGAGGTTCGGGACGAGCCCCTCGAAGGCGCAGCCGTAGTCCTCCTTGTCCTCGTCGGTGGTCCCATGGAGGAGGATGCGCTTCTGCCGCTCGTCGAGCTTCGCGTAGGGGATGGTCAGGTCGGCGTCGAACGCGTACGCGAACTCCGAGAGGAGGCTCGCCGAGTGGAGGGGGATCGCTCCGTCCTCGATCGGCGTCTCGGGGTCGGGGACGAGGAGCTGCTCGTCGATCTCGAGGCGCACGCCGATCCCATTGCAGACGGGGCACGCACCGTAGGGGCTGTTGAACGAGAAAGAGCGCGGGGACAGCTCCCCGAGCGAGATATCGCAGCGGGGGCAGGCGAGGTGCGTGGAGAAGAGCTGGTCGGCCGCGCCCTCGACGCTCGCGACGACGAGGCCCGCTCCGACGCGGAGCGCGAACTCGACGCTCTCGGCCACCCGGGTCCGGACCCCGTCCTGGATCACGAGCCGGTCCGCGACCGCCAGGATGTCGTGCTTCTTCTTCTTGTCGAGCGTCTTTACCTCGGAGGTCTCCAGGATGCGTCCGTCGACGCGCGCCCGGAGCAGCCCCTCCTTCTTGATGCGCTCAAACGCCTCCTTGTGCTCCCCCTTCCGCCCGCGCACGATCGGGGCGAGGAGGTGGAGGCGGCTCCCCTGGGGGAGGGCGAGGATGCGGTCTACGATTTGCTGCGGGGTCTGTTGCGTGATGCGGTCGCCGCACTTCGGGCAGTGTGCCTCGCCGGCGCGGGCCCAGAGGACGCGGAGGAAGTCGTACAGCTCGGTCGTCGTCGCCACCGTCGAGCGCGGCGACCCGACGTGGGAGCGCTGCTCGATCGACAGCGTAGGGGGGAGGCCCTCGATCGCATCGACGTCGGGCTTGGCGAGCTGCCCGAGAAACTGGCGGGCGTACGTCGAGAGGCTCTCGATGTAGCGCCGCTGCCCCTCGGCGTAGACCGTGTCGAACGCGAGGGAGGACTTGCCGGAGCCGCTCACGCCGCTCACGACGACGAGGCGGTCGCGCGGGATCTCGACCGTGACGTCCTTCAGGTTGTGCTCTCGCGCGCCGCGCACGAGGATCGACTTCGGTCCCACGGGGCCCTCCAGCGGAACCCGACATTCTACACCGCCGCACGCGTTCCGTGGGGCCGCGTTTGATTCCGAGCGGACGTGGGCGTAGGATGCCTCGGATGAGGATCGCCTTCCTGATGCTGATGGCCGCCATGGCCGCGGCCGAACAGTCTCCCATGGAGCGCGCCCGGGACCTGCGCGACGAGGCCCGCGAGGCCTACCTCGCCAACGCCTTCGACGCCGCCCGGTCCTGCCTCTCCGAGGCCGTGGTCGACGACTACTTCAACGCCGACGTCTGGTTCCTGCTCGGCCACACGCTGGACCGGCTCGGGGAGCCCGAGGCCGCCTTTCTCTCGTGGGAGTTCGGACGCCGACTCTGGCCGGAGAAGGTCCCCGAGTACTTCCCCGCCGACGAGTTCGGCCGCCTGAAGCCTGTGCGGGACCGTTCGCCCGCCCGCCTCGACGCCCTGCGGGCCGCCATCGGGCAGGGCGACGTAACCTCCGAGACGCTTCGCGAGGCCGCCGCGATCTGCGTCGCCTTCTCCCGCTGGGACGAGGCGCGCGGGTACCTGGGCCAAGTCGAGGAGAGGGGGGAGGCGGTCGTCGAGGACTGGATCGCCCACCTCGAGGTCTTCCGCCGCCTCGGCGACGAGCCCGGGGCCCGCCAGCTCCTCGCCCGGGCCCTGGAGGCGACCTCGGGCGCCCCCGCGATCGTCGCGCAGCAGGCCCACACGCTCCTGACCGACGGGAAGACAGCGGAGGCTGCCAAGCTCCTCGACGACACGATTGCGGCCCACCCCGACGACCCGTCGCTGTGGCAGGTCCTCGGGCACGGCCGCTTCGCAGGGGGCGACTGGACCGGCGCGCGTGATGCCTACGCCAGGGCGGTGACGGCCGACCCCGACCTCCCCGCCACCTGGGCGCGGATCGCCACGATCGAGGAACAGAAGCTCTCCGACCCCGAGAAGGCCTTCGCCGCCGCGTACCAGGCCTACCGCCGCGTGCCGAACTACAAGGACGAGGAGTTCGTCGAGGGGCAGATGCACCGCCTCCTCGAGACGATCTCGAGCCGCCGCGTGACGCGCATCCGGGGGATCGAGGAGGCCCGTCGGTACCTCGGGGACAAGAACCCCTTCCGCCGCATGGAGGCCCTCGCGTGGTTCTCGGCGCGGTCCGGCGGGGAGTGCCTGCCGGTCTTTCGCGACGCCCTGGCGGACCCGGTCCCCGAGGTGCGCATGACGGCCATCCAGGGACTCTCCGAGCGGGGCGACCCCGAGTCGCTCGGCGCGTTCGTCGCGGGCCTCGGCGACCCGCGCCCGACCGTCGCCTCCTCGTCGCTCTACGGCTACGTCCTCCTGCAGGGAAGCGAGTCGAAGGAGCGCCTGCGCGAGGCGGCTACGAACGAGTTCTCGCTCCTGCGCTACGCGGCGTACCTGGGGCTGTGGCAGGAGGGCTCGCCCGAGTCGGAGAAGTCCCTCACGTCGTACCTGGAGCGGGAGTCGGACGAGGGCCTGGTTCGGATGATGCGCCTGGTGGTGGGGAAGTGACCGTGGAACCACTGGGGATCTACATCCACGTCCCGTTCTGCGACGTCGCCTGCCGGTACTGCAACTTCTTCTTCGTCGTGCGGCGGCCGGAGCTGTACGAGGGGTACGTCGGGGCCGTGCGTGCGGAGCTCGCGCGGTGGGCCTCGGACCCACGCGTGGCAGGGCGGCCCATCGAGAGCGTCTACCTGGGGGGAGGCACGCCGAGCGCCCTCTCCGGCACGCAGGTCGCGGCGATCCTGGGGGACGTGAGGCGTCTGTACGCGGTCGACGCCGACGCCGAGGTGACGCTGGAGGCCAACCCGGGCAGCCTGCACGACGCGAAGCTCGCGGAGTTCCGCGAGGCGGGCTTGAACCGGCTATCGATCGGCGTGCAGTCGTTCCACGATGACGAGCTGCGGATGATCTGGCGCACGCACAAGGCGGATGAGGCCGAGCGGAGCGTCCTCGCGGCGCGGCGGGCGGGGTTCGGGAACCTGAATGTCGACCTGATGTTCGCCATCCCGCGGCAGACCGTGGAGCGGTGGGAGGCGACGATCGCGCGGGCGTGCGGCCTCGGGGTCGAGCACGTCTCGACGTACTGCCTCACGGTGGAGGAGGGGACCCCGCTGGCCGAGCACGTCGCCGCGGGACGTGTCCCGCGGGCCACCGAAGAGGTGGAGCGGGAGATGTACCTCCGGGCGATCGAGCGGCTGGAGGCGGCCGGCTACCCGCAGTACGAAATCTCGAACTTCGCCCGGGAGGGGCGCCAATCCAGACACAACCTGGCCTGCTGGCGGCGAGGCGAGTACCTCGGAATCGGCCCCGGGGCCCACGGGTTCCTCGATCCAGAGCGGTGGAGCAACCTGCGGGACGTGCCGGAGTACTCGAGGCGGATGGCGGCGGGGGAAGACGTTCGCGAGATGAGGGAGACGCTGACGCCGGAGCAGGCGCGCCTGGAGGCGCTCTGGCTGGGGCTCCGCACGACGCGGGGCCTGGACCTGGGCGGCTTCCGCGCGCGGTTCGGCGAGGACCTGCGCGAGACGCGCGGCGGGGTGATCGACGAGGTCGCCGCGGCCGGGCAGGGGAGGATCGAGGGCGGGTGCCTGGTGCTGACGCCCTCCGGGCGGGCCCTCGCGGACGAGATTACGCGGCGGCTGCTCTAGCGTCGCGTCAAGCGCTATCCTGTGGGTCCGATGGCTGCCCGCGTCCGAGATCCCAGATCTAAAATCCCAGATCCCAACGAAATCCCAGATCCCAGCAAGGGTTCCCCAGAGTTGGATCCCTATCCGTCTTTAGCTTTGTTTTTCGCGAAGTTGTTCATGCGCGCCTCCGCACGTCTTCGAGCGTAACCCCGTGAGCGGACAGGATCGTTGAGATGGTCGCCCGCCCCTCCG